>SDBV01008900.1_pt1 | contig 13445 bp, 11 predicted proteins | sample 2277081 | NCBI WGS metagenome assembly SDBV01 (sample SAMN10402039, study PRJNA504765) | marine sediment metagenome | isolation source: marine sediment core GS10_PC15, 223 cmbsf | place: Arctic Ocean: Southern Knipovich Ridge | collected 2010 | reverse complement strand
GAATTATGTACGGGCGAATTACGAATATAACTATCAGAAGTGTCATTATGAAGGCTGTTATCAGCTCATCGAGGATATTGGCGATTTCAGTTGGTATGTTTTTTTTGTATCTTTTTTTTGAACTATCTTTTTCAGTCTTAGTTGAAAACATTAATGTCAACCCTGCTTTAATGAAATTTAATAACAGATTGTATAATTAATCCTTGCCTTTGCCGGAGCCGCCGTAAATTAATCTTAATCGGCCGATATTGGGGATGACGCCAAATCGTGTCCTCGCAAAAGGACTGAAACCACTTGGCCAATAGACAAAAAAGGCCTTACCTACCAGGTATTCCCGCGGGACAATGCCCTGGCGGTACGACACATCGTTGTTTCCAATGCCCGGGGCGTTCCACCATCTGCTGTCGGCACTGTTAGCGCTGTTGTCACCCAGAACAAAAAATTCATCCTCACCAAGCGCAAAAGCCTTGCCTGCGGCAGCCCTTCCCGGTCCCGGGCCGGGCCCGGCAGTGGTAATGTAGTGAGTATCCCTGAAAATGGTTATGTGCGAAAGTTCTATTTTGCCTGCGCCAAAAATTTTGACTTTCGGCTGAATTTTTGCTGTTCTTTGGCCGGCGTCATCCGGGCCTCGTCCTAAATCAAAGGTCAATTCCCTGTCACCGAATCGAAAAATCAATTGATGGTCAATGTTTGTAAATTCGACAAGGGCCGGTTTATTCGTTGTCGGCAGTTCAATTGCTTTGTGCGCCAGGATTGTCTGCTCGTTTTCAAAAACCTTTGCGATAAACATTTCACCTGTCAGGTCCACCCATGCCTTGTAGTGGGTCTGGTATTTGCTCATCTGGATACCGATGGTCCCATGCCCGCTTGCCGGGCGGGCGTAGAAGCGCATCCTGAGGTCACTGCAGTACGGCATAATGCTGTATCTTCTAATATCGTTATAGGCATAGGTCGCTCTGAAATCGTTGCCGGTTTCGGTATCGTAATTTATGTAATTAATCTGGTCAATGGGACTATCAAGGCGAAACACGGTCGGGTTAGCATCGTCAGGTTTCCAACCTGAGTTTGCAAAGTCGAAAGGCTGACGCCAGAGGTGTCCGTTGAAAGAGCCGTCAAGAGGTCGCACCGGCCGGTAGTCGTTATCATATACGCACATCCACAACTCGTTCTGGACTTTGGGTGGTTTTCGGCTGATTTGTCCATCGATGTAAACGTCACCATCAATTATTTCCACCGTCTGGCCCGGTAGAGCGACCAATCGTTTGATGTAATTTATCTTCGGTTCGCGCGGTGACTTGAATACGATTACGTCCCAGCGTTTCGGTTCTAAAAATTGATAGAAGCACTTCAGTACAAGTATGTAATCGCCTTTTACTACCGGTGTCCTTCCTCCTGTGGGTTGGTAATAGCCGCAACTCGGACACCTTGCCGGATACGATCTGAGGTCGCCGTAGGGGATTGAATTCTCGGGCAGGCCGTATTTACTCGGGTCAAAGCCGTACTCAAATTGATAGCCGCATTGGAGACACCGCAGGTGAAAATGCGCACCCATAAGTGTTTCGGCCATACTGCCGGTAGGAATTTGATAGCCTTCGACCAAAAACGCACGAATAAACAGGGCCAATACGAAAGCGGTTATCAGCCACTCAAAGGTGCTGGCGGCTTCAGCGATTCTGTTTTTCCAGACACTTTTTTTCGAAAGGTTTTTTTCTGTTTTTTTCATATAACAATCTTAGAGCAAATATTCTATCGCCACACAGTTGGAAAGTCCGAGCCTGTATAAAACACCTATTATGCAGATAAGCGGCCCGCAGGTCAACAGGCTATTTGGTTCAAAATCAGGCTTTCGGTGCCGCTCATTGGGCAAAAAATGGTTTTTTGCGTGACTTTTACGGCTTTTATTGTGCTAATTGGCATATTTAGGCGGCTGTTTGCAGCGGCTGGGCAAATAAAGCCTGCCGGGGTTTTTGTGGCTGCATTTTAAGATAATTATTGTTTTTTTAAAAGCTGCAAAAATTTTGGGCAAAAAGTTCTTGATGTTTAGAAGTCTTTGTTGTATAGTAACTTGCGGTTTTTTACGTCTTTCTGTTTGACCGCGATTTAATTTTGCGTTAAAGACAGAGGGCAATTGCTTTGTAAATCGAGCCCAAAATGGTTACGAATCAAACTGCGATTTTTGGCACATGTGTGATAAGCTGTTGTAAAGCCGAAATTTTGGTTTTCCAAACATCAGCTATCTTAATAAATAAATGGAATCGCATTCCCCAACAGGTCTTTCTTACTTAAAATGAGGTAGTCTATGGCAACAATAACAAAGAAAGAACTAATCGACCGGATTGCAGAACGTACACAGGCAAAAAGAGTTACAGTCAAATGTATCGTTCAGGCATTTCTTGATGAGATAGTGGATGAGTTGTGTAAGAATAACAGGTTGGAATTCCGCGACTTTGGTGTTTTCGAGACCAGAACCAGAGCGTCGAGAATTGCACAAAATCCCAAGACTCTTGAGCGGGTTGAGGTTCCTGCAAAACGAACGGTTAAGTTCAAGATGGGCCGGCTGATGAGGGAGAATCTTTGTGTTCCCACGGCAGAATCGACTGAAGCGAAATGATTGATTTTATAATAATAAAGGGCTGAGCCACAACATACGTCTGAGGCGGAGTTGTCAATTATAAACAATGATGTCTGCGGCAGGAGGTTGTGGAGTCCCGAAAGTAGTTCGTCTTTTCAAGGTTGTTCAAAAGGAGCATTGTTATGTTAGAGGGAACAGTTAAGTGGTTCAACGCAAGGAAAGGCTACGGTTTTATCGCTACGCCGGACGGACGCGATGTTTTCGTGCACTATGCAAGTATTTCAGGCCAGGGATACAAAACTCTTAATGAAGGTGATGCAGTGAATTTCGATATTGTCGAAGGCGAGAAGGGATTAAGAGCCGAAAACGTAGTTCACGTATCAGCATCGGCAAGTGAGTCACCGGCCCAAAGCGAAGCAGTTCCGGAGAGTGAGCCGGTAGCCGAAAGCGAAGCAGTGCTGGAGAGTGAGCCGGTAGCCGAAAGCGAAGCAGTGCTGGAGAGTGAGCCGGTAGCCGAAAGCGAATAAATTTCGCAAGGTCGTTTTTTATTTCCGAACCGACGAGCAGTAAGTTGTAAAAAGTTTTGTTGCTGTCATCGGCTGATTGTGTAATCCGAGATGATAGACGCAAAAGGTGGAGGTTGGGTATATGTGTACCAAACCCCTGCGGCAATGCAAGGGGTCAAAAACAGTTCATACCTTACGACACCCTTAAGATTGTTCGGATGTTTCAGCTATAAATTACTACCGTTTTTCGCAATTTCACGCGTTTTATTTGAAAATTACAGGATTTTTTGTTATCAAAGACACGCAGTAAGAAAGTTGAGTTTGATTTGAGACGCTATTAATATCGTGATTAGTACCCCGTTCCAATCCGCTCTTGATTGTAATGTTCTTGTGCTGAACAGGCACTATATGGCTATCCGTATAGTCAGGGCAAGGCGTGCGTTTTCTCTGCTGTTTCGTGAACTTGCCGAAGTGGTATCGTTAGAGGAAGGCTCATATACCAATTATGATTTCGAGAGCTGGTGCCAGGTAAGTCAATTCAGGCGTGATTTCGAGCCGGACGGACACGACTGGGTGGCGACTGTGAATTTTCATATTGCTGTTCCTCGAATTGTTCGGCTGTTATTTTATGACCGCCTGCCGCGAACCAGAAGCAGAGTGAAATTTAACCGCAGAAATATCTTTGCACGTGATAAGAACAGTTGTCAATATTGCGGCAAGAAGTATCCGACCAGCGAGTTATCTCTCGACCATATTATTCCAAAGAGTATAGGCGGCCAGGCTGTCTGGGGAAATATCGTTTGTGCCTGTACCAAATGCAACATTAAGAAAGGCGGGCGAACCCCCAAACAGGCCTGTATGACGCTTATAAAAAAACCTGTTGAGCCAAAACACAATATGCTTATGCATATTCATCTCGGCCATCAACGTTACCATAGCTGGAAGCAATTCCTCGACCACGCATACTGGTCGGTCGAACTAAAGTAATCCTATAGTATTATCTGTGAAATCATCCCGGCACCTATGATTTTTTGTATGAAGATATAAATAAAAATTCAAGATAGTTCTTTATCCACTTCCAGTGCAGGACAATATGCAGCACCATCATGATAATAAAAAGAGCAGCCAGGTAGAAATGAATATCGCCCCACTGATGGCGGGTCAATGACCAGAAGTATTTTATGTTCTCACGGCCAGGTCCACCATGAAGCCCGCGACCAAGTCCGCCAGTACCAGGTGGCAATACATATCTTATTATAGAAGCGGTAAAGACCAGGGCCAGCAGGTTGATAAAACTGACCGAATCAATGATGAAATTCAACGTCCTGCGCTTCATAACCGTCTCTTTCATCAAACCTTTTTTGGCATTATTCGCAGCAGTTTACCATGTCTGGGTCGCTGTGTATCGAACGGTTGCTGTCGAATCGGCGGCGAGTTTTATCTTGAACCGGGCGGTGCGGGCATCTCGCTTTTCGTATTTGTGCGTAGTCTCATCAATCGTCCAGTTGACCCAGGCGGAGAACTTTTCGTCAACGAAGACCTCAACGGCCTGGTCTTTTCTGTTTCGGAGTTCAATCTTGTGTGTCTGGCGAATCATTCGCCGGCTGCGCTTGCTGTCAACGAGTGTGTATTCCGGGACAATGTCAAATGCGTTGCCGATATAAAGCGACAGTTTTTCCCTTCTCGCTGTATGGCCGATCCGGTCCTCGCCAATAAATTCCAGCATATCGTCGGCAGGGTCTTTTTTGAAGACACGGACCTTGCCCTTCGGCAGCGCGATGCCGAGGCGATTCTGCTTTGTATTCTCGAATTCAAGCTTAACGGCAACCTTGTCCCGTATCTTGCTGCGTTCGTAGATGTATAGCTTCTTTGTCGGCACACCGAGAGCTGGGGTGATAAACTCAATCTGCTTTACCTGATTGTTGTTTATAGTGCTTGTTCTGCCGAGGGTATAAAGATGGTATTCCGCGAACGCTTTTTCTTCGAAGGCAGGCTCGGCCGCCCTCTCCGCAAGATACATTTTTCCTCGTCTTATACGCTCGGGTTTGGTTATTCTTCTTACGTCGCCTGCAATCAATTTTACCAGCGAGTCCTTGTAGGTTGCGCCGCTTTTGTTATCAATCGTTACCCAGCCGCTAAAATCAATTTTCGTCTCGTCGGCATTTAGAACGGCTGAATAGTCAGCCTTCCAATTGATTTTCTCAGTAGTATAGGTTATTCGGCAAAGCTCCGTGGCCTTTTCTTTTGATTTTGCGAGCCAGAGGAGTGTCGGCCTGGTGACTAAATCGGCAGGCAGGTCTTTTAGCGAAATTCCCTCTACACTGTCTTTGTCCACAATTTCGATATTGTGTTGCCCAAGTTGCAATATCAACTCGTTACCCACCGCAGCCAGAAGTCGGCCTGTCAGTTCCTTTCCGGTGTCTGCGCCGCTGCCTTTCAGGGAGACGGTGACATCCTTGTCGATGTAGCGTTTGAGCAGACTCTGGGCATTGACAAGGTCGTATTCGTAGTTTTGCTCGAGGACCGAAATGGCACCAGGCGCCGAGATACACTGAAAATTTACGCTGGTAGGGTCGATGGCCGATGCTACATCGGTAAATTTTATTTTGTTAATACCCTTTTCAAAGGCCATTTGTCGAGTATCTCTGACAACGGCAAAATTGTTATTGTAGATTGTCAGTGCTGTGCCTTCAGTTGCTTTTTGCGGCCTGCCAAGTGCGTTCGAGCAGATAAGCATGCAGATTAATGATATAAATATTATTTGCCTCTTCATTTCATTTCCCCTTATAAGAAACTGATAATGTTTTTATGTCATCAACGCCTTAATTGTTCGCGATAAAATCGGTTTCGGTCTTAATGGAACAGTACCTCCGGGCCAATTTCCCGTTTTTCGATGCCTGGGCCGGAGTAGAAAGCTTTGAGGCCTTTTCCGCGTGGCCCCTGAAAATAGACCACACCGATAGAGTGCTTACCTGCCCTGAGTGCGACCCCGCCGGACTTTTCAGCAGAACTACTATGGCGCCCGTCATGGTCAACGACCAGTCGGTCACCAATGTAGAGTTTGCTGCCGTCATCGGAGGCCAGATAGAAGGTATATATACCGTCACGCCGGACCTCTATGAAGCCATTAAATTCGAGGCCGAAATAAAATTTGTCGATACCCTGCGGGAAGCGAAACTTATCAATCTTGCCGACCCGCAACGGCTGCAAAGCCTTGAAGTTGGGAACTTTATTCCACCTGCCCTTGTAGTAATTGTAAGAAAGACCATTTCCAATATCAGCGGGACTGTCCGGCTGATGGTAAGTTGTTTTGGTTTGTATATCGGTACTAATCATACTGGGAATATAGCCCGCTTTAAAAGCCCGCGCCTTGATGGTGGCGGAAGCAGTCAGTACAATTGGCTCGGTGTATTTTGTCGAGTCTCCGGTCGGCTCTGTGCCGTCAAGGGTGTAGTAGATTTGTATTTCTTTGGTACTGCCTTCTATGATTACATTAGTGCTGCCTACAAATACATTATGTGCAGAAGAAAATTCCGGTTGCGGCAGCAGGTGACTTATGCGCTGCGAAACCGGGGAGCGAGGATAAGGGTCAAGGCCGCCAGGCTCGAGATACCAGTAAGCAATGGCACTGTAAAGAGTAGGTCTATCGTTGGGGAAGTATTTTTCGATGGCACCTTCGAAAGACTTTTGGAACGGGACGTTGTCTGCGATTTGAAAGCGGTTTACAGATATGTGGCCCGTATTGTTCATGCTGATGGTCTGGTTATGATATGGGCGCTGGAAAAGAGTTGGGTCGCACCATGCGTATCCGAAATAGTCTTCTGAACCGGTGCCGAAGGTAGAGGGAAATTTCTCGCCGTCGACAAAGAATTTTTCATCGCCCTCACCCCACCACACACCTTTCGGGTTCCATACATGCAGCATTACACCACAGAACCGGCCACGCCCGGCGGTTTTCAACATCGTCCAGTCAGGCCGGCGGTCCGCTCGCTGCGGGATAAAAGCATCTCGATGCCATTTGGCGTGGAACCTGCCGAGTTTTTTGATAGGACGCTTAACAGGAGCGTGTGTTATAATAAATGTCACTTCGTATTCTTTGTCCCCATCGTTGGTCAACTGCAGCAGCGCGCCTTTGGCAAACGGCATATACCAGTACGAATAGAATTCGTCGTCGGTTACGCCTAACGGCAGGGATTTGTACTTATTGGCGCCGATAGCAGTGCCAAAGAAATCACCCAGCGGCGCCCATACAGATGCCTCAGATTCGCCGTCCCAGTAAAAACTTAAAGCAAGCTCTCGCAGTGGATATCGGTCCTGTGGCGATTGGGGCAAATCCATCCTGACTTTAAGAGCGGTAATCGCGCGTCTGCCTTTCAATTCAGCTATTGTCACAGTTTTGCCGGGAGCGACGGTTACTGTTTTTCGCTCTGTTACCTCACCTTTTCGCTTGCCGGCGGGGTCAAGACCGAGTTTGTTTTTAAGTTTGTCATTAAGCTTCTGCAGGGCGGTCACTTCGTCGGGTCCGAGAGCAGTTTTGAAAGTCGGAACTTTCGTGCCCCTGGGAAAGGTCGAATAAGTGAAGTGGTAATACTTTCCCCAGCCGGCTTCTGCGATAATCTTGCAGGATTTCTGGTAAGGGATGGGAAAATAAAGGTTTCGTCCGTTGTTAAAGTCAGGTTTGTATCCTGTTGTTCGCCCGACCACCCGGTAGGATAGTTCTGGATAGTTGAATGGCCGGTGTTTGCCATCGAAGTAATGGCTGAACGGCATATCTATAACCGGCTGGTCACTTCCATCGAGATAAATCTTTACATGACCGTCTTCGGTATAAGCCGACCATATACGCCAGATAACACCGGGGCCGGTCATTTCCGCAAGAACCAGGTTCCCGTTTTCTTCGCGGATAAAGCCGTCGCCGTCTTTGTTGGTGTCCCAGCCAATATAGGTATCCGATTTCGGATCGTATTTGCTGGCGCGATGGTAGCTCGACCACTGCCCGCATTTTTGTCCCGGCTGGGGCAACACCGCTAACCGCTCAAGGTCGGTCATTTGATTGACCAGGTCAACGAAGGTCAGTTTCTCTGCGGCATTGGCGTAAGGGCCGCAAACCATAAAACAAATTGCAATTAGCCAAAACCTTTTTGACATTTTTACTTTTCCATAAATCTTCAAAAGTTAAGAATATTTCTCAGATAGATTTTCGCACAGCGGCGCTTTGCCGTAAAGCAAAATCCCCCAGTACCGGCACAAATTGAGCCTGGCTCAATTATCATTGACAACCGGCGGTTAATAAACGATTATTTTATGCAAAAATACACCAGACCCACAGGCCCGATTAGGGAGATAAGATTATGGATGGACAAATACTGGCGGAATTACTTGTTTTGGCTGATTGGTGGTCAAGGACCGTCAATTATGAAATCATCGAAGGCAACGCCATCTGGCGATTTGGTATTGTTTTACTTATTGTTCTTGTGGCAATGATGGCAGGGCGAATCGCTCAGTTTATTATCAACAGTCTCGCCGCCCGAAGAGACAAGAACGGCTATGCACCAGCAACAACCCTGTTTTTAAGATGTTTTGCCAAGCCGGTTTCGGTCGGGTTATTTGCTTTGGGATTGCTCTTCTGCAGAATCTTTCTGGTTTTCGGCGAAGAAGGTATCAACCCGGCAATCGCCGTCATGTGGACGAAAATCGCAAGAGCGGTAGCTGCCATCGCGTTAGCCTATGCGCTGTATCGGCTGGTCGACGTCGTGGAGTATTATCTTGTGCGACTGACAAGCAAGACAAAGACAAAGCTGGACGACATGCTCGTGCCGGTAATACGTAAATCGCTTCGGGTAACTATTGCCATTATAGCCGCACTGTGGATAGCGGATGGAATCCTGGGCGCAGAAATCAGGACTATTCTTCTAAGTGCCGGCGTCGGTGGTATCGCGATAGCACTTGCAGCCAAGGACACGATAGCCAATTTCTTCGGCTCGGTAACGATTTTTACTGACAGGCCTTTCCAAATCGATGAGCTTGTAGAAATCGAGGGTACCTTAGGTGTGGTTGAGGAGGTCGGTTTCAGAAGTACGCGAGTGCGAACGCTGGAAGGCCATCTCGTAACTATCCCGAACAGCGTGATTACAAACTCTATTGTCAAAAATATTGGCAGACGTCCCTTTATTCGCAGAACGTCAAATATCACGATAACCTATGACTCAGGCCTTGCCAAGACCGAACGGGCGGTCGAGTTGATAAAAGAGGTTCTGGCAAATGTGCCCGAAGTGAACACTGACCCCAAAAAACCGCCCAGAGTCTATTTCAGTGACTTTAACGACTGGTCACTTAATGTTTATATGAGCTATTGGGTCAAGCCAGCCAACTACTGGCTGTATCAAGAGGTTAATGAACGGGTCAACCTGGAGATTATGAAGCGATTCGAAGCTGAAAAAATCGAGTTTGCCTTCCCCACCCAGACGCTTTATGTAAAGAAAGACTGACGCAGCAAACGGCCAGGGAAGAGATAGCGTTGGTCTGTACCTTTGTTGTTTTTTCTATCTTCGGTGTTTGTAAAACAATATCAGGCTCCCCAGACCGAGCAGAGCTATTGTTGCCGGTTCAGGAACGGACATATTAGCTGTCCCCGTAGTAGAGTTAATCGCTGATGCACTGGACCCGTCGGGCAGGCCTATAACGTGCAGTCTGATACGCAGCGACGCATCATTCAAGCTGTTGATTATACTGTCGTAAGTGAGGTTCGGCTGCAGATCAAAAGTGACACCGACCCATTCGCCGGAATTTACGCCGTTATGCGGCATCGGGTTATCGGCAGCCAGACTATAAGATGGGTTGGTTTCGAAAACAGGTTCAAGCAGATTTCCCGCAGGGAGATGGCCGGGCGTTGCGTCCTGATGGAACTGCACGCCGGGGTCGCTTTCGATATTCCAGATTCCGGCAAGCGAATCACCGTCGAAATAGATTCTGCCTAGTGTGCTGGAGGCGATTGTGCTGGTATTGTGGAATTCGAAACGGACACGGTTGTCATCCGCTTCTTCCCAGACCTCCACGTGCATATTTAGGCCGGGGTCATCGTAATAGTTTCCTTCAGCGCCGAAGACCTCGAAATCGTAGAGCATGGCAGCCTGTGAAACCGCAGGATTGAAAAAGAAGATAGAAATGCTGAGCCAAATTATCGATAGCAGCTTTTTCATTTTCCTTCTCCAACCAAAACGTAACTGCACGGCATCTGGTGCTTAGAACTGGTAAACTTACCCCCCGGATTTCCCTCGTGGATTACCTAAGTAAAATATTTCAAATGTTTTTCCAAACGCCAAATCAAGTATGCATTAAATCGCAATTTTTTTAAAATTTCTTTTATCGGACCTGTTCGACTCCAAGATTCGGCCTTGTTTCGTACGTACCTCAATCACAGTAGGTACAATCGTTACAAACCAAACGCTTTTGCTGTCGGCCTGAAAAACTATATAATTGCCTTGATTAAAACAGGGGTGCTCAAGAGAGGACGCCGAGAGGCGATAGTATGAAAGGTTTATGCGGCGTATTGCTTATCTATCGAACTTTTCGGCGATATGGTATCGAAGTGGGCATCTACACAAATGGCCGGAACCAAAAGACAACCTGAATTTGCAGAACTGTTTGCTTTCTTCGCTTAAACAGCCGATACACCACATGATACGGGTTCCCTGCTGTAAGTTCACTTCGCAAAGCTGCTCAAGTTCCGACTTATAACATTCAAAATCAAAAGGGCAGTCTATTTTGCCGGCGATTTCTTCTATTTCCCGCCTGTCTTCTGATGCAATTTCCATCGCTCTGCTGCCTCATCATTCTTTCAAATTTCCCAAACCCCAGGCGGCCCTGCCAAAAATATACATTTCTTATTTTCAATATCAAGAAAAAAATATATATTTTTGGATATTTTTTACACAAAAATCCCGGCAGCGAAAGAATCCCTCGCACATCTGTAAAAAAACTTTATTTTTGACCCAAAAACGATAACTTTTTTGTGAAAACCAGAGCAAAATCTTGTCTAAAATTTATTTTGTTGGCAATGTGTCGGCACACAAGAAAGGGCCTATTGTCACTAAGTGACAATAGGCCCCGAATTGACTGGGCGATACAGGAATCGAACCTGCGACCCGCTGATTAAGAGTCAGCTGCTCTGCCAGCTGAGCTAATCGCCCAAAAAGCTAATGGGCCTGGTAGGACTCGAACCTACGACCGACGGATTATGAGTCCGCTGCTCTGACCAACTGAGCTACAGGCCCTGTGCGCCATCAAATGACAATTTCGGCTTCTCGGCAACTAATTTACACCGCAAACACCGATATTGCAAGAAAAAACAGCCCAAAACCTTAAGGTATTGACTCAGCCCCCTTGACGACTATTTACTGCGGTCAAAAATTTTGTTCCACGAACCGCACCGCGTTGGCAAAGAAGGTCATCCCATCGCCTGTCCCGTTATTTTCCAGCCGTGACCAGTGCGGATGCTGGGTGTGTCTTACGAACCTTTCCGGATGCGGCATAAGCCCCAGCACCCTGCCGGTACTATCGGTCAGACCGGCTATCGAATCGGACGAGCCATTCGGATTAACAGGATAGGGGCCTTCGTTGCCATCCTTATCGACATATTTGAACGCGATATAGTTGTCGGATTTCAGTTTTTCCAATGTTTCCTGGTCTTTGGTGACAACTTTGCCTTCCCCGTGTGCGATAGGCAAATAAATCTGTCTGCCCGGCTCGATGAAAATACACCTTTCGGTTTGCGGCGCAAGATACACCCATCTATCTTCGAACTTGCCGCTGTCATTATAAGTTATAGTGACGTCTTCATGCTGCCTGGTTGAATTATTGTCCGGCAGAATTCCGGTCTTGACCAGCACCTGAAATCCATTACAAATCCCGAGCACAAGTTTGCCGTCATCGACAAATTTTTGCAGGGGCTCGGAAAGATGATGTATTACCTGGTTGGCCAGAATCTTGCCCGCCGCCACGTCATCGCCATAGCTAAAACCGCCGGGAAAAACAATTATGCCGAACTCATCGAGCAGCTTCGGCTCTTCGATAATCCTGTTTATATGCACGCGCTGTGCCTGGGCACCTGCCAGTTCAAGCGCATCGGCTGTCTCGAGGTCGCAGTTTATCCCAGCCGCCCGCAAAACTATCGCTTTTACCTGTCCCATCTGTTACCTTTTAGAATCTCTCTTTCCTGTTCTTTTCTTTGCGTTTTTTTTCCAACAGTTAATTCCAGCTTTACCAATCGAATGTTTTTTGCCACGCCTGTTTCATTGTATCCAAATCCAGTTCGATGATGGTTTTGCCGTTTTGTGCCTTTATGATAAGCAGTTTCTTTTCTGTTACCTTGCCGATTTGTCCGAAAGGCAGATTCAGCATCAGTTTGGCAAAGGCATCGTAATTTTCCGGCTTAACTTCTACAATGTAGCGCGAATTTGATTCGCTGAATAATTGTGTATCAGCCCGTAAACAGTCATCGCTTTTTGCAAGGCCGCGCAGATCCGCCTCTATCCCCAGCCCACCTGCAAACGCCATCTCCGCAAGCGCAACCGCCAGCCCGCCCTCCGAACAGTCGTGACAACCAACTGCCAGTCCCTGTTCTATGGCTGCCGCAATCTTTTTAGCGATTTTAGGGGCTTTTCCGATATCTACCTTCGGGACATTACTGCCCAATTGGCCGTGAATTTTATAATAGTGTGAACCGCCTAATTCGTTTTTGGTTTGGCCCACGATAAACAGCAGGTTGCCTGCTTTCTTAGCGTCCATTGTCACGCACTTATTGATGTCATCGACTATTGATATTGCACTTATCAAAAGCGTGGACGGGATGGAAATCTGCGTTCCGTCGTCGCAGGCAAATTCGTTGTTGAGCGAATCTTTGCCGGAAACAAAAGGCGCTTCATAGGCGATCGCACCGTCATAGCAGGCCTGGGCCGCTCTGGCCAACGCACCTAAAGTTTGCGGCCTATCGCAGTTGCCCCAGCAGAAGTTATCCAGAATCGCAATTCTGTCGGCCCGGCCGCCTACGCATATCAGATTTCTAATCGCCTCGTCAATGCCGGCCAACGCCATCCAGTATGGGTCAATGTCACCATAGCAGGGATTCATTCCGCAACTGATGGCAAGGCCCTTATCGGAGTCGAACTTCGGTCTTATCACCGCCGCGTCACTGGGCCCGTAGTTGCCTCCGCCCCTCAAAGGCTTAACTACCGAGCCGCCCTGTACCTCGTGGTCGTACTGTCGAATCACCCATTCCTTGCTGGCTACGTTGTAAGAGGACAGCAGTTGCGAACGCTGGTCTTTGTAACTTTTTTTCTCAGCCAGGACAGGTTCTACTCGGTACGCTG
>SDBV01008899.1_pt1 | contig 13447 bp, 9 predicted proteins | sample 2277081 | NCBI WGS metagenome assembly SDBV01 (sample SAMN10402039, study PRJNA504765) | marine sediment metagenome | isolation source: marine sediment core GS10_PC15, 223 cmbsf | place: Arctic Ocean: Southern Knipovich Ridge | collected 2010 | reverse complement strand
ATATATAGATGTGAATTAATATCCCAAATGATGGACGTCTCTCAGAAATCCCTATTATGCATAAGATGAATTACTGTTTTGTAAATTAGGCAATCCGCTGCGATGCTGAGATAGTCTCGCTAGCAATATTAACAGTGGGTGGATCACCACCTACGCCTACGATATCGCCAACCGCCTGACCGACGTGGGTGGGGTGATCTACACCTGGGACAACAACGGCAATTTGCTCTGTGATAGTGTGAAAACCTATAGCTACGATCACGCCGACATGTTGATTTCTGTGGTAGGACCTTCAGAGATTTCCAGTTATGCGTACAGATGTAATGGGAAGTCAATAGGGAAGTTTGGATGCGAGAGTGACCGGGTGAGTCAAACAGTTAATGGCGTCACGACGGACTACGTTTTGGATCAAGCTACAGAGTTCACACAGGTGCTTTCGGATGGAACGAATTATTACTTATACGGTACAGGCCGGGTCGGCGAAGAGCAACTTGAGGGGTGGCAATATCACTTGGAGACGCACTGGGAAGCGTGAGGCAGCTGGTGGATGGAGGTAAGGCCTGGATTATTCTAAGTGTATTAGTAACGCCGGCATCAATTATGGACACACCCATGCTGGATCTTGTGGATTGGGTAAAATCAAGGTGGCAACTTGATCCCAAACTTGCAGTTGGTGATGCCAAATATGGCACTGTCCAAAATATTGTTGGCCTGGAAGAAGCAGGGACCAAAGCTTATATGCCCATCCCGGACCTCAGTAGACGTACCGGTTTCTACACTGCGGAGGATTTTCAATATGATGCTGAATTGGATCACTATGTTTGCCCTCGAGGTAAAAAACTTTTCTTATATTCTTGTTGGCAAGGGGAGCAAGTCAGAATTTATCGAGCGGACGCTGACTTATGCAACCTTTGTCCAGTGAAATCCGAGTGCACCAAAAGAAAAAGTGGACCGCACATTTTTAGATCCTTTCACCAAGAATATATCGAGAAGGTCAAAAAATATCATCAAACGAATCATTATCAAAAGAGGATGCGAAAACGGGGTGTTTGGGTCGAGCCACTTTTTGGAGAAGCGAAGGATTTCCACCAATTGAGGCGTTTTCACCTACGTGGGTTGTTGAAGGTCAACATCGAAGGCGTGATGATCGCAGCAGGACAGAACCTAAAAAGGCTAATCAAACAGACCTTGGATGAATTTTGTTTTTATTTCATAAGGGGATTTTTTCGAAGTATATCCAAAATAACTGGGACTTTTTCAACATGCTGGAATCTTGTGCGACACTAAACAATCTATTAATCGCGGTTCGAGTCCCGTTCCGCCCACAAAAATCGCTCGGCTTGCCCGATGAGCGATTTTTAGCATCATTACACTTTGAGCAAAGGGGTAAGCTGGACCAATTGAGTTTGGAAATTTGTTAATTGCACTAATAAAAAGGATCGCCATGATTTAGCCTCAATAAATCGGTAGTTTCAAGATTGGAGCGCTTGAGCAGAAAATATTCAGGTTATTGAATGAGTCAAACACCTCGAGAAAACGACTCTTGCTGATAATTGGGACCATGAAGCTAATTTAATTAAAGTTTCACAGTTAGTTATGATCACATCAAAACTACATCATGGGATTTGGACTCCTGTAGTCCCACAGGTGTCATGCGAACGAAGACAGCCTTTTCGTGAAGCTCATCAATGGAATGGGCGTTCGTATAGCTCATCCCAGACTGAAGACCACCAACCAGCTGTTTGAGCAACTCACTTGCAGAGCCGCGATAAGGAACGACGGCTTCGACGCCCTCGGAAACATAATCCTCGATCTCTTCTTCAGTAAACTCACTTTCAGTTTCCCGGACTTTGCGCTCCATACTGGCTTGAAGGGAGGCCATGCCTCGTGATGCTTTGTAGCGATGGCCATTACGAGTTATTAAAAATCCTGGACTTTCATCCGTTCCGGCAAGAAGGCTGCCAATCATGACTGTAGAGGCACCCGCAGCTAAGGCTTTTACGATGTCGCCTGAAGTACGAATTCCGCCATCAGCGATGATCGGTATTCCCTGAGGACGCGCAACTGCAGCACAGTTCATAACTGCAGTCAGCTGTGGAACGCCGGCTCCTGCTACAATGCGGGTGATGCAGATCGATCCAGGACCAACACCGACTTTTACTGCATCAACACCTGCATCAATCAGCCGTTGGGTTCCTTCAGCAGTCGCGACATTGCCACCTACAATTTGCGCTTTGGGAAAGTCTTTGCGAATATTGATAATGATATCGATCTCTTGCTGGGAATCTCCATGGGCAATATCCACCACAATGCAATCTACCCCGGCTTCCAAAAGTCGCTCCAACCGATTTATTTCAGAGGCTTTCACGCCCACTGCAGCTCCGACAGCTAGGCGACCTCGAGAGTCCTTTGTCGCCAAGGGATATTTTTCTAACTTCGTGATATCTTTTACCGTGATTAGGCCTGTTAGAACACCGTTCAAATCCACAAGCGGTAATTTTTCAACGCGATGCTTGTGCAGGATTTTTTCAGCTTCAGTTATTGTTGTATTCGATGGGGCTGTGATCACCTCGCGTGACATAACCTCTGCAATTGCTCGGTTCATATCTTTTTCAAATAGCAGGTCGCGTGTAGTGACAATCCCAACTACCCTCCTCTCATCATCCAAAATCACAATCCCACCAGTATATGTTTCTTCCACAATGCGATTAACATCCCCGATTGTGTCAGTCTCCCGGAGCGTAATGGGGTTATCGACGACAAATGACTCACTCTTTTTCACAAGCATGACCTGGCGTACTTGTTCGTTAATAGACATAAAACGATGGATAATTCCAATCCCACCGGCATGTGCGATAGCAATACCCATATCACTCTCGGTTACCGTGTCCATATTGGCAGAGACAATAGGAATTTGCAAATTAATCTGAGAAGTTAAGCGGGTTTCCGTAGAAAGCTTGCGGCGGGATGACATATCCGAATGTTGTGGAACCAATAGAACATCATCATAAGTCAACGTTAATTCGGGTAAAATCTTCATTCAAACCTCCTTCGTGTGATGTTACCTTGATCCTCAGGAAGAAAAACATTAAAGAATAACCAGATTTAATTCTTAAAACGACTATGGATTATATCCCATGCGATTATAAGATGAGCGTTTCGGAAACCTGACCTAGGTTTTGCATGCTGGTGACCCAAGCGTTGAAATGACAATGACCCGCCGAAAAAGCGGTTCTAGTGGGGAGAGAGATGTTATTGTTTCCAAATTTCGGACTTTTCACAATGTCTGATGATAGGTTTGGCAGTAGCAGGGTTGGAAAAGCTTGCACTCTTAGCTCGCTCAAGTCATCTCCCCACGAGATAGGCACCGACCGCAACCAGCAATACTCCAACCCCTCGGGCGAGATTAATCTCGATCTTTGGTGAAGCAAAAATCCCAAATTGGTCTATTAGCAATGCAATTAAAGATTGTCCAAGTTCGATCGCCATTAAAGTCGATGTTGTTCCAATTCTTGGAACGAGATAAATTGGAACCACCAATATTACCACGCCGAGAAACCCGCCAATATATAGATACCATTCTGATATACCGGGTAAGTTTCTGAAGTTGGAAGTATAGGGAAAGAAGAATATGAGAACAATCAGCACGATTGCGCTAATAAATGTAAGTACGAGCACCGAACCGAGGTTCCCGATACGTTGACCCAAGCTTGAGTTTAGGACACTTTGAGTAGCGATAAGACCACCGGCAACTATCCCCAACCCTGATAAAAGAATCAGTCTCAACGATGACAAGTTTAACCTCCTATAGATACACTCGATCACGAATTAATCTTACGGTCTGAAATTCCCAATGGGATCAGCTTCTGCCTGGCGGCACCGAGCTCAGCTGCCCGCCGGAGCATCAACAAAGGCGGGTCGGCTTGAGCGAGTGGTTTTGCGGCTTGTCATGCTTATCGTTCTTCTGCGTATTCCGTAATCATCCAACGCCCTTGGATTTTCTGTACAACAATACGAACCGGGATCTTGGCTGCTGCTCCTCCGCTAACTACTTCCATACTGGTAACTTCCACTACAAAGCCAGCTACCACAGTTCTAATCTCAGCTTCTTCGGTCGGTTCGCTCGGCGCAATTTGTGTTGGTGTTGGTCTCGGCTCTGTACAGGCAACCAGTGAGGCAACAGCCAGCAGCACTGTCGTGAATATGCCTATGCGGTTCACCCGGCTCTCTTCCTGCGAAATCCCCCGCTTCCAATTTTCACCGATAGTTATCGTACCAGGACAAAGTTCGGATAGGCGTAGATCACTTTTTCCTAATAGTTTGTAACGCATGTTATGCACCTTTATTGAGGTTCGAAAAAAATACACTCATCTTCTAACCAGCGACAAGCCTTACCGCTACCCCCGATCTCGCCATCTTCTCTAAAGATAATCCGAACAGGTTCGCCAGGACAGTCCCGCACGAGGATGGGATGTTGGAAACGAAGATCCCTAAGAATCTGGGCATCGATCATTTCGACAGGCGTCTTTATGTCGATCGCTTCAAGTTCTGGATTCACCCCAAATACGCGATTACAAATCACTAGGAATCCCTTTCAATACAATGGCGCGGTGTTGGTCTACCAGAAAAAATATTCAGCTCGCCAACCTTTTCATCACTAAACCACACATCATCTTCATTCGGCATCAAATCACCCAGGTTGAATTGGACGGTACCGCCTCCAGCGCAATTTTCTATACAAGGCAGCGAAAAGCGTGAGGAAATCTTGAGCGGAACCGTCACAGGACAGACATATTTGCAAAACGCCCGGTTGTCCTTGAGGACGACTGCCATAGTGATACCGACCAGGTAGTAAATCGCGGTTACAACCAACAGCCAGTTGCTCGATCAATCGCGGACGTGGAACCAGATCCGACCTGAGTGCGGGGATATAGAGTTTGGTGGTGAGGAGAGGCGTGGACACCAAAATCACCCTTTGGTGATCGACGACATGCTATTACAGCTGACCTTGAGGGCTCATGCCTGCCCCCCAGCAAGAAATTTATATGAACCTGTAGACCAAAGAGAACTGAACAAGGGCATATATTCTTCAGAACGAACAATGCCCCCAACCAGAAGTTTATTTGAGCCGCTCTAAATAATCCGGCAGCTGGCTTAACCGCTCCAGCTCCCCAAAATTAATCTCCCCAATCTCTTCTTGGCTGGCATTCTCGTGAAACCAGGTATGCTCATTGGGGATGTAAACTGCCTGGCCACCAATACGGATCACCGGCAGGATATCCGAGCGCAAAGAATTGCCCACCATGATAAATCGCGCCGGGTCAAGATTGTATTGCCCCAAGATCTTGCGGTAGCTGGCCTCAGTTTTCTCCCCGACCACTTCAAGATAGCGAAAGTAATTGGAAATTCCGGAAAGGTCGATCTTCCGTTCCTGCTCGAATAGGTCTCCTTTTGTGATCAGCATCAAATCGTATTGAGCTGCCAATTGTTTAAGTGTTTCCTCAGCTCCTGCGACGAGTTCGACAGGTGCTTTGAGCATCTTTTTCCCAATGGCGATGATTTCACCGAGCTCGGCTCCGGTCACCTGACCTTTAGAAATATCTGTGGCGGCCTCTATCATCGAAAGGGCGAAACTTTTGATCCCATAACCATAATATTCAATGTTCCTGACCTCGGTTTTATCCAGCCATGTTTTAATCTCTGGCGGATTATGGTGAGCTGCCAGAATTTTGGTAAATGTCTGCTTCGCCCGGTAGTAAAGAAACTCGTTGTGCCACAGAGTATCGTCAGCGTCGAGTCCGATTATTTCGATCATATAGTTATCTTCTCAATTTGCGTAGTGAGTATGAATTGTTTCTGGAATCTCAATTGGGAAATTCAATCCATGGGTATTATACAACTTCTCTGGATATGGACTGCTAAGCTAACCATAACCCTACACACGTGATATCCATTCATCGTGGAGCTTGTTTTCTCAGGTTATTTGAGTATGGAGCGAAGGGAGAAGGGGTTGTCCAATAATCAACAATGGTCAAGATGAAACCTTTGTTGTTCAGGGTAAATACTGTCAATCGTCTCCAATTCCCAATCAACGGAGCTTGTCAGATTATTTTCATAAACAATTCATTATAATATTTTCTGATCATAGGATATGGAGAATGGATCACGCAGGCCTCTGGCAGGAGGCGAAAATCTTGTTATAGCCATATGGCTTATTTCTATCATACGCAAGATTGGAAGAGTTCGGTGAAGAAAGAAATCGCCAGTTGGTCAGAAAACTGTGATCTTGAGGTTGTCAGCTGAACTGGAGTTAAGGTTGCAGATTGGGGTATCCCTTGTATAATCTAGAGGCTCGAAAAATTGGAGTTAATCTAAAATTGAGCTGATCAATTAATCCACCACCCTCACTGTAACCAAGGAAATCAACCATGCGTGAAATTTTCTACCCATCTACCATCGCCGTGATCGGCGTTTCTGCAAAAGCGACCAATCTGGGACGCAATATTGTCGCCAATCTGGTGGAATATGGTTTTAACGGCATCGTCTATGCAGTCGGACCCAGCGGAGGCATGATCGAAACGCGGCGCATCTACCGCTCCGTGGGGGATATCCCCGACCATGTCGACCTGGCGGTGATCCTGACGCCGGCCCAGACGGTGCCGACGATTTTGGAAGAATGCGGACAAAAAGGTATCCGCTGGGCGATCATCGAGAGCGCCGGTTTCAGAGAGTACACCGATGAGGGACGCCAGCTGGAGGATGAGCTCTCCCAGGTAGCCAAAGAGTACGGGATTCAGTTTGTGGGCCCGAACTGCATCGGCGCGATCAACATGGAAAATGGGATGTGTGTCCCGTTTCCGCGCCTGACAAAGTTCGTCAAGTCAGGTGACGTGTCCATGATCACCCAAAGCGGTGGGGTCGGCATGAGCGCCCTGAATTTGATGGCCAATGAGGGTCTCGGACTGAATAAATTTGTCTCGGTGGGCAATATGCTCAATATCGATGCGGAGGATATGCTGGAGTATCTGATCACGGATGAAGGCACCCGTTTGATCTTCATGTATTTGGAGAGCATCCGCGACGGCAGAAGGTTAATGGAGATCGCCCGCAAGTCTCACAAGCCGGTGGTGATCTTCAAGGCCAATATTGGGGAGCTAGGGAAGAACATCGCCCAATCTCACACTGCCTCGCTGGCCAGTGACGACAAGATCGTCGAAGCCGCATTCCACCAGGCGGGGATCATTCGCGTTAACTCCGCCACTACCGTGGGTAATAACCTAAAAATTTTAGGCTTGCCCCCGATGAAGGGCAAAAACCTGGCTATTATTTCACGTTCCGGAGGGCATGCGGTCATCGCCGCGGATGCCACCGAACTGGCAGGTTTCAACCTGGCCCATTTCCCGGAGAGTTTTTTACGCGAGATCGAAAAGCACTTCCGCGCTTCGGTGATCAGGTTGACTAACCCACTCGATCTCGGTGACCTTTTTGATCTGAACGTCTACGCTCAAATCGTCGAGCAGACCATACAGCTGGAGGGTGTGGATGGGATCGTCTTCCTGCACACTTCGCTCTCTGAATCGGAAAACCTGACCAGTAGGAAATTATTAGATCGCATGATCGAGCTGGTGGAAAAGTATGATAAACCGGTCGCCTATTACATCTCGGCTGCGGCGGAGGAGGTCACCTACTTAAAGCAAAATTACGATTTCCCGATCTTCACCCAGGTGGTTGAGACGATCCGCGCGCTGGAGATGAGAGCACCCCACTACTACGTTCGATCCGCTAAAATCCGCGCAAAAGCTGAAACCCCGCTCTACAAAGTGAATCGCAAGGGTGTGAAAGACCTGATCTCACAGGCGAAAACTGAACGGCGCGACTTGTTGATCTCGGAGGCGCTCCAGGTATTGGAGTTTTATGGGATTCCCACGGTGCCCAGCATGATCGCTATGACGGTCGCAGAAGCGCAATCTGCGGCTGAGGAGATCGGCTATCCGGTGGCGATAAAAATCGTGGCCGAACAGATTTCGCACAAGTCTGATGTGGGCGGGGTGCAGCTGAACCTGCGCAACGGCCCTGCGGTGGCAGAGGCTTTTGAGGAAATGATTGAGCGCCTCCATCAGGCTTATCCAGAGGCGAAATTGGATGGGGTTCTGGTACAGCCGATGGTTAGCGGAGGCCGCGAATTGATCCTGGGCGGGCGGCAGGATCCCCAGTTTGGGCCGGTTGTGCTGGTCGGACTGGGCGGGATATTTGTGGAGATTTTTGAGGAGTCGCAAGTGCGTGTAGCACCCATCTCACAGCGTGCAGCTTTGGAAATGATCGAAAATCTGCGCGGCTACCCAATATTGGCCGGCGCACGGGGGCATAAACGCGTCGATATTGATTCTGTGATCGAGACCCTGCTGCGCACCTCCCAACTGCTGACTGATTTCCCGGAAATCATGGAATTGGATATCAATCCCCTGCGCGTCTTCCATGAAGAGGATGGCTGCAAGGCGTTGGATGCGCGTATTATTTTAGGATGATGAAGAGATAGCGTTTGGCACCCGGAGCAATGTGTGGCGGAGGGAATATGTTGTGATTTGGATAATTGATCCAGGGGCGTGATCTGGGGCCAGTGTACCTTGTTTATCTTTCTGGTAACCCTCACGAATTAAAACGGCCAGAAGATTGGCAGCACCAACATCGCCACCACCAGCACGACCAGAGTCAGGGGCAGACCGACTTTGAGGTAATCGCTGAAGCGATAGCCGCCGGGACCCATGACTAATAGATTGGCAGGGTGACCTACGGGGCTCAAGAAGGCGGCGGAAGCGGCCACAGCGACGGTCATCGCCAGGGGATAGGGAGAGACACCCATATCGCTGGCGATATTCAGCGCGATCGGTGCCAGCAGCACTGCCGCGGCCGCGTTGGGCATCATCTGGGAAGCGAGGGAGGTCAGGATGTACAGACCGGCCATGACAACTGTTGGCCCGTAGACCCCGAGCAGGCCCGCCATCCCGGTTGCCATAAAACTGGCGGCTCCAGTTTTCTGCATGGCGATCCCCAAGGGGATCATGCCCGCGATCAAGAATACGGCTTTCCACTCAATTGCCCGGTAAGCCTCATCCATAGTCAAACAACCGGTCAAAACCATCAGCGCCACACCCACCACAACCATGATGGCGATCGGTGCCAGACCGAATATGACCGGCAGAAGCACAACCACCATGATCAGCACTGCCAGCAGGGCTTTATTGGTGCGGGGCGCTTCCTGGGCCTCTTCGGTCAGCACCAGGAAATCCGGTTCGCTGCCCAAGAGTTTTATTCTTGCCCGAGGGCCGTGGAGCAGGAGCGCGTCGCCAAAGCGCAGCGCCATCTCACCCAGGTTTGAGTAGTAGGCCTGCCCTTCCCGCCAGATAGCTAAAACGCTGAGACCATATTTGACCCGAAAGTGTATCTCGCGAAAGGTCTTGCCAACCAGGGTGGTATGAGGAGAGAGCACGGCTTCCACCAGGCCGACTTCTGCGGATTCGAGTTCGCTCAGTTCTGGTGGTGGTTCGGTTTCGATTTTGAGGGTCTGCAATCCATCCACGGTGAGCAAATCCTCTCGATCACATTTCACCAGTAAAGTGTCTCCAGCTTCCAAACGCTCATGCGGGCCGGGCATCAAATGAGTCTTCTCCTGGCGGATGATGCCCATCACCCCCAAACCAAAGGCATCCCCCAACCTGCTCTCCGTCAGGGTTTTCCCGACCAGAGATGAATCCTCGGGTAGTCTAACCAACATCAACCGTTCTTCCAGCTGGTAAACCTGTGCCGCCTGAGAAGGCGAGGCAATAAATTCTCTCTCTTCACGAATGGCGTCAAGTTGGGCTTGATCGCCTTGGACCAGCAGCTTATCTCCCGCTCGTAGAGGGATACTTTCCAGGTTGGTACGCCAGACAATTTCTCCGCGGCGGATAGCGAGAACGATCACGGCATAACGCTGGCGAAAGTCTATCTGGCGCAGTGTGCGGTTGATGAGAGACGAGTCTTGCGAAAGCTGCAGCTCAACCAGTTGGATCTCTGCTGAGGTTAATCTTTCGATGGCAATTTTTTCGTCCTCGATAACTAAATGCTGGCGATCATGAAATTCTGTCAATTGGTCAGGGCGCCCCTCTAAAAGAAGCCGGTCTCCTGTTTGGAGAACTGTACCCGCAGAAGGAGCCAACTGCGTGTGCCCATCGTGGATGATGGCGACCACGTTCAATCCCAGGATCGAACCCAGTTTACTATTCCCCAGGGTTTTTCCAGCCAGGTTGGAGTCGTCCGGCAGGTAAACCATAACCATGCGGTCCTGAAGTTCATAAAATTCTTTATAATCCGTTTGCGCATCTCTTGCAGTCTCACGGCTGATATCTCGATCGGGCAGCAGGCGGCGGCCGAGCAGAACGATGAAAGCAACCCCAGCCACCAGGACGAATATGCCAATTGGGGTGTAGTCGAACATGCCAAAGGGCTCCAGGTTGGCAGCCCGCAGCGCTTCGCTGATCAAGATATTAGTCGGTGTACCGATCAGTGTGATCAGACCTCCCATCAGAGCGGCAAAAGCCAAAGGCATTAACAGTTTGGATGGCGGTATTTTGGTGCGCCTGGCGATATCGATCACCACCGGAAGGAAGAGGGAGGCAACGCCAATGGAATTCATGAAGCCGGATATGATACCGGCCATCAGCATGATCATCAAAATCAGCCGCGCTTCGCCGTTGCCAGCCAGGCGGAGAATGCGATGTCCGATTGACCCGGCCACGCCTGTCCGGGCTAAGCCGGCGCTGAGGATCAACACCGCCCAAACGGTCACCACCGCAGCGTTGCTGAAGCCAGACAGCGCCTCGACCGGCGTCAGGATACCGGTCAGGGCTAAACTGACCATCACCAGCAGGGCAACCAGATCCATCCGTACTCGTTCAGTGATGAAAAGGGTGACAGCCAGGGCGGTGATGGCAAAGACGGTTGCGATCTCTAAAGTCATGTGGATTCCAATTCTTATTTGTGGTTGTTAATATTCTACCTCGATTGCTGGCCGCTTACCTGTCAGCATAGGTTCATCAGATCCTTTCGTGACGTTGAATTCTAAAAGGGGGAAAATTAATGAAGATGGCGGCTATGGAAAGCTTTCTTTCAGTGCCCAAAGAAACCGGGTTTCTTCGAGAAACCCGGTTTCTAATCCATGTACTCTAAGGAGCGAGTTTACTGCCGAGCCATAATGGCCCGCATCTCGGCTTCGCTGTCGTGGATCAGCTCACCACTGACATCCACGGTCACATTGTGAATGACACCGCTGAAATCGAACGGTGCCTGGTATTTATCCGTGACTGGCGATCCTGGGTCTGCGCCAATGGCGACGCCGCTGGCCAAACCGAGCATGATCGGGTTGGTGACTTCCATCTCGACCTGCCCGACCAGTTCTCCATCGATATAGAGCTGGCCAAGGCCAGCTGAACCGAGTCCCTTGAGGACATCCGGCTTACCGGTCACTTCGAATTCGTAACGCAGCTGGTGTTTTCCAGTGGGCACAGGAGTGTTCGATTCGACGTGGTAGAAGGTACGGGCGACGTAATTGTAGAGGTACTGGAGTTTGCCATCCTTGACGTAGAAGGAATAGCCGCCGTCGATGCCGCCCTGAGAGATGAGCACGCCTTCTGCGCCACCCTCGGGGATATCCACGTCAGCGGTGATGCTGTGCGGGCGGTTGATGATGTTGGCGGCGGCATTTACCGGCACTTCCTGCGTACCTGGGAAGAAGGTGTAGCTGCTGCGGTCGGCGGCGATCTGGGGGCGTTCATCGGCGAAGCGCTGCTGGCCGCGACCGTCCACCGGCAGGACGTTGTACTTACCGGCCTCGACGTACCACTGGGCGATCATTTCGATCAGTTTGGCTCGATTCTCAGCCGCTACATTATAGTTTTCAGCAAAATCCTCCGCCACGTGGTACAGCTCCCAACCTGTGGCATCCAGTTCGGTTAATTGTTCGGCAGTGATGGGTGTGCCGAAGGTCCGGCCGGATTCGACGAAAGAGGTGCCTGGCCAGGGGCAGACTGCCCGCCAGCCGTCGTGGTAGATCGAGCGGTGCCCCAGCATTTCGAAGTATTGGGTGCTGCGTTTGCCGGGTGCACCCCCATCTTCAAAGGTGTGGGCGAAGCTGACTCCCTGGATCGGGGATTGGGTGACGCCTTTGATTGAGCCCGGAGGATCGATGTTCAGTGCGTCCAGGACAGTCGGCAGCATGTCGATGGCGTGGGTGTATTGGGTGCGCACATCGCCTCTGGCCTGGATGCCATTTATCCAATGCACGATGAAGGGATCGCTGATCCCGCCGCGGTAGGTCTCGCGCTTCCAGCGGCGGAAAGGTGTGTTGCCGGCCCAGGTCCAACCCCAGGCATAGTGGTTGAAGTATTTTGGGCCGCCGAGTTCATCCAGCGCGGCCAGATTTTCCTCAAGCGACTCGGGAACGAAGTTGAAGAACAGGTTTTCGTTTACCGAACCTTCCGGGCCTCCTTCGGAGCTGGCTCCGTTGTCGGAAAGCACCATGATCAGCGTGTTGTCAAACTCGCCAATACTCTTCAAGAAATCTAGCAGGCGACTGATCTGGTGGTCGGTATGGGTCAGGAATCCGGCGAAGACTTCCATCATGCGGGCATAGAGCTTCTGCTCTTCTGGGGAGCATTGATCCCAGGGCTTGACATCCGGATCGTGGCGGGAGAGCTCTGCCTCAGCGGGGGCGATGCCCAATTCCTTCTGGCGGGCAAACACCTTCTCGCGATAGGCCTCCCAGCCATCGTCGAAGACGCCTTTGTACTTATCTGCCCATTCTTTAGGAACGTGGTGGGGGGCGTGCATCGCTCCTGTCGCGTAATACAGAAAGAAGGGTTTGTTGGGAGCGGTTTGCTTTGTATCGGCGATGAAGCTGATCGCTTTTTCGGTGATATCCTCGGTCAGATGGTAGCCTTCTTCAGGGGTCTTGTCCGGTTCGACGCGGTGGTTATCGTAGGTCAGGTCGGGGTAGTATTGGTGGGTATCACCACCCAGGAATCCATAGTAGCGCTCGAAGCCGCGTCCTAGAGGCCAGCGTTCGTAGGGCCCAGCCGCGGAGATCTGGTCGGCAGGGGTCAGGTGCCACTTGCCCACCGCATAGGTATTGTAGCCGTGCTGCAGGAGCATCTCAGACAGGAAGCCATTCTTGAAGGGGATGTTGGCATTGTAACCGGGAAAGCCGGTTGAGACTTCGGTGATACCTGCCATGGCATTGGAGTGGTGGTTGCGCCCGGTCAGGATGCAGGTGCGGGTGGGCGAGCACAGCGCCGTGGTGTGCATGTTGTTGTAACGCAGGCCGTTGGCTGCCAGTGTGTCCAAAGTTGGCGTTTCAATCGGACTGCCGTAGCAACCCAGCTGGCCGAAGCCGGTATCGTCCAGGACGATGAAG
>SDBV01008898.1_pt1 | contig 13447 bp, 17 predicted proteins | sample 2277081 | NCBI WGS metagenome assembly SDBV01 (sample SAMN10402039, study PRJNA504765) | marine sediment metagenome | isolation source: marine sediment core GS10_PC15, 223 cmbsf | place: Arctic Ocean: Southern Knipovich Ridge | collected 2010 | reverse complement strand
AAAAAAATATCTTACTTTTGAGTTTTTGTTTGAGATTGTCGAGATTTGATAACATCTTTAACCTTTTGAAGTTTTGAATCTCCTTCAGAGAACTTATGAAGTTTCATAATAGCATTCATTAGAGGCTCTAAATGCTCTAAACTAATATTATTAATTTCTTCATCTGTTGCATCTGAAACAGAGTTCTTTAGAACTTTAACTATGAGTTTTTTAGTTTGCTCCATTTGCTTTTCTGTCGGAGCATCTGTGTCTATAGAAAAAAGTTCCAATTCATCTACTGTCAAAGGCTTTAATTCTAACTCAACTTCTCCTATTTTAAATACCTGGCTTTTGCCCTGTAGTTGGCTTAATCTACTCATTTTCATTCCTCCTGTTCAAATCTCTCTTCCAGAGATCATTTTCCTTTTCTTTTTCTGTTCTGGTTTTGTTTCAACCATTCCTTTAAGCTGATTTATCTCATCAACTAAAACATCAATTCTATCAGATAAAACTGAATTGGGATTTTCAAGCAATCCATTTCTAAAATCCATTAGCCATTTAAGGCACATTCCATAGTCTTTCTCAAACTCTATATTAGATAGTTTAAGGAATTCTGTCTTTGTTTTTTCTGGAACTCTACCTATGTAAAGGCTTGTTCTGCTTACTTTTTTTTTAATTGAATCTATCTTTTCTTGTGAATCCATTAATAGACATCACCATTGTATGTTGCTAAAGCATCCATTGCATTTGGAGCATTACCATCATTTGTGCTATCCCATCTGAACATCTTTACAGTTCCTGCCTTGTTCATAGCAGGGAATTTAAAAGTAGCTGTTACTTTTAAGATTCCATCAGTGAACTCTGATTTGTGGGAAGTCATTCTAGCACCAAGACAAACAAATCTAAGTCCTACTTTATCAGATGTAGAGGTTGCTCCTGCTGCTGAAGATACTGCTGTGTCATCAGTCCACATAATAGAAACTCTAAAATCATCTCTTGAGTAGTCTATTCCTGCAACATGCGTAGTATTAGTTTCTACTGGTTGGGTTGGAGTTGTTATATCTATGGTTTGTGGTGTCATAAAAAACTGAAATAACCCACCATAAAGGTCTGGAGTTAAGTCTGTATCTAGATCTACAGCAACAGGATAAATCTCCACAGTTATTTCCCCATCTTCTTGAGGAGACTGCTTCCAGATTCTTCCACCAGCCACAGTTGGTATTCCTTCACCAGGATAATCTGGTTCAGAGATGTCAATCGTTTCAGTTATTGCATGCCCCTGAAGTATATCATTTGCAGTTCCAGGTCTCCTTTCAATAGTAACAAGTGCTGTTTCCTCCCATCCTTGCGGAAATGTTCCTGCCATTTTAAAGCCCCGCCGAATAAGTTAATGTTGCTAATGGACTTCCTGCAATATCATTAGTTGACCCCCATCCATGTGTCTTTGTTGTTCCAGTTTTATTCATAGCTGGGAACTTAAGTGTTACTGTAGTCTTTAAGATTCCATCAGTGAACTCTGATTTGTGGGAAGTCATTCTGCATTCTTTTGCATAGAATCTAAGTCCTACTTTATCAACAGTAGTTAATGATGAATGATTTAAGACTAATGCTGCAGTATTAAGAGTTACATCATCTGTCCACATTATTGCTACCATAAATCTATCTCTTGATCTGTCTACTCCTGCTACCCAACTTGTATCAGTTTCTTGTGGTTCGCTTGAAGAAGCTGTTCCTCCACTAAATTCATTAAAAAAACCTGCTGAATTTGTTGGATCCACTTCAATTGGATAGAGTTCCACAGTTATTTCCCCATCTTCTTGAGGAGACTGCTTCCAAACTCTACCTCCTGCAATATTCATAACACTTTCTCCTGGATAATCTGGTTCGCTTATATCTATGGTTTCGGTTATCGCCCCATAAAGATAAGATGTTCCTCCTAATTTTAATACAACAACGTGGGCTACTTCTTCCCATCCTTGCGGAAATGTTCCTGCCATTATTCATCACCTTTAGATTTTTTATTTGTTTTGCCTTTTCCTTCCATTTCATTAACTTTTTCTAATCCGCCTACTCCTACTTCTCTGTCGGATTCCATTTCTTTATCTGGTTTTAATTCAAAAACCTCAACTATTCCTTTCTTATTATGAGCTCTAAATTTTAGAACTCTATCACTTGTATTTTTGTATTTCATATTTTCACCTTCCTTTTCGCCTTAAAGCAGCTTCAATTTCTTTTCTCGGATGTTTTTTAATAAAACGTCTAGCATTTCTATTTGCATCTTGAATCCAAGGGTGTGGCCAGACTTTCATTTTTGATTGTTGTTCTACTTTGATTGTTCCTTCTATACCTAAATTTCTTAATGCCCATTTTCCAATAGTTCTTCCTCTTTTTAACTGTACTCCATGAGGTCTCATTTGATCTAAAGCAATTAAATGAGAAGGAACAACAACTGCATAACCATTTCCTATTTTTATTGGATTTTTAATCTGTTCTCTAAGCATAGTAAATGATTCTCCTGTAAATGGTTGTATTCCTCTCTTGTTTGTAGGACTCATGGATTTTGCTCTAGGTAATTGTTCAAGATATTTCTTAGCATAAACTCCTGCAAGATTTTTAAGTCCTTTATCCATTGCTTTTGGAATGGTTCTAATATATCCTGTTAGCATATTCTCTACTTTCTTTGAATCAATTGTCATACTAATTATTCCAGTTCCTCTTAATATTGCCATTTTAGCTATTTATTGAAACTCATCAAACTCTTTTCTGTCTAATTCTGCGAGATTATAAGTAGTTCCATACATCTTATTATGGTCATTAATCTGAATCAAAATACCAAATAACTTATCTCCTTGTATTTTTTCTTTACTCATGTTCTCACCCTTTCATTTTAAGTTGTAAGTGTAAGTGTATTTTCAAATCTAATATCAAATTCTGCTATGAAAACAGACTTACCTTCGAATTCATCTTCATCAGTATCTGTATTATATTCTAACTTTGCCATCCCATTGTTTATCAAAGTCTTTCTATTACTATCTGAATTTAAAGTAGCTATTATGTTATTGGTAATAGTTTCACATTGGTCGGCTCCAAGGGGTATCCCTGTACTGTCTGAGTCAGAATCCCTACAAACTACTCTAAGAGTAAAATCGTAACTCATAAAAGATTTAGTTAAACTAACTGTGCTTAGTCCTTTAGTTGGCTTGCTTCTTTGAAGCACGATAAAAGGAAAACCTCTGAAGTTTCTTCCTATACGAGGTTCACGAACATGAACAAAAAGATGATCACTAGGTAAACCATCAGGAAGTGGTACATTAGTTCGAGAATTAATAAGATTGTAGAGGTTTGCATAAGACTGACTGGCTATTGTGCTACTTGTTATCCTCTTTGTTTCTCCTATCATTTGTCCTCAGACAAAATTAGTGTGCCTCAGCACTTAACTTCCTGTATAAGTTTTCATATTTAAATAGTGCCGCTCATATCTTTAGAAATCAAACACTTGGGGGTGAGTTTTAATTTTGTAGGATAGAGCGACTATACAGCTAGTAATGTATGGTTTCTGTATTTTTTAATAATTCTTTTTTTGAAGTTAGTAAATTCGGATATATCTCCTGTAGTAGTATCGTCTAATTTGAGTATCCGACTTTTTATAAAAGCAGCCTGAACCATCTTTCTTCCTGTCATCATTATAGCTAGTTCTTTGACATCTTGAGGAGCAGTACTTCTTCCAAATGTATAAGTAATTCTAACATGCCTTGCTCCTGCTTCAGGAAGTTCTCCTGAGTCTATTATTTTAATACGTCCAGTGGAGTTAGTTATAGCAATTTGATTGGATGCTTCTGTAAGCGTTTCCCAGTCAGGAGTCTGTCCTTGGCCATTATTGTTTTTTTCAAAAGTAGTGACTGAATTAATTGGAATGAATTTAGTAAAATAATCGTCTTGTGTAAAATGCCTTACATCATGATATTCAGGAGACTCTCCGCCTTCTATTGCACTAGGAGAATAATAACTTCCAGAATTATTGTCAAATTTAGAATTAGTCATTGAATCTATTTCCTGTTCTACCCCTTGTCCTATTCTAGTTAATTGAATTAAATCTATTCCGTTTTCTGAATCTACATCTTTGGTTTTTAAATTATAAAAGTCTAAAAACTCTTGTCCTGTATAGTATCTGAGACTAGGCAAACTTGGAACAGCAACTAAATCTAAAGTACCTATTATTCCAAATCCTCCTTTAAATGTTCCTACACTAGTTCCAGAAGCATCTTTGACTGCAACATCCACTCCTTGGGCAGGTATAGTAAAAGAAAATTTCTGTTCAAAACTAGTATAAATAGAAGCAACACTGATTTTGTCTCCTACATTCCAACCTTTTGAAAAGTCTTTTGTACTGCCTAAATTAAATATAACTTTGCCATCAGAAGCAGTTGTGTTTGTTTTAGATTGAGCAGTATTTTCGTTAGTAGTTGTAACATTTAGATTAGCAGTAGCTACTCCATTTATTTTAACTGTCAGTCCTACTTGAAGGGGAGTTGATGCAATATTATATCACCCCTTTTTCTTATAGTAATCCTCTTTGGCTCTCTTTGCTAAAGTAAACAAAGTCTTCATAGCTTGTGCTTTTCTGCCTGCTTTCCAATGATAACGTACAATTCCGAGTATTCCTCTGTTCCATTGAACTCCTATGGCAGTAAGTAAAACTCCAACTAAAGTAACTAATTGTTCAAAAAGAGTATCTCCCCATTTTTCTTCTTCTTTGACACAATCTTCTGCAGAGTCTACTTCAGTTCCATCCTCACAAATTATCTTAACTATAGGGGGTGGAGTTACTGGTGGTTCTACTGGAGGGGTTACAGGCGGTATAACTGGTGGCTCAACAACATCAGTTACATTATCATCTGGTGGTATTACAACTACATCATCAGGAGGCACTACAATGGCCTCAGAACCTATTGTAAGGGTTATTTCAGGTCTTTCTTCAGGAACTAATACTTTGAACCTTTTTTTGTCTTCGACTGCGTTCTCTGGGTCTTTAAAGATAATTCCGAAGTAGTCAAGGAAATTTCCTTCCTCTGCAAGATAGCTGATTCCGTCATAAAGTATATCGCTCATGTCTAGTTTAATAGTAAGCAAGCCTATCTTTATTGAACCCATCTCAAGATAGGTATCTGAATCTCCAATTCTTACTTTATCTGAGGTAATTAAGACTTCATCTTCATCATATATGCCTTCGGCTTTAACGTTGATTTCATCGTACTCATCACTTCCGAATACAAAAGCATCTGAACCAGAGTCTCCTTTTACATTAAGATAACCATCATCTACTTTAAAAGTTAAGTCTACTACATCAGATTCGCTTATTCCTTTGAAATTGAAATTAAGGTAGTCATTTGGAAGTGAAATTCCTTGTCCTATTTCTATGGCTTTGTATTCTTCATCTTCATCAATAGAGACATAATCCTGCTGGTTTACAACTCCAATGTAATCAGGAAGAGAAATAACCCATTTGAAGTCTTCTTTGTCAGCAAAGTCATCTCCATCTTTAATTTCTTGATCGCCTTCTGTGCCTATAATTAATTCAACAAAACTGTCTTCATAAGATTTATAAAGTATTTCGTTTACTTGAATGTTTAGTCCGTTTACTAGTCTGTCTGAACCATCTCCTATTATTTCAGTAACTCCGTTTACTTTAACAGAAACAGAATTCTCTCCTATTGCTATTACTTCTACTCCTCCTGCTGTGTCTCCTTCTTTAACAAAATAAGTTTTTCCAGTCCGAAGGACAATTAAATCATCTTCTGCATATATTATTTTATAGTCTTCTCCTAATATAACTATATCAAGAGGTTCTTCTGCATGTATGTCTTCAAAAGGAAGAGCATCTTCAAAGTAATATCCATAAGTTACGTCTCCAGATAGAACAATAAAATAAGGATTTAAACCAAAATCTTCATCATATAGACTTGTTTCTACAACTCCTTTGAAGCAAGATTCTTCATGAATATCATAACTCTCTCCATCGTATTTGATTTCTTTATCAAGTAAGCTAACTATTTTGCTATCTGTAACACAAACGTCTATTGTTTGGCCTAAGTATGCTTCTACGGAAGCTGAACTCTTGTCATCTGAACTAACTACTTTAGTTTCGTCTTCTAACTCTGGTTCTGGCTCTTCTTCTTCTTCAACTGGACAATTAGCCAAATCAAGCACAAGAGTGCCATCATCACAATAAAGAATAGTTTCTCCTGTAGTGATTGCTATTGTAATTTCAAATGGAGTTTCGCTTGGAACATTAAAACTAATTTTTCCTTCAGATCCAAATCCTCTTACTTGAACAGTTATTACATCTCCAGGATAAATTCCTTCAATAGGCTCTGCATAACCTTGACTAAAATAACTTAAATCAAATGCAAATCCATTAGATTGTGTAATTAATTGAGCATAGTCATCTCCAGAAATGGTCTCTCCTGTTCTTGCATTTGTAACCTCAATGATATATCCTGCAAGTCCAACTCCATTTATTTTAAAATAACCTCTAATTGGTTTAGGGACTGGTGGTGCTGCAATTACTAGCATACTCATCAAAAACATTGTTATTATTGAAAGTGTTAATAGTTTTTTCATTTTATCCCCTCATATTGTCCAATTTGCTGAAATCTGACTAGTATTCCAGGTTATATTATAGTCACTTGCTACCCAAAATGCCTCCATACAAGTTACTTTAAAATTTCTGTTTGGGCATGGCTCTAAAAATGTTGCATTAGACCAAGTGAAGTTAAATATATGATTTACATAGTCTTGAAGTGAATTATTATAGCCTGCAAAGAAAGTTACATTAAATGGTCCAAATAGTGAAGTTACATTTATAACACCACCATCTCCAGTAGGTCCACTTCCATTATAGGTTGCTGGTATAAATGATGGGAAATTGAAGGAGTCATTACCAAAACTTTCAGTTAAGTTTCCGAAGTTATAAACTCTTGGTACACTTATGAAATTGCTTCCAATAGATAAATTATATCTATAAGTGCCTAGGTTAGTTATATTCCTATACCAAGTTGAATTTGTGTTTTCAAACAAGTGAACTACATGATAATCTGTCTTGAATCCTACTCGAGCTCCATCATTTGTAGTTAATCCTGCTGTCTTGAATACCCATTCTTGATTGCTTGCATTCCAAAAATAAACAAGGTCTGCACCTGATTGATTTTGAATCACTGAAAGGTTTATGAATGAATCATAAACTGCATATTGGGACCATCCAGAACATACTCTTGCAGGTGTTTGGAATGTTACTTGTCCATGAGTTCGATTTACATTTCCTGCTACATCTGTAGTGGTTATATTGAAATAATAAGTAATCTCTCCATTAAAGTCGAAATCCAAAATCAAGTCATGTTCAGTTGCAGCTGTTGAACTCGAAACTAAAGTTCCATCTGATACATCTATGTCTGTATCGTAAGTTAAATTTGCAGTTGCTAGTTCGCTTACAGAAAAGTTTATGTTTCTTTGGTCACATTTTGAAGCAACAGATTGATTTCCAATAGATGAAATAGTTGGCAGTATTGTGTCTATTATTAATGAGTAATTAACTGTTTGAACATCGTTTCCTGCTGAATCATTTACTCTAAAGTTATATACATAAACTCCATCTACTACAGCAGTATTGTTGAAGTAATTTGCCTGCACTCCTGTAATTAAAGAATTATTTGTGTAATTAGCTTTCCAACCACTAAAGTTAGTAAAAACTCTCAAAGTATCTAAATTAGCATCTGTTACTGTTGCTAAAATATTTGGTGTAGTATCTGAAGTTGTTAGATTTTGTGTTGTAACTAAAATAACTGGATTTGTTGAATCTATTCTAATAGTTCTGTTTACTGATTTATTTAGGACATTTGCATCATTTGACTGAATAGCTTCTACAGTCCAATCTATATATGACTTCTCTGGGAAGACATAAGTTTTAGTTACTGCAGTGTTGTTAGTTGCTGTTATTGTTCCTGTTTGTGGAAGCCATTCTCCTGTTTCATTAGTCCAGATTCTTGTAAGAAAAGTTGTTCCAGAAGGAACAAATGCACTGGTTACTGTCCAACTTAAAGTAGCAGTCCTGGTTGTACTCCAATTTCCAGTAGCAGGTTTGTTTAATGTAATAAGTGGAGGATATTCCACATTAAAAGTTCTATTAGCAGAAGCCGCATTTGAAGTAATCAAAGGTTCATTTCCAGAACCTGAGAGATTTTTTACTTGATTAGCTCTGAAACCAAAAATTATGTCTGAACCATCTGATATACTTAAATTTCCTACTTTGTTAATTGTGAAACCAAAAACAACCTGACTCTCTGTTGCAGTAGCAGGAGTAAAGGTTTGATTTACTGTCCAATTTTCTCCTGCTCCAGAACCTACATTTGAATCAGATCTTATAGTTGTTAATAAATCTATACTTGTTATATTCCATCCAGAAGAAGCAATGGCAGTACCATTCACATCTATTCCATGTCCATTTAGGCTGTAAGTTCCATCTGCTGGAGAAGTTGTTGTGACAGTTGGTCTTGCATAGTTTACTGTAATAGTTCTGTTTCCTGCAAATACTTTATTAATAGCACTGCCATTAGATTCATGACATTGAATATTCCATTTAAATTCTCCTTCTGCAGATTGATTTATGTGATTAGTAAAATTAAAGTAATAAGTATTATTAGCTAGTGAAGATGTGACATTTAATGTCACATTTGCTTTCCAAGTTCCATCTACATTTGAGTAAAGTGTTCCATTTGTTATATTAGATATGATATTTGAAGTAGCTGTAGTTGGAATGCAAGTTCCTCTTAAATCAAGATAACCATCATCATCTACTGCAAAATCACTTGGACTTAAAAGAGTTGTACTAACTGCATAAATTAAGAAAGCCGATAATATAAATATTAAAAACATTGCAAATATTAATTTAGCTTGTGCGTTTTTCATAAATCTACTCCCGGTGAACTTGTGTCTGCAGATACACTCAAATCTCCAGCTGTGAACTGAACTCCGCCAGATTGTATTTTCCTTTGAGCAACTCCTGCCAGTCTTCCTCTCATTTCTGCTTGAATTAAATCTCCATCTTGCCAGGCAAGTGCAGGTGCTGGATTGAAAACAGTACTTCTATCTGTTCCTGAAAGTTTTTGAGTTAATTGTCCACCTCTTGTAATATTTCTGACTATTACATATTCTCCTACGTTTGCTGTTGTTCCAACTTTCACTCCAATTAATTTTGCTAATACTGGGTTTGCCATTTAAATCCATCTCACCTTGATTGTTGTGTTTGCTACACCTGTTCTTATGACCATTTTACTGATAATTGGGACATTTCTTTTTTCTGTATGAGATTTGTTTAGTATAATTGTTATTGGGTTTGTAAAAACCACATTGTTTAACTGAACTAAATCTACACTTTGGTTTGTTCTTATTGTAAAATTTCTTGCTGTTAATGTATTATTTGGATATTTTACAAATTCTGTATCGTTTGCAGATGTGTTGTCATTGTGTTGCAAATAAATTGTATAGTCGCCTGTATTTACAGCAGTAAATTCTATATTATCCCCTTCGTTTTCTAATAACCATTCACCCATATCATGACCTCTGCCTTTCTTCTTGTGCTCGAAGTATTTCAATAATTAATCTTTTAGATGAGCGGTCAGTGACATCAAATTCCTCACCTATTTTTTTGAGGGCAGAGAAACCTTTTTCGTCATAAATTGTATTAAGTGAATCTTGTGAGTACTTTCTCTTTTTTATTTTCATAACCTTTGAAACTGGGACAAGTGTTTTTTCAAATCCTTTTGGAAGATTGACAGGAAACTTGTCTTTATATTCAACATCACCTATTTTTTCTATGTTTCTGTCTATATATCTTTTTAAGAACTCTTTTGGAATATCTTTCCCCCTTTTTATAGTTGTAAAAGTAAGGTCTTTTGTAGAATCTCCAGACTTATAAGGAACTACAGTTCCATCCTTGTTTCTAATAATAACCAAGTCTTCGCCTGCTTTCATTTATACCCTCTATTTTATTCCAAATAAAACCAAAGTTACATCAGTATCGCTTAGATTGCTATTACGCAATGTAACAACTGCACTATTAGCTCCAGTTCCAATTGTAACTGCTGTTTCTGTTGCCTGTGAACCAACATCTCCGTTGGTTGTTGCTAACGCTACCAAAACAGTCTTAAATTTAGTGGATGTATAAGTTTCATCATTGCTTGCTTCAAGTTGAACTACTTCAAGATAGGGTGCATGTGCCCATTCATCGACTTTTTCATTAATAGTGGCTGCTACCATATTCAATCATCTCCATGTTTTTTTAAAAAATAAAAAATAAGCTACTTACGAAGTAGCAAAAGTGTGTGCCCAGTAGTTGTTTCCAGGTGCATCAGAGTACAAGTTCCAGTAGGTTTTGATATGTGCAGCTTGTGCATCTGCTGTTACTGGCAGTGGCTCTAATGTAGGTGGCAAATTCATTGCAATCTTTGTATTAGCATGATTTATCAAAAAGATGTCATCAGTGTCTATTTGCCTGTCTGCTCTAATTGGCACACCATCAAACTCAACCTCGCCTTCAAAACCAACTCTTGCGGATGTAGGTACAAGTCTCTGCATGTCTTGAATCAAACCCTTTACGAAGTCTCTCTGCAAGTGGTGGCAATAAAATGCTAAATCACCTATTCGAGAGTTAGAATGTATTTGGCTTGATCCAGTTCCATCGCCTGTGCTTACGAATCTAATCATCTTTCTAAGTTGGTCTAGTTTGACTCTTTCTGAGCTCATGTTTTGTTTGTGGCTTCTTAGAGTTGCATTTGCACTAAGTGCTTTTCCATAAAGAGTTCCAGTAGTTCCTAAGATTAGACCTTCAAATCCAAGAGCTATATTTTCAGCTGTTCCAGCTCCACTTCCTATGACTGCTATATTTAATCCAGTGGCTGCAGCTCCTTTTGTTCCTGATTTTGAAAGCAAATCTACTCCAGACCATTTTATTTCAGTAGCCCATACATCTCCTATTCCTCCTGGAGATTGTCCTAATCTCTGTGCTTGGCCAGTTACTGCTACTAGAACTCTGTAGTAACTGAATGGCTGTTGGAATTTATCTTTTCCTATAAATCCAGAAAAGTCAGTTCCGTAGGTTAGATTAACTCCTTCTCGATAACCTCCTACTGTGCTGTTTTGACCAGTCCTTGCTCTAAACTGAATCTGAGATCTTCCTGACCAATCTTCTTTAGTCAAACTTCCAAATGTAGTAGTTTGGTCATTTAGTTGATTGACTAGCACAGGTTGGAAGATGTCGTTTAGTTCAACTGGACTTAAGAAGTAGCTTCCATATGTCCAAGACGAATCTGCTAGGTTTAAATTAGCGTTGGATGCGTTAGTTACTCCTAGACCTCCACCTGCTTTCATCTCTATATCTTTTAGTCTAAAAAATTCTTTGGCTTCTAGCCTTCCGTTTACTTCTTTTAACACACTTCCTTCACCTAGATTTCTCTGAGGAAATGGAACTAAGTCAGCTGGAGGCATTGGTTGAACTCCTCTTGCTTTCCAATTACCCCAAACATCGAGTCCTTTGGCTATAAATGAATTTGCCAAAGTTCCTGCTTCTTTATATTGCTGGTCTATTGTATATTGATAAATACCCTGTAGTTTAGGTGTATTAGCTTTTATGTCTCTTTTTGCCATAGCATCATCAAATTCCTTCATTCTTACTTTCTTAGGTTGGACATAAGAGTCAAATTCCTTAAATTCTGCTTTACCAGTATCTTCGTTAGTAAGAATAGGTGCTTCACTAAATCCTCTTTCTTTTAATTCGGCTTTTATTCCTGCGTCTACTAAAGGCTTTAGCCTTTTTATCTCTGCTTCTTTAGCTTGAGATTCTTTGAACTTAACTAGTAATTCATGCTCTTCTGCAGAAACCTTATATTCTTTTCCAGTTGGTGCTGGGTCTACTGGAGGAGTATCTTCTCCTTCTCCGCCTTCTGCTGGCAATAATTCTTTAATCATTGCTTCTGGAACTTCTGCTTCTATTAGTTTAGCTTCAATTTCTTTTCTTTCTTTACCATCCATTTTATCTACTATTTTTTGAGCTTCTTCTTTTTTCATTGTATTATCACCTTTTTTCTTTTTCTTTTTAGCTTCTTCAGCTTTTTTCTTATCTTCTTGAATGTCATGCAATGCTTTTAATTCAGTTTCTTTTCCTTCCATTTGTATCACCTTTCCTATTTCTTTATAGCCGAAATCTGTGTATTCGGCATGTGGATTTGCTATTTTTCTTCTACTTGCATATCCAAATCCTTCTGTATCTATACTTGTAAACATTCTATACATTTTTCCTTCTTTTTCAGTTGGAACAAATTCAGTATTACCATATTCTATAGAAAATCCAGGATAAATTCCTTGTTCTATATTTGTTTTAACATCTTCATATCTTGGATTTGTCTTAGAAAGAATAGTATCAACATGAGCTCCCCATTCACCATCTGCTAATTGTATTAAAGTTGCTTGAGTACCTGGAGTTAAAACTCCTGCCTCGTGTGCATTTTTATCCCTAAAATTACTACTTCCTTCAAGATGGTCATGCCTTTCACTAACAGCACCTGCTTGAGGTAAATATTTATTATTTATATCATTAATAATCTTTTGAAGAACGGGTTTAGGAATAATATCTCCAGCAAACTGTCCGTCTTCTGAAATAGCTCGGTCTGGATGAGAAGTAGCAACGTAACCAGAGACATGAAAGTCTTCTTTGAATTCTTTTAGCTGAAGCTTTGCAAAAGCACAAAATTTAGTACTTGTTTCTTTTTCCATCCTCTTTTGAATCTCTCCACAAATTTTTCTTGCGAATAAATCTGATTTGCCTTTTGACTTAAAATGAGACACACAAGCTCCAAACTCACCTGTCTTTCCGTCAAACTTCAAAGGCATTTTCTGTTTAGTATATTAGAGAATATAGGTTAGAAAGATTATATTATTTAAATAGTACTAAATACATCCTTTATTTGCACTCTATACATCCATCTTTTGTATGATGAAGCCCTCCTGAAGGAGATTTATATTTGATTTGAGGAGTTTCCTCTTCCTCTGGGATTAATTCCCATTGTCCTCCTCTGCATTGTTTTCCTCCTGTTTTTTCAGGTTGAGTATAGCAAGTTACTTTTGAATCAGATAATTCATAACAGTATGCTTTAAATTCTTTAGTTAAACAATAATGAGTTGGCTCTTTTGTTAAATTTCCAACTATTGTAAATGCAAGTATTGTCAATAAAATTCCACTAATTACTTTATTTTCTGTTTCCATTATATACAACTCCCAAGTGTTATACAAGTTCCAGTTCCACAATCGTATTGAATACATCCACCAGCTATGATATTACCTGTAACATTTAAATTTCCAGATACATGAAGTTTCTCTAATGGTTCTGTAATCCCAATGCCAACATTGCCGTCATTCCTT
>SDBV01008897.1_pt1 | contig 13448 bp, 15 predicted proteins | sample 2277081 | NCBI WGS metagenome assembly SDBV01 (sample SAMN10402039, study PRJNA504765) | marine sediment metagenome | isolation source: marine sediment core GS10_PC15, 223 cmbsf | place: Arctic Ocean: Southern Knipovich Ridge | collected 2010 | reverse complement strand
CGCTCCACCCAGAACTGGTGAACCAATTTCCAGTTTCCTTTCAGCACCGCATAGTTGTTCAAAAAGTAGGGACAGTCACCTATTTTTTAAGTGTAAAAGGGTGACTGTCCCTACTTTAATTGGTTTGAAAATTGCCCGGCTTGTATGACATCCTGTCTGCCTCAAACCGGCAGCAGGGAATACGTGAATATGAATAGGGTGACCAGGAAGAAACTTCTTAAGCTTTATGAGCGCATGGCGGAACATTACGGCACTACACATTGGTGGCCGGGGGATTCGGCTTTCGAAATTGCCGTTGGAGCGATTCTAACTCAAAACACCGCGTGGACAAATGTCGAGAGGGCCATCGAAAATATCAAAAAGGCTTCTTTGATGAACCCAAAGGCAATCATGGATTGTCGGACAGCCAAACTCGAAAAAGTCCTGGTGCCCTCCGGATACTTTCGAGTCAAGGCCAAAAGAGTGCGGAATTTCTGCGCATATCTGCTCGACAACTACGGCGGCAGCATGAAGAAAATGGCCAAGCGGCCACTGGAAGAATTACGACAGGAACTCCTGGAAGTCAACGGCATAGGTTCCGAAACCGCTGACGATATCCTGCTCTATGCCTGCGAAAAACCAGTGTTCGTAGTCGATGCCTACACACGCAGAATCCTGCACCGCCACGGACTGGTCTCTTCAGACATACCCTACGAGGAGCTTCGCAGTTTGTTTGAAAACAACTTGGACAGCGATGTTCACCTTTTCAAGGAATACCACGGACTCATAGTGTGGACTGGAAAAGATTTCTGCAAAAGGACCCCGAAATGCGAAGCATGTCCTTTGGGCCCCAAACCAGCAATCAATCTTGGCTAAATGACAACAGGTGATAATTCTTCTTGCCTTTTCTGATCACCGCATAGTTTTCACTACACAGAGAATCCGGCGTCAGTTTGACGTCGTCGGCCTCCACCTTCTCGTTGTTCAGGTACAAGCCGCCGTTTTTGATCATGCGCTTCGCCTCGCCCTTGCTCTTGAAGACCTCCGCCTCAACAATTACGTCCACAAGCAGACGTCCTTCCTGGAGCACTTCGCGCCCAAAGGCACTCGAAGGCACTTCGCTGAAAACATCCTCAAGAGTAGCGTCGTCCAGCCCTTTAAGGTCGCCGCCAAACATGGCTTTCGTAGCCTTTTGCGCATTTTGAAGCGCTTCCTCGCCGTGGACAAGGCGCGTAACCTCTTCAGCCAACCGGTATTGCGCTTCCCGTCTTTCCGGGGCCTCTTCGATGCACTTTTCGATCTCCAGGATGGCATCCTGATCCAGAAGAGTGAAGAACCGCAAAAAACGAGGCGTGTCTTCATCGCTCTGGTTAATCCAGAACTGGTAGAACTTGTAAGGCGATGTCCTTTTGGGATCAAGCCAAATATTACCCGCCTCGCTTTTTCCGAATTTCGCTCCGTCCGACTTGGTGACCAGAGGAAAAGTGAAGCCGTAAGTATCCTTAGAACGCATTCTGCGCGTGAGGTCCATACCCGCCACGATGTTTCCCCACTGATCGCTTCCGCCAATTTGCAGACGGCAATTGTGATTGTCGCAAAGGTAGAGGAAGTCATAAGCCTGCAACAAGCTGTACGTAAACTCAGTAAACGACATGCCATGTTCACGGTCGTTCACGCGTTGTTTCACCGATTCCTTGGAAAGCATCACGTTCACCGAAAAGTTTTTGCCGATATCCCGAAGAAAATCGACCAGCGAAAGTTTGCACAGCCAATCGCCATTGTTCAGAACCTTAGCGGCGTTGTCACCCTCAAAATCCAGGAATCGCTCCAACTGGGCTTTTATACCGGCCAGATTCTGCTCCACCTGATCATCCGTCAGCAACTGCCGTTCCTGGGTCTTTCCACTCGGATCGCCAATCATGCCCGTGCCGCCGCCAACTATGGCGATGGGTTTGTGGCCCGCCCTTTGAAAATGCACCATGCCCATAATAGGTAAAAGGCTGCCTATATGAAGGCTGTCTGCAGTCGGATCAAATCCGCAATAAAAAGTGAATTGCTCTTTTTCAAGGTTTTCCGCCAAATCTTCATGAGTGACTTGGTTAACAAAACCTCGCCAAGAAAGCTCCGAGTAAAGGGACATGCTCATTATCTCCTATGAAAACAGCCCTCAAAAAACAAGTTATCAAGACGCTGGTTTTCTAAAATCAATCTCTATTAAGGTTCATCTGGTGCGCCGTACTGTAGCAGACCGCCAAGTTTTGATGCAAAATCCCCAATTCCCCCCGATAAATAATTGCAAACTCACCCCATGTGTGCTAGATTTGGAAAGTGGAGAAACGCGAGAGGAGGAAGCCATGGACTGTAGCGTATGCAATGTTCGCAGCTCGATGGGTTATTGTGATGAGTGCAACACCCTGTTGTGCGAGGACTGCGCAATAAAATGCGTAAAGTGCTCAAAACTTATGTGTCCCGATCATCAACGTATAACAAAGGGTGGCCGAATACTGTGCCACACATGCATGGGTGAACGCGATGCCCAACGCGACGAACGCAGACGGAAGATTGATGAGGCCGAAGCAGGAGGAACAAGTATGGCGGCCTTGGACGGAGAGGCCGAGGCCGAGGCCGAAGGGGAAATCCTCACCGCAAGCATAAAGAAACCCCCGCCTGCATGGAAACTGGCGTTGTACTCGGCATGTACCGGTCTTGCAGTGATCGTCGTCATGCTGATCTTCCCCAGTATGCGTTCCATGACCGGTCCAATACCTACGCCGTACCTCATGTTACTGATTCCCGCACTCGCCATTGTTTGGTCCATAGTTGGGATGAAGGACGAGGAGGAGGAGGAGGACAGCAAGTCGCGCTGTCTTATCGCAATTGGTCTCGCTGTGGTGACAGTTGTTTTGGCCTTTGTCGCTGTTGCAACGGATCCCAAACGCGAGGCACAGCGGATCGCAGAAGAGACGGCCCAGGATCGTACCACAATGACCGAAGAGGAAAGGGCCAGATACCGCGCGGAGCTAAGGCAGGGAGTTCGCGGGTTGGACAAGAGTGAGAGCGAGTCCGAGACCGAGGAATGAGAGACGATTCTTGGACGGCCATAAACAAGCACGGATTGGCCAACCGTTTTAATGAATCTCCCGGCGCGGCTAGGGAAAGCCGCGTTTCGTCAGCGAATATTGAATTCCCTCAGATCAAAAAAGGAACGTTATGAAACGTAGATTTGTGGCGCTGCTAGCCATTGCGCTTCTTGCCGCACTTATGGGAACTGCCGCAGCGTGGCCTCAAGACGGATCAGTGTCGATGTTCGACATTCTGACGCGTTCGCTGGTTCTATTCGTTTCATTCGCCGTGTTCTTCATTGTCCTGCCCAAGCTGATGAGCCAACCCTTTCAGATTTTCGCAGCAATGCTACTGGGGCTTGTATGCGGTTGGCTCTTGCCCAAGTTCGGAATGGAAGAACTGGTCACCGCCTATCTCGGCATCTTTGGAACTGCGTTCATCCTCTTATTGAAGATGATCATTATCCCCGTTGTCTTCGTGTCAATTGTATGCGGAGTAGCCAGCATAGGCGACATCGGCAAACTTGGTTCCTTGGGAATCAAAACTCTGGGATATTACCTCTTTACCACCGTGATAGCTGTTTTCATAGGCATCACCGTCGTCAATCTCATTAAGCCGGGCGAGGGGCTGGACCAGACAGCAGTGCAAACGGCTGCGCAGGAAACCCAAGAACAATCCGTGGGCGACAGAATCCAGAAAGAAATCCTTCCCGCATACATCAAGAACCCATTCATGGCCGATCAGCAGGTATTGACCATTATCTTCTTCGCGATCATGGTCGGCGCCGCCCTTGCAGCAAATGGTGACAAATCGGAACCGGCTTTGAAATTCTTCCGAGCCATGGACCGCGCCATGATCACACTCGTCTTTTGGATCATGGTACTGGCGCCAATAGGCGTATTCGCGCTAATGGCAAACGCAACAGCCACGATGGGTCTCACATACATACTGTCGCTGGCCAAGTACTGCCTGACCGTTCTTACAGGGCTAGGCCTGCATTTCTGCGTACTCGTTTTCGGTGTACTTGTGTTCGCCGGAAAGTTTTCGCCAAAACGCTTCCTGACAGGAATGTCGCCCGCACTTCAACTCGTCTTCAGCACCGCTTCCAGTTCCGCCACTCTGCCCGTCACCATCGACTGCGCGTCTCGCCGCGTTGGAGTCAACCGAGGCGTGTGCAGCTTCATGCTACCCATAGGCGCAACAATCAACATGGACGGCACCGCCCTTTATTTGTCCGTGGCGTCAATCTTCATAGCCCAGGTATACGGCATCCCCTTAAGTATCCAGCAACAGCTCATGGTTTTTCTGACTGCTATCATTGTTTCCGTTGGCGCGGCGGGCATACCAGGCGCAAGCGTAGGAATGATGGCAATAGTCCTCGAATCGGCAGGCATACCCATCGAGGGTATCGCAATCATAATGGGAGTCGACAGATTCCTAGACATGTGCAGAAGTTCCGTTAACATCGTAGGAGACAGCGTAGGAACAGTAGTCGTGGCGCGAAGCGAAGGACTGCCAATTTCTCAGCCGGATCTGTCCCGCTAATAGTCTACTCCTGCAATGCCGCCTCGTGCTTCCGGTAAACCCCCCTGAACTGATCATAACTCAGGCCAAGTTTCTTAGCCGCTATGCGCTGGTTGAATCTCGTTTCACTCAATGCACGCTTAAGCATACGAAGTTCAAGCTCCTTCACAGCCTCCTTCAAGTGCATATCGAACAGATGAACCAGTTCCTCTTTTGGCTCTTCGGCCGCACTTTCCTCCAAGCGCGACTCCACCTTCGGCAAGACACCTGACGCAAGGCCGTATGGAGAAATGAAGGGATCAAGGACTATGTCCTGAGAATCCACCATCAATGACGCAGAACGGTAAACCGCCCTCTCGACAACGTTTTTCAACTCGCGAACGTTGCCCGGCCACGGATGGGCGTGCAGTACCTCCAGAGCGGACTCGCTGAACTCGGGAATATCGTCCCGGCCAAGTTCGAAGGACATCCTGGAAGAAAAATGTTTCGCGAGTAAGAGAACATCGCCCTCACGCTCACGAAGCGGCGGAACAAAAAGGACTTCGAAGGAAAGACGGTCAACAAGGTCCTGCATAAATGCCCCCTTTTTGACTAAAGCTGGCAGGTCAGCATTTGTCGCACCAATAATCCGAACGTCAACCTGTGTCGCTTCCGAACTGCCAACCCGCTCGAAGGAGCCGTACTCCACAACTCGCAGTATCTTTTCTTGCACCTCCACAGGAACTATACCTATCTCATCCAGGAACAGCGTGCCGCCATCTGCCGCCTCGAACCGGCCAGGCCGCTTCACCGTCGCTCCTGTAAATGCGCCTGCCTCGTGACCAAAAAGTTCTGATTCTATAAGCGTCGGACTCAAAGCCGCGCAGTTCAGAGCAACAAGCGGACGCTCCCACCTCTGCGACAAGTAATGAAGACGGGATGCAGCCAGTTCTTTGCCCGTTCCACGCTCCCCAATCAACAGAACAGGCCTATCTACAGAAGCAACACGGCTCAGCCGTTCCTGAAAATCAACAAAAGCCTCCGATTCGCCCAAAGCATCTGCCATAAATGCTCTCCTTTTTATGCAATTATGCCATACTTCAGGAAAAAACACCAGAGAAAGGCGTATTCCACCATCTCTTTTCCTCAAAATAAAACGAATAAACCGACACATGTCGTTGTATATAAGTCACTTAGAGAAAAATCTGAAATTTGGCACATTCATTGCTTAACTAATTGCAGCGAGAGATGTTGAGAGGGAAAGTGGTCATGTTAAATACAAAATTAAACGAGAATCATCCAAGGGAACGCAGATACAATCGTATCAGGATAGCCGGTCCGCTGATGTACAGGCACGGCCTTTCCCTTGCTGGCTTGGCAGCCTGGAACGACGTCAGCCTCGGCGGAATCTGCATGACGATGGGACGTTACCTCAAACCGGGCCGTAACGTTGTCTTGACCTTCACAACATTCAACGGCGATAACACAATGTTTGAACTCAAGGCCCAGGTGGTCTGGTGCCGTGCCGTTGAAAACAGTTCAAAGTTCATGGTTGGACTGCGGGTATTTCACGACGAGGCCGAGGCGCAATGCGCGCTTTCGCGGCTGATGCGTCACTCACCCGCTTTTGACAATAAAGACAGCGATGTGGAGAGGTCGAAATGCTCGACACCCATATCTGAAACCGTCTTTGCGCGCGCAAGTGCGTAGGACACAAATAAGGAGGAAGAAAAATGGGTATTTTTTCGAGAGTTAGAGACATAATCAGTTCGAACATCAATTCGATGCTCGACAAGGCCGAAGATCCTGAGAAGCTTGTTAAGCTCATGATTCAGGAGATGGAAGACACATTAGTCGAGGTAAAAGCGTCCTGCGCAGGCACAATGGCCCAGAAGACAAAGGTGCAGCGTGCCATCGACGATGCCGCACATCGCGAAAAAAAGTGGGCCGACAAGGCTGCGCTTGCCGTAAGCAAAGGACGCGAGGATCTTGCGCGAGAGGCACTGTTGGAAAAGAAACGCGCTTCGATTCGCGTCGAGACCCTGGAAAAAGAAATTGCCCTACTTGAATCGTTGGTGGATCAGTACCAGGGTGATATAATGAAGCTCGAAGACAAATTGAATAAAGCGCGCGAAAAACGCCGCATCCTCGTACAGCGCCACATTCACGCGCAACGAAAAATTCGCGCGGAAAACGGTATTCGTAAGGTGCAGACGAGCGAAGCAATGACGCGCTTCGACAACTTCGAGAACCGAATTGACAGAATGGAAGCTTCCGCCGATTTGATCAACTACGGTGCAAAGCCCACTCTCGAGGAAAAGTTCGCGGCACTCGCCGAAGACGAAGAGATCGAGAAGGAACTCGAAGAACTCAAGGCTTCACAGAAAAAGGGCTAACACAACCTGGCGCGCTTTAATCAAGCGGCCATGCTATTCAATGGGAGACGTCCGATGAGATGGCTTTTCAAACTTGTCTTATGCCTTTGCGCAATGGTGCTGCTAATTACCATAGTTGGGGCGGTCATGGCGCAAATGCTGGCAATAGCTATTCCGAGTTTCGGCCATGAATTGGGTTTCAGTAGCACCCAACTGTCAGGCATGCCTTTTGATTCAATGATGCCTTATTCAGGAAGGTCCTTCGCGTTCTTCGTGAATTTGGCTCCTGTTTTCGTTCTGATCCTGCTCATAGTCGTTCTGGTTCTAGTACTGCCTGGCAGGAAAGAACGCGTAAAGAAAGACAAGACCGGCAGTGCGGACGATACAAGGTTGATTCAAGAGTTGTACAGGGGATTCGAGGGTCTTGAAAAACGCATCGAGTCGCTCGAAACGATTCTCCTGAGAATCAAACAGTAGCAGAATTTAATTCGGTGTCGTCTGTATTACAAGATGATACGTTATTGAAAGGGGGCGCATATGTTCAGGGTGGGACCAGGAGAGCTGACAATACTGATGTTGTTTGGAATACCCATCATAGCCATACTTGGAGGGGTATTCATATCCGCTCTCAAGATATTCAAAGGCGATTCGGCAAAAGGCGATTCGGCGCACGATGCGGACGAGGCGTACCTTATTCAAAATATTAACATGGGAATGTCCCGTCTTGAGGAACGAGTCGAGGCCCTGGAAACTTTGCTAATGGACGGAGCCGCCCCGCCGCCAATTCCCAGACGCTCTGACTCCGTGACAAACTCGAAAGGCTAAGAACAATGAACATAGTAGCGATAGTCGGCGGTCTGCTGATAGCTCTGGTGGTAATTTTGCTTCCCGTGATACTCATTCTGGGACTGGTCAAAATTCTCACTGGCGCGAGCAAGAGCAAAGAGCTTTCCGTGGAGGAAGCAAAACTTATGCAGGAAATTTATAGAGGACTTACAAGGATGGAAAAGCGTATCGAATCGCTCGAAACCATTCTTGTTGAAAAAGAAGGAAAGGGATCTGAAAATGACAAAGTGTACCCGCACTGAACGAAGTGGACCTTACCGATCGCGGTCAGGCCTGATTTTCGGGGTCTGCAAAGGCCTGGCAGAACACCTGGACTTCCCGGTGTTTTGGATGCGCGTACTGACGGTATGTGCGATGCTGATGACTGGGCTCTGGCCTCTGGTAATAGCATATTTTGTCGCCGCGCTGCTTCTCAAACCCGAGCCGGTCGTCGCCTTTCTAAGCGAAGACGACGAAGAGTTCTACAATTCCTATGCCAGCTCGCGCACACTCGCTCTTCACAGGCTGAAACGGACCTTCGACAATCTCGAACGCAGAATTCAGCGTATGGAAAGCATAGTGACCGCACGCGACTACGACTGGGACAGGCGATTGGAACAATAAGCCCTTGACGGTGTAGAGTGGAAGCTAGACCTTCAGAACTTCCGGGGGGAAAATGATGCCAAGAACAACTGTAGTTCAAAATTCGACCAAAACATCTCTTTTGGTAATATCAATATTCGCTGTCTCCATGTTTCTTGCGGCTAGCGCACAGGCAGGAATGGAACTGAGTCCCGTCGGCGAAATCGAGCAGGACGGAAGTACCTTCACACAGAAGTTCGAGTGCAATTGGAAATTCAAGTCTGACGGAAGCCTAAGCGTCGCAAACACCAACGGCAACATCGCCGTTGAAGCTTGGGACAAACCCGAGATCGCAATCGAAGTCAAGAAACAGCTAAGACTCAAGAACTCGTGGTGGGGCAAAATCACGGACGTCGTAAAATCGTCCAGCAAAGATCGCGACCAGGCAGCTGAACTGCTCCAAGACCTCGCCGTACAATTCAAAGGCGATGAAAAAACCCTGGACATTAAAACCGTTTTCCCAAAGAACAGCAAAGACAAAAACTACACTGTTCATTATTCGATTCGCGTTCCGGGGAAAATAAACCTCGATCTCGCAACCAGCAACGGAAGCGTGTCAATAGACAACATCAAGGGCGTCGTAAAGCTGGAAACCGTAAATGGAAAGCTCAATTGCGCAAACATCCAGGGCAACCTGAGCGCCGACACATGCAACGGTTCAGTCGTGGCAAAAAACGTGACCGGCAACATCGAGGCAACCACCCTGAACGGCAAAATAGACATTGAATATGACAAACCGCCTCATGCAGACGACAAACTCGCATGCAAAACAACCAACGGCTCAATAGAAGTTCGCCTGCCGGAGAACAGCTCTTTCGACATTCAAGCCAAAACAACCAACGGCCACATTTCTTCGGAGTTCCCGGTTAAGGTTTCAGGTAATTTCATCGGCAAGCATGCATCGGACACAGTAGGCAAGGGCGGTGCAGACATTAATCTGACCGTTCTGAACGGCAAGATCTCATTGAAAAAGTCTCCCCAAGTCAAAACCGAGGAAAGCTGATGACTAATTCAGAAAGAATGATGCCGCATCCCATACTCGCCTTGCCATTCCGCCTTGTCAGTGGCCTTTTGGGATTGGTATGGAAACTGGCCGGGTTCATCTTGAAAGTTACAGGCCTTCTGCTTGGCCTGGCGGCCGGACTCCTATTCATGGCGCTCGGAGTACTCTTCTGCACAACAATACTGGGCATGGTAATTGGAATACCCTTCTTTGTCCTGGGCTTTTTATTGATGATTCGCGCCTTGTTCTAAGCGCACTGGGGCAAACGGGGCAGATTAGCGCCAAAATGTCACTGGATCGGCATGTTAATCGTCTATACTATAGACAGTAGTGTGTTCAGAACGGGAGGGAAACCTGAGCAATGAACCAAAACGTGCGTTTTATCCTGTTGATTGTAGGCTTCGTGGTTGCCGGAGCACTAATCTGGAACTTCCTCGATTTCGGCGGCGATGACGAAACCCTGCCCGAACCAGAAAAAATGCAAAAGTCTTCGCTCATACCTGAAGAGGAAGCCGACGACGATTGGCCTCCCGTGACCCCCCAAAAAACTACCACTCCAACAGCAACACGAAAAACCGAGCCGGGCGCGGTTGGACGCAGCACCACACCAAAGAAAACCGATACAAAGACCCCCAAGGCCGGAACCGGAACAATCAAAGGCGGGGTCAAATCCCCCGATAAAGAACCTGTCAGCGGAGCAACCGTAAAGGTTGAACTGATCGACTGGAAAGCGAATGAAGCCCCGCCGGAAAAGACCTTCACAAAAAGCGTCACCACCGGTCAAGACGGCAAGTTCGAATTGACAGGTCTCCCATTCGGCACATACGGTGCGAAGGCCTCCACTTCGGACGCAGGTCAAACCAAGACAACGGCCTTATCGGAGAAACGGCCTGAAGTGACAGTTAGTTTTAGAATCCAGCCTTCCGGCTCAATTTCGGGTGTAGTACGCAACGAACAGGGACAAGGAATAGCCGATGCTGTCGTCTATCCAGACAAGGCAGAAAAGTCGAGAGCTGGCAATACCGGTGGAGGCGCGGGCTCAACCGTCGGCCGCACACTGAGCGATGAGAGCGGCGGATTTACCCTGACCAACATTCAGGTAAAGATTGGGAAACTGCGATTGGCCGCAATGGCCGAGGGCTATGCCGCCGGCGTATCGGATTTTTACGAAGTTGGTGAGACCTCGGCCGAAATAGTGCTGAGTCAACCTGGAACTTTATCAGGGTTGGTTGTCGACTCCGATACTGGAGATCCAGTGCCCGCTATTGAAGTCAAAGCTTCGCACGGTGAATCGCAACGGGCCAACGCCGAAGCGACCGCAAACGAGGCGGGTGAATTTACCCTGGCCGGGCTGTCATCTGGCGAGTACACCGTCGACGTCGCAAGCGAAGAGATTATTCTAGCTGGCGCAAAACCTAAGATGACAGTTGTCGGAGGAGAGGATGTCTCGGGCGTCGTTCTGAATACGACTATGGGAGGCGTAATAACCGGACGGGTCTACGACAAGGACACCGACGCGGCGATTCCAAAGGCCGACGTCAGCGGATATAACGAAGATCCGGAAAACAGGACCTCCAAGAAAGCAACGTCTGATTCTGACGGATACTATCGGTTGGCCGGGCTTCGAGAAGGCAATGTTCGCATAATGACAGGCCAGATCGAAGGTTATCCGCGTAACTACGACGAGAGGCGGAATGTTTCAATCTCAATCGGCCAGCAGATTGACGGCATAGACTTCGCCCTGTCAAAGGGACTGCGAGTCGCAGGAGTAGTCCTGGGCCCCTCAGGCAACCCGCTCAACAAAGTCAAAGTTAACGGAAGAATCGAAAACCAAAATTACTACGAGAACACCGAGACAAAAGAAGATGGGTACTTCGAATTGGCCGGATTAAAACCCACCGGAAAATTCTGGATAAACCTGACCAAGAAGGGTTTCGGCTACGCTCAGGAAACGGCTATGAGCGTATCAGACGGCAACATTGACGATCTCGTGCTCACCATGGAAGCCGAGAGCACAATTTCGGGAAAGATTGTTGATGCGAACGGCGCCCCACAGAAGGATTGGCGCGTAATGGCACAGTCAAAGGGGAAATGGTATGCCGGAAGCTCCACAAGCGAAAAGACCAACGCCCAGGGAGAGTTCAAGGTAGAAGGATTAGCGCCAGGAACATATCAGTTCCAGTTGCTCCAGCCATCCGGCCGCAGCTACACATACGACGCGGACCGTCAGGCAGTCCAGATCGGAGCTCAGGAACACGTGACGGGCGTCGTTCTCATGAGCGAAGCCGCCTCGGGTCTCACCATTTCCGGACGAATTACAAACACGGCCGGCAAACCGGTTGAACGCGCCAGTGTCAACGCACATAATCGAAGTGGAAGCGGCAGCGGTTACACAAACACCGCCAAAGACGGCACGTATACCCTCAAAGGCCTCCCTGAAGGTTCATACTATCTCAGCATATACCATCACGAGCACAGCCAAGACAACCGCGAGGGCGTTGTGCCGGGAAGCACAAACGTGGACTTCGTGTTAGAGGGCCGCGGAAGCATCTCCGGCCAGGTTGTGCAAGCCTCCACAGGCAAGCCGCTCAAAGAATTCGAGGTCATGCAAAGAAAAGGCGAATACCGTAAATTCGATTCGTACATGAACCAGGAATTTGTAAATATGTACAGCGCGGACGGAACTTTTGAGCTAAAGAGCGTCGAAGTCGGGACAGCAACCGTATATGCGCGAGCGCCGGGATACGCAATGACTTGGCAAGTTGTCGACGGCGTTCAGGCAGGCCAGAACATACCCGGTGTCACTTTGGGCCTTGAGCGGGGACAAGTCATAGACGGGATCGTCACGGACATCTCAGGCAATCCGATTTCAGGAGCCAGCATATATCTCGGACCAGTGCCACGCGAATGGGAACGTGAACGAAACGCGGCCACCAACAGCGACAAGGAAGGCAGGTTCAAGCTGGACAGTGTCTCTTCAGAAACAACTTTGATATCCGCATACCATATCGATTACGCACCAGCATCTGTTCCAGTTCAACCCGGCGCTACATCTGAAATTCAGATTGTGCTCAGTTTCGGCGGCATGGTTGAAGGTTCAGTCACTCTCGGCGGCGCACCTGTCGCCGGTCAGAATGTAAGCATCTACTATCCACAAAACCGACAAGGTGGAAGCCAGAGCAACACACAAACAGACGAGAACGGTTTCTACCAGCTCAAAGGACTTGCCGAAGGCGAAGCGCGCGTGTCCGTGTATATGCGAGACGAGGGCGCGAACCAGAGCAGCCGCTCGGTCTCTCAGGCCGCCGTCGTTGCAGATGGACAGGTGACAGTTGTAGACTTCCATCTTTCATCCGCTAACGCATCTATCGAAGGAGTAATAACCTTAGAAGGCAAAGCCCCAAAACGCGCATCGGTAAGTGTACGCCCCGACATGTCATCGGATTTACAGGAAAGCCACCATTCACAAACGGACGCTAATGGATACTACCGTCTCGACAACCTGGTTGCGGGTCCCACAACGCTCATGGTTAACGCACAATCCGTAGATGGCGGACCCCGGATCACCACCGTCAAAGTAGAGGCTGTTTCAGGAAAAGTAGTCACCCAAGATATAGACATTACCGGAGGCGCAACCGTCAACGGCGTAGTCAGAGGCTTCGCAGAAAACGAGATGGCCTTCGTCATGGCGATTGAAGGGGACATTCCGCTCCCGACCGAATTGTCGGAAAACACAATGCGCCAATACGAGGGTCTCATCAGGGGACAGGCCATGGTAAACAAGGAAGACGGCACATTTACCCTCGAAGGCATTCCGGCCGGAAAATGCACAATCCTTGCAATTGCATTCGATCAACAACAAGCCCAGGGAGGCATGCCCCCAAGCGCACGCTTCGCAAAAACAGTCATTGATGTGGTCGACAACGGCCACACCAACGTAACTTTGAGTTTCTAATGTCTGAACCTAACCCGGCATAGCAGGAACCAAAACTGACAAAACCCTCTGTGCCAGAATACTTGAGACAGCCCCCCACCACCTTCGGCACAGATTCAAAAAA
>SDBV01008896.1_pt1 | contig 13451 bp, 25 predicted proteins | sample 2277081 | NCBI WGS metagenome assembly SDBV01 (sample SAMN10402039, study PRJNA504765) | marine sediment metagenome | isolation source: marine sediment core GS10_PC15, 223 cmbsf | place: Arctic Ocean: Southern Knipovich Ridge | collected 2010 | reverse complement strand
TCACCTTAGGCGCTCTCACCGACTACACAATCCCTGCTACCGAGACTCTGACTGTTGTTGTACCAGCATCTGCTCTAGTCTTCAGCCTCCCTCGTACAGGCTCACCAACTTTCCAGATCGTAGCTAGCTTTCAGCTATCTGGAAACTGGGTTTCGCCCGCTATCGATCCAAGTGCTATAGCAGACGTTGCCTTCTCAAGTATGGGTTGGGAGTACAACCAGCCCGCAAACACTTCTATCACCGTAGAAGCCTCTGTCGATGGAGGTACTATCTATAGTACAGCTACTAACGGGTCGGCTGTACCCGGAATCTCTGCCGGAAGCAGCTTAGCAGCTGTTACAGACGTAAGGGTAAAAGTAAGCCTGGTCACAACAGACCCAACGGTTCAACCTACTATCACCTCTCTAGTCGTCACAATAGCAAGTGCGTCCGGAGATGTATTGTTCTACCAGCTAGTAGCCCCTCCCACTGCACAGATGATAGATAGAAGTGGGTACTCTAACGATAGCTCACACATGAGTCTGCCCGCGATGCCCACAGGGTACACTCTATCAGTCCAACCTACAGAGCCCACAAGTGATCCAGTCGCAATACAGAGCGGAACAGAAGCCACATCAGAGGTCGCAGGTGCCTCAGGCGCGCTAACGAATCTACAGGGAGGTGAGAGCGGTCTGTCTCTACCCTTATATGCATACTTCGCTTTTGTATCCGACCAAACTGGAGTGCCTCTGAGCGCGTTCTTGATAATGTTCGCTATGGTGCTCGTCATCTTCTCAGGTGTAGGTGCTTATTACGGCTTTCAGTCTGTCGCCGCTTCCTACATCGCTATGCTGATAGCCATTATATCGATGATACTCGTAGGCAGCGGAATATTTCCTTGGTGGATATTCTTCGTCTTCGCATTCACAGGAGCTAGCTTCATCTTCTACAGGAGAGCATCTCTATAATGATGATCAACATCACCTACGAGGGTTTCAACTACTTAGGAAAAATACAAATGAAGAGCTCGCTACCGTCAGCTAGGGAAGGGGTGGACCTCATAGTCCTAGGTGAGCTACGGGAGCTCGGTCCGACAACACCAGAGGAGCTCGTTTATTTTCTTAATAGGATCTACTCCAGAGGAGGGCTGGAGAAGTGTGCTCAGAAGACTATTTGAAGCGGGCTTCATAGAGCAGGTAGAAGAGTAGTATGTTGATATCAATAACATCAAAGGGGCTTGTGTACTACAACGCTCTACAGCTTCCGAGAAGAGTGAACGATGTAGAGGACCAAGACGAGGTTGTCCTACACTTCTTCGTACATGAGAGTCCTCTCGATGAGGACGAGCTCTACAACATACTCGAGCTAAGGGATGGTAGAGAGCGGTTGGACATAAAAAGCGTACTCAGAAGACTATTTGAGGCTGGTTATCTAGACCAGGTAGAAGAGTAGAGCATGGAACGGAAGAGACTGCTTAAGCTGACCACTTCACTAACAGCATTTGAGGTGTGGGAGGTGGAACCATGAATAAACTGGTAGCCTTCTTCGTGTTTACGTTTATATGTGGCAACATAATCGGAGCTTCATCAGAAGGTCAGCAGGGAGTTATAACTGCGACTCTCAGCTTCGCTATAGACAACGACGACACGCGTATTCCGGTCGCAGCTCTGGCTGGTAACCCTGCAAGCGACCCTCTACGTGGGTTCTTAACACAGGATATACTGTACATAGACGGTGAAGCTGTAAGCTATACAGGGAGAGAGACTGAATGTACAGAGCAGTTCTCTGGCCCCTGCTTCACGGGAGCAGAGAGGGGTATAGGCTCAACAGACGCAAGCAGTCATGCATCTGGGGCTCGAGTGTACAACGAGCTCACGGGTGTTGTGAACCAGATGATAGGGTTTAATGTCGCAGAGAGCTTAAGCACGGCTGGAATTATTAAGACAGCGATCACGTTCCCCTACGCTATGACTCGTGCGGCCTCCAAGATGGTGATGTGGAACTACGCCTTTCTCGAAGGTCCTTACTACTCACTCTACAAGTACATCCTACTCTACCCTATCTCCGCTGGGTTTGTTTGGTCCCTCTGGGTTGTAATGTCCCCCATGTTTATGAGCATTTTCCGTCGACTCTAACTCAAACTTAACCGGAAGGTGTGTATGACCCAACTAAAGAATAAGGAATGGTTCACAGAGATGGTAGGAGATCGTCCTGCTATCACATGGAGCTGGCTCGCAGGCTTCTATCAAGCAGAAGGAAGCATTAGCTACAATCCAACGTATAGCAGTCACAATCTCTCTATCGGTCAGAAGGGTAGAGAGATTCTAGACCGCATAAGAGGGTTCCTAGGCTTCGGTTCAATCTACCCAATGGCCCCCAAAGATTGTTACTTGTACAGCTGTAGTAAAAGGGCCAACACAAAAATAATAGCTGATAGCATTCTCCCCCACCTCATAGGAGGTAAGTGGACCACTATGATATCTAAATGTCAAGAGATGGATATAGATATCATCGACGCAGTTGTCAGCCCTCAAAAGGAGTTAGACTGGGACTTTGTGACAGGGTTCTGGGAAGGTGACGGCTCGATCTCAATAAACGACTCCTACTTCCGGAAAACAGGAGGAGGAAGACCCTACGCTCAGATAGTCTTCGCCCAGCTAGACCCCGAAGTACTCCACAAGATTAAGGACTTCTTAGGTCCACCTGGAAGCATTCAACCCGATAGAGAATATTATAAACTTGTGGTCGGAGATCTTCGTGAGGAACTTCTGAAACACGCTAGAACCCTCGAGAGGAGGACTCAACTCACTGTGTCCCTAGCCTCCTCAAGCAAACTGAGAGGTGTGGAGGGATATAGAGGGTCCTATGATGTGTAGTCTATATGTCAACTAGACGAAGGCGCTCTGTTTCTAAAAAGAAGTCTAGCACTCTGAAACAGATAAAGAGGACTGTGAAGAGAGCAGCTGTACATAGTGACAAAATACTCAAGAGAACGGCTGCACATAGTGACAGAATACTCAAGAGAGCAGCCACACAAGGTGACAAAATACTCAAGAAGCTCAGCCAATGAAGTGCGTATGAGGCTGAAGAAAGAGTTCGGAAAGCTGTAAAGTAGTGTTCTACCTAGAAGAAATAGGCGAGTCTCGAGGCCCGAAGCACTACTTCTACATTCTAGACGAAGAGGGAGACGACGTTGGGATATTGTTTCTAGAGCTCTTGCCTAATAGGACCGTATACATCAGAAACATTCAAGTATCAGAAGGTGTTGAGGCTCTAGGGGTCTCAGGTATTAGAGAGATACTAAAAGCGATAAAGGAGGAGTTTCCTGAGGTAGCGTCTGTAATAGGCCACAGAATATCGGGTATGAGGAGAGGCCTATCTAGTAGAAAGCAGTGGACAGAGAGGGACATCTAGGGTAATATGAGATGGCACTAAAGAAAAGGACGATCAAGTCGCCGCCAAAGCCGAGACCAGCAAAAAGGCGATCACTCCCCAAATCAACAGCAAAATAGAGAGATACACAGATGCCGTTCTATCTAGCAGAGGTAAGAGAGTCGCGAGGTTCTAGACACTACTACTACATTCTAGATGTAGAAGGAGATAGTGAAGGGGGAGACATCGTTGGGGAGCTACTTCTCGATTTCTCACCCGGCGGGGCTGTGTATATTATGAACATCGAAATGCACGGAGGTCCTGGAACACTAGGAGTCTCTGGCGTCAGGGACCTACTAAGAGCGATAAAAGAGGAGTTTCCCGAAGCGACATCTATAGTCGGCGGTAGGATAACCGGCACGAGAAGAGGCCTGTCAGAAGACAGGCAGTGGGTAGAGAGGGATATATAAATGTCCGACTGGAAAGAAGTCAGAATTACCTACAAAGGTCCAGATACTGAGGCAGAAGAGGAGTTCTACAAAGAGCTTCCAGAGTCGATAGAAAAGAAGTCTTGGTTTTCAGAGTTCGCTATCAGAAGTGGAATACGAGAGATAGACTTCGACAAGTTGACCCCTAAACAAGTTGTGAAGCTCAAACCCGAAGTTCAAGACCACACAGTATAAGAAGTATGCGAACTAGTATGAGAGTCTCAGTTATCATACCTACATATAAAGAGGTAGATAACCTACCTTCAATCATACCTGAGGTCTACTCGTCGCTAGATGGAAGGTTAGAAGAGATCCTAATCGTAGATGACGACTCTCAAGATGGAACTCTAGAGCTTATTCACGATATAGAACACCTTTACCCGTTAAAACTCATTGTAAGGAAGGAGGAGAGAGGATTAGGATCAGCAGTGTTAGAAGGTATTAGAAGGGCGAAGTCGAGCAGAGTGCTTATCATGGACGCAGACGGACAGCACCCTGCATGTGCTTTACTAAATATGGCAGATGCATTAGAGAGTAGCAGCCTCGTAGTGGGATCACGATACATCAGAGGTGGAGGGATTGTAGGATGGAACCGAAAAAGGAGAATCCTCAGTCGGATAGCAAGCCTGCTAGGGAGACCACTCTGTGGAATCAAAGATTCGTCCTCTGGACTGTTCGGGTTAGACAGAACCGTGCTAAATGTATCCCACGCAAAGGTAGAAGGGTTTAAGGTAGGCCTAGAGATCTTTAGCAGAATGAGAGGTGTAGAGGTTCCTTACGTTTTCGGTCCTCGTAGAGAGGGGGAGTCCAAGTTAACCGCTAAACAGGGCTGGCTGTTCTTGAAGCAGTTAGCCCGACTGTACTGGTGGAAGTTCGACCTAACTAGGATGGCCAAGTTTTGTATTGTAGGAACCGTCGGGTTAGGGGTCAACTCCCTAGTCTTGTGGCTAATCGTAGGAGTAGGAGGGGTCTACTACCTCCTAGGTAACATAGGAGCTGTGAGTTCTGCTATGCTACTCAACTTTACTTTGAACAAGAAATGGACATTCAAACGATGAACGACTTCTGGATAGCCCTTTGGAGGATGAACGCTTTAATAGGACTAGGAGTTCTGTATCTCGCTATGCCTCTAGCTAGAGGCATGGGACCCGAAGCAGAAATACAAATCCAGTCCGCGATCATTACTAACGAATACATCTATCGTAACGGACCACCGTGGCTCCGCTAACATGAGTACTGCGACCAAAAATAAGCGTAAGCAGGAAGTATTTGCCCTCCTCGGAGGGAAGTGTAAAGAGTGTGGCGAGAAGGACGAACGGATTCTACAAATCGATCACAGAAAGGGTGATGGTGCAGAAGAGAGAAGAGAGATTGGAACATCTAGGAGTAAGCTATACACTAGAGTAAAGCAGAACCCGAAGAGATATCAAGTCCTCTGCGTGCGATGTAACTGGCTAAAGAGGGATAGAGATCTCGAGATGCAGAGAGAGAGAAAGAGAGAGTCGCGTCGAGTTAACTTCCGAACTAGATCAGTGGTAGGTGTGGTCTTAAGCCTCCTCCTCTTCCTAGCAATTTTGTACTTCATAGAGAGGTTGATATAGTGTCCGCTACTCGTGCCGAACAGCGCCGAAAGAGAAGGGCTGAAAGAAGAGAGTCGCCCAGCGCAGAAGAGTCTAGATATCAAAGAAAGTACAAAGGTAGATGGAAGTTTTGGGTAGTCATCATAGAGATAGCAATTATAACAGCGCTAATCATGTATTTAGTCAACTGGGTCCTAACTAACTACTAGGTCTGAATCATGTACTCTCTCTATACATACAGGGGCTCCGAACTGATAGAAGGACTAACACTGAAGAGGGCTCTACATATGGCAGTTACGTACCTACGTAGAGGGTCGACAGTAGTATACATAATCAACGAGGAAACAGGGGACGAAGTCCGTCTTAGAGTAGATCTTAATAACAGCATAAACGTTGGACACACTATACACGGCGATGAGGCACCAGAACTGCAAATGAGCACTGAAGAGTGTCTTGCGGTCTTTAGAATGGACAACACTCCCGAAGCAGAAAGCGGACTGCGAAGGCTGAAGCTGAGGAATCGGTCTGTACTCTCTAACATGAGGACACTAGTTGACGGATTACGAGCTATGGGCCACCGAAGTAGTATAAATCTGGAGGACGAGGAAATATTTAGTAGGTGGGAAGAGTGAATCGTAAGCTAGCAATATCTGCTATACTCCTAGGACTTTCGCTAGCCTACTTTATCGTACTAGCCAGTCCAGATCTAACTTGGGTGAACGTTGATTCTGACGCTCCAACCTACATCATAGCTGCTGAAGAACTGAGAATTAGCCATCCATCGCCGGGAGCACCGCTATTCAACCTACTTAACGCAGGATGGATACGAATCTTTCCCGGAGACAACAGCTTCTGGGAGCTCTCTTTACTCTCAGCCGTGGCCTCTAGTCTGGTGGTAGTTGTATTATACTTAGTGAGCAGAAGCGTCTTGCCCAGTCTACTGTGGATGGCTAGTGGGGTAGTGGTAGGTCAGTCCACCGTAGTAGAGAGCTATGCTCTAGTGTGCTTGTTTATGGTGGCAGGCTACTGGCTGTACAAAGAAGACAGAAGAAGTTGGGCGTACGTAGTACTAGGCTTAGGTGTTATGGTTCACCATCTAGCTGGTATAGCTATCATAGTATTCCTACTAAGAGACCTATGGTTAAAGAGGGATAAGACTCCAATACTGTGGGCACTAATAGGGCTACCTCTGTTGTTGTACATCCCACTAGCTAACAGGGAACCCTTCATATGGATAGGCGGAAGTGGAATAACAGACTACTATAGATACTGGTTCAGTCAGGGAGGTCTATTAGGCGGGTTAGCTATCTTCCCGACAGAGGATCTTCTCGAGCGTGTAGTTGACTTCTCCCTCGTCGCAGTAGGGAGCCTAGGACTAGCTATTCCGCTAATCTACCTCAGTGTTAAAAGATCGAAGGACTACACCCTGCTAGCTCTCACAACCATACCCCTTGTGTACTACCTAACCAATCTTGCACCTCAAACATTTACCTATACGATGCCCGCAGTAGCCTTCGCAGGTCTACTAGCTGTCAAAGCGTCTTCTGATGTACTAAAGAGAGTCGTGGTGGTCGGGTGTTTGATACTGATCGGACTCAATGTACAGTGGTACGATATAGGCAGGACACTTGATAGTGATATGGAAGCAGTTAGATTCTACGAGAGCCTAAGAGGGATTCCACCCAACAGCGTGGTATGGAGTGAGAGTAGAGGCTGGGAGAAGGTAACCGTTGAACTATTCAACTCGAGAGAGGGAACCCAAATAGATACAGTGGACTTAAGGAAGCCCAACAGAACCGACGAGCAGTTAAGAGAAGACTTCAGCTACGAACTTGTATATAAAACGCGTGTAACAAAGCCGAAGGTATACGGAGTTGAACTAGAGAGGTCCCACACAGAAGAGGTCATAAGAGATCTTGAAGAGCTGAAGGCCCCAAAACAATGAGCGCAACAGAGCTGCATAGGCAAATTAGACTACCAGACAGAAGCGCCTCTTTTGTCCTGCCACTTAAGAGTGAAGACCAAGATGAGTAGAAAGCGTAGGGTTCTATACCATGCGACCCGTACCGAAAACCTACCTAGTATTATGAACGTAGGATTACGTGGAGAGGTATACCTCTTTAGGAAGAAAGAGGATGCGTTTCGACGAGTAGTGGTCCCCATAATAGAAGAAGAAGGAGACGACGTCTCTATACTCACTATAGAAACGTCCAGCCAACTATTTATCGACCCTCTCTACAGGAAGATATTCGGTAGGCTCTCCGCCCAGCAAGCGTTTGTAAGCGACGTGGACATCCCTCCATCTAACATAACAAGAATAGAGAACTTTACGGAAGAAGACTTAGAATACCTAGAGGAGCTATAAGGGTACAAGTAGGAGGAACAAGTGACTATTACTGAAAAATGTGTACACCATTGGGCGATCGAACCCTCTCACGGAGCCTCTAGTAAGGGAGTATGTCAGAAGTGCGGAGAAGCGAAAGAGTTTCTCAACTCTGATAGAACGGACAACTGGCTCGTCTCTAGACCAGAACTGGCTGACAAGTTCAATAGGCTACGGAACGTGTAGATGCCTACTTATAACATCACCCCGAAAGGCGTAGAAGAGTTCGAGGCCAAAGTGGAGGGGTTTCCGCCCTCCGAAAGCGGATTGTTAAGCTATGTTATCTTACAAAGTCTCTTCTATGATGGCCCTCTAAACCCAAACGAAATAGCAACGTGGACGCGCACGCACGCGAGAGGTACAGGGTCGACACCCCCAAGATTAGTAAGAGATATAGCACTAGGCTTAAAAGCTTTAGAAGGACAGGGCTCAGTTGAAGAAGTTGGCAATTAGATACGCTCTACCAGCTCTCTCGATCCCGTTGTGGGTCTTTCTCGCTTGGAAAGCGAAAGCCGTAACCACCGGTTCCGTTGAGCTGACCAGATGGGATAGTATCGTAATCTCCAACAAAACCTTTCTGTTCTTCTTCGTTCTGACAGCTATAGGAGGCTTTGGAGGGTATCTATCCACAAAGGTACCTAAAAAGCGTAAAGTGTACGTACTAGCTGCCACCTACGCACTTGTCTTTACAACAGGATACATCATGGCGCAAGCTCAGCCTTTTAGGTTCTAGTGGAGTATAGCATATAAGATGGCTAAAAAGAAGCGACACCTCTTTCTCGTAAGATTCAAGGTCAAAGGAAAGCCAAAGACCTTCAGAACTACAGCCAGGTCTGGGGACGAAGCGGCGAAGAAAATAAAGTCCAACGGATACATTGTAAGCGTGACGAAGGTGCACAAGTGACCCCACTCGTCTACAGAGTTGATCCTTCAGATAGAGACGAGAGAATCCTAAGGGAAGGGTATCCTCCAGATACAGAGACTGTTCTACATCTCGCAGACACTAAAAACATAGTAGAAGGCTGGTACGGAGATGAGGGATCAGTGTTTTCTATAGACACCAAAGGGCTAAGAACTCTCAGAGAGACACAAAACTACGAACTATTCGACGGCAGATTCGTTGACGTAATAGTCATAAGAATACTAGACAGTATAAGTCCTCAGAGAGTGTCCAAGATAGGAGAGTACGTCTACGACCACCGAAGAGATAGCTTCACATATGTGGGTGCATAAGCACTCTAGTCGTCGTTGAAACATCAAACGAACCTGTAGTATAATATATATGTACACAATAAGGAGAGTCTAAAAATGGTGCGCTTGAAAGACGTTCCCGATGGTACCGAGGTTCAGCTGGTATATGTACCCGCAGACGTCGACCTAGAAGTTGGCGACACCGTCCTAGTCGGAGAAACTACTCCAGAGGGCAGAGCTGTAATGGACCTAGAGTCTGAGCAAGTATATAGCATGCCCGACAGCACTCAAGTCAACATCCTCAATGAAGCAAGAATGCCTGCTGGTGGGCCCGAAGATTACAGTCTTGGAATGTGGAACCGCCTCGGAGCTTACGAGAGAGTAAGGCAAGGACTCGCAGAGAAGCCTCTTGGAGAGAGGTTTCGAGCATTTGGAAGAGGCACTAAAGAATTCCTAGAAGATGTAGGTATAAAAGGAAGAAGGGCCGTACACGTAGCAGGTCAGATAGGCGAAGCTACAACAGAAGAGATAGACGTTCTCGCTGGCGAAGCGTACGGTATCGGAGAGAAAGCTGTAAGGTTCGGAAGAAGGTTCGCAGGCCAAATCTCTGGTAATGAAAGGTCTATTGGAGCCGCAGAGGTTGGAAGCAGGGTCAGAGCTCTAGAGACAGACCCTGAAAGTGGTCTGCTTGAAGGAGATACAGGAATCGTTATTCCCGGACCAAGAGGGAGAACGAGAGCTATACGCTTTGAGGATTCAGGGGAAACAATAGAACCTAGACAGAACCTGCAAGTAAGAGTCCTTGCAAGACCAGCCTTAGCTCGCACATCCAGAAGACCCGACTACGTTTCTAGTCTAACAGAACGGGGTAGCCTCTATACCCGTAGAAAAGCGCTCTCAGGCCTAGGAACATCAGCTCAGCTACCAGCTTTCGAAGGAGGTCTCGAGTCCTACGCAAATCTAGGAGGGCAGAGAGTCAGAATAAGAAGAGTACCAGATGCACGTCGTACGAGAGGTTATAGATTCGACAGCTACGACCCAATCAGAAACAGATGGACTCAACTCAGCTCTCTACACGAAGACCTACTAATGCAAGGCGGGTATGGAGGTGAAGACGAGCTCGACGACGCTACGCAAGAGCTCATAAGGCCAGAACCGGTCGATTCAGTAACCCAGGAAGAGTGCGACCGTAGAGTAGCTGAAGCTGCGAGGTTAGGTAGAGCGACCAGACCCATTAGATCTCGTAGAGCTGCTACCAGTCGATTCGCTCCAAGCCCTACCTCCCCAGAGTACATTCCAGAGTCTACTGAACCTGTCGAACCTGCCCAGCCTACAGGCGGTATAGAGACAGGGGAAATAAAGGTGGACGATATCAAAATAGGTATGTGAGATGGTACTACTAAGAGATGTGCCCGAAGGTACCAGGGTAATTATAAGCAGCTCACCTAGCGGCTCAAGAATGAGAGCTGGAGACGTAGGTCTAGTTCTCGAGAAAGAGGAAAAGAGCGTAGCTGTCGAGTCGGAAAGAGATGGCAGTACCATAATTCTACCCAGCGAGACCGAGATTAGCATCCTCCGCGATACCGAAACCAGTACTCTCGACGAGAAGGAAAGAGGTGACGGTATCAAAATCGGTGAGATAAGACTGGGCGAGATAAAGTTTGGCGAAATACAAATAGGTATATAGACATGCAACGTAGAACGAAAGCTACCTGGCCCGGAGGCAGGAAGATCTCGGTCCACGAAGAGCCTCTCAGCCCAGGAGTTTTTTTGCTTAGCATACAAGGTAGAAACATAGGAGCTGTAGACCTAAACGACGGTATCATAGAATACGACCCTTCGAAAACTAGCCCCGAGATAGTTAGGAGCTTCGCATTGGAGTATTTCGGTCTAGTAGACGAAGACATCGTAGGTACAGAAGTGGTAAGGTATTAGGGGAGTAAGACGATGTCGTTTTCTAGTGACTACGAGCGGATTACAGGCCGTAAGCTTTCAAGAGATGAAATGATCGTCGCCTTAGCAGCCTCACTAAGAGATATGGGTATGACACCTGAAGAGTGGGACGAGTCTCCCTTTGAAGAAAAAGTGCACCTCCTCATAGATACTACCACACCACCCGTCTACGAAATACTAACTCCCTATGCAGAGGCGCTAGGTCTCACACCTGAAAACTTCATGCTCAATATGTTCCACGTCACAGGCGTTCTTACTATGAAGCTCTCTAACTATCTAGACCAGCACCCTGAGATATATCGTACAATGGGAGCGCACCTCTTTACCGTGTCTACGCACTTAGAGGGCGGCAAGTTCGCATCAGAGGACTACAGTTCCGAAGAGCCCGCACCTCCTGAAAGTCTCGAACCTGACGAGGCTCTGTGGAGATCCCGCGCATTTCGTAACTAGAAGAACGATGATAAGCCTTACTAACAAAGAAGTCACCATCACAATATCAGCCTTCGTACTGGTAGGAGTATACTCCGTACTCCCCTCTCTGATAAACCATTACAACTTCCCTTCCGGAGACGATCCATATTACTACCTAGTCATGATAGATAGCTTCCCAGGCTACTCTAAATACTACGGAGCCGTCCCAGGTAAATGGCTAGGCTTAACCGAATACTACTATTTAACACCCCTTCTAGTTCTCACGGGCTTGTATATCATTCTTCGTCGATACTCCATCTGGTGTCCCATACTAGTCTGGACCACCCTCTTCTTCATAACAGCTCCTATACTCCAAGACATGGAAGCGGGTACCTTCGTAGGCATCATAGGATTCTACACCGTCTCCCTCCCTCTTCTATATCTGACTACTAGATCTTCGAACATAAGACTCTGCACCCTTTTACTCCCCATAACTATAGCCTTCCATACAGTTTCCGGAGCAATAGCTTCAATCGGCTACATAGGCACATCTGTTGCGGACCGAAAACCCCTAAAGCTATTAGCCCTAGTACCTCTCGTTGCTCTAGCCGCTTACCTTGGAGTGAATCACTCCTCCTCGCTAGCTCAAATAGCAAGAATAATCCCTTTCATAGATACTCCGAATCTAGACTATCAAATGCAACAAGCCCCGGGTGATTTCACCTATCGAATGCCTCTAAACCTCTTTGCAAAACACTACCTAGGTGCATCTACCATAGCTTTAGTCGGAGTTTCAGGTCTAATGTTCTACAATGCCCTCAAAAGAGGACTCAGACCCAAGTTAGACCCCTTCGTCTTATCTCTCATTCTCCTCTGTGTGATACTACCCGTCTTCATCTTCACAGACCTTCAAATAAACTCAGACCGAACAGCGAAGTTTCTAGTAGGAATCCTCGTTATCCTATCGTCCATAGCCTTAGTAGTGAGTCTAAAACACCTCAACGTTAAGTTTCTGAATACAAGACTCTTAAACTACTCCACCGTTGTGTTCATACTCCTCCTTCTCATAGTTACAGTTCCAAAGAAAGATGGAACCCTCAGTTACTGGCTCTCTGCAGGTGCATTTAAGTGCATAAACACAACTCTAGCGGAAGAAAGTCTAGTAGAAATCGAAACCACCCTACAGATAGACTCCCTGAAGAAGCCTCAAGTAAAATGCGTCTCACCTCGAGGAGATTAGCAACGCGAGAGGTTGGAAATGATAGCACTAACCAGAAAGGGTGAGAGGTACTTCGAACGTTTAGACGACTACACCCCTCTAAGTACCCTTACAGACGAGATTCTAGCAGCACTAAGGGAGTATGGCCCGTTAGAAGATGAGCAGGAGCTACTACGCACGCTAGAGTTAGAGCCAAGCGCACTAAACAGAAGAAACTTCGGAAACGCTATATACAGACTCTACCGAGCTGGCTACATAGATAAGCACGGGTAGATAGTGTCTATAACCATAGAAAGGCAAGAAGGACAGTTTAGTTGGGAGTACTCTGTACTCCAGGATGGAGAGGAGATAGTCCAGTTCGAAATAGAAGAACGAGGAGGGAACACTGTAGAACTCTCCTGGTTCGAGAAGGTAGGACCAGTAGAGATGACTCCTAGTCTCGTTAGACTCATCTTAAGAAGGATAAAGGGGGACTTCCCAGGTAGGTTTATCAGCTTTTGGAGGCTGCATAGGCGACAAGATCTCAGTACAGATGCATCCAGCTCCGTATACAGACCCACAGAGTCTGGCGCCAGGAAACTAAGCTCTGGACCCAAAACAGGTCAATATATCGACCCAGGAACAGGAGAACCTTTCTATGAGTAGGAGACCATGCGAGATACGAAAGAGGGCTAGTAAACTATGACACCCCACTACCAGCAATACGGTGACAGACCTCACCAAGTAATATTGGACCTCAGAAACCTCGCACTTCAGATTCTAGATTTAGAGGAGGCAGAGGCATCCGATAGAATAAACAAAGTAGTTGAGAGAAACCTCGACAGAGACCTCGAGGGTACCATAGAAGCCCTAGGTGCGAGCGAAGGAGAGGACCC
>SDBV01008895.1_pt1 | contig 13452 bp, 11 predicted proteins | sample 2277081 | NCBI WGS metagenome assembly SDBV01 (sample SAMN10402039, study PRJNA504765) | marine sediment metagenome | isolation source: marine sediment core GS10_PC15, 223 cmbsf | place: Arctic Ocean: Southern Knipovich Ridge | collected 2010 | reverse complement strand
TTTGTTCTCGCGGCGTCGGAGGGCATCGTCCGCGCCGGCTTTGTCTTCCAGCTGCTCCTGGACTGCGGTGGCAATGGAGGAGCGTTTTATATTTATCGGGCCGGGGTTAACTTTCAAGACGAAAACATTCACGATAACACCACCCCGGGTATGGGTGGTGGAATCTATATAACCGGGGGAAGCACCTCTAATCTGAATTTCTCAGGATCGATTGTGAATAATACCGCTGGAGAAGATGGCGGTGGAGTTTGTGTACGGGCCGAGAGACGTGCCCGAGGAGCGTTGGTCAACCACGAAGCAGTGGGCAAAGGCCGTCATCACCAACGGCGACGGTGGGTCGGACGGGCAAGTCCAGATCGGTTCCCGCTGGTGGAAACAGAAATGGGGCGCGCATACCGGCGGTACGCCCGACAATGAGTACAACGAATACGGTATCGGGATATGCGTTGTCGGGAACTTCATGGATCACAACCCCACACCGGAGCAGTTGAAGTCCGCACGGGAACTTGTGGCGTACCTGATGGAGACTTACAAGATTCCCATGCGGAACCTTATCGGCCACAAGGACGCCCCCAACGCCCTCACCGAATGCTGCGGGCGGATGTTCTACCGATACCTTCACGGGAGGTTCAAGTCGCAGTTGCGAACGCAACTGGCGGCGGTTCATTGATGCGTTACCGCCCGGGGGTCCGGCCATTGCGAAGCAAGCTGCCTGCAGCGAGAAAGGCGTGGTTCTTCGCGACGCCCCAGTGGTAGCGGCCGCGGACGCCCAGGACGCGTTGGGCGATGGGGTCCTAAGTACGGCGGGGCAAACAAATAGACCGTCGAGATCGGCCCTTCAGATCCTCGTTGCCCAACTGCCGGAATCGGCACAACCACTTGTGTTCGGCCCGCCTGCCCCTCATAAGCAAAGATTTTTTTGCGTGTATAAATATATTATCGTGTATAAATATACTATAATATGTTTAGATGCGGTTGCTATGAAAGCAGCCGAGAATAAGCCTGCTTTTGTTCGGAACATCTTGAAAATTATTCGCCGTGAGGACTATAATTAGTATGCTTCGGAAAAACGAATGAGGGCTGTATTTTCACGCTTTCCGACAAGGGAGTTGGCGTTCAGCTTTGTCTTTGAACTCCTGACGGATGCAGTAGGTTTTGCGCATAGGCAACCCGCGTTTTTCCGGTTTATGGCATACCACGGGAAGTGAAGTGTAATTATGTCTGTTGGAAGAGTAAAGTGGTATGACAAATCGAAGGGGTATGGGTTCATCGAGAGTCCCGAAGGGGATGTTTTCTTCCATTTCAGCGACATTATGGTGGAAGGCTTCAAGGCCTTGGCGGAGGATCAGCGTGTTTCGTACAAGCCGGTCCGCAGTGAACAGGGCTTGAAGGCAAAACAGATTCTTCCACTGGACAGTCGTGCCTCCGTTCGTCGTTCCGCCCGATATCGGACCATAATTTACATGCTGATCAAGCCCGGCCGGGAAGAGGATTTTAATGAGTTCTTCTTGAAAATTCCCGCCTGGTTTGACGCGATGGAGCAGGATCTGGGACTGCGCCGGATCGGAACCTGGCGAAACGGGCAGGACGCGGTCCATCTGGTCGAATCGGATCGGCCATATGAACAGTCTATTGAGGAAGCCGAGTCACGATCCTTTGCGGAGGCCTTCGGTAAGTGGCGGAAGGAGTTGCGCGATTTTCTTGCCGACGAGCCGATTATTATGGATTCCATCCAGGCAGAGGTCCCGCAGGAAGCAGATCCCCCCCCTGAGTCTGACAACTCCGAGTAACCCCTCTTTTCCTCCGAGCGGCCGGAAACGGTGCAAAAAAAAAATCTTTTTTTCTCGATGCAGTGCCAATCTAGCTGTCACCCCCCATTTGCACAATAAGGTTCCCCATTGGGACCGACCCGAAGATGCATTCGAATATTGATTCGAAGCTCGAGGGCTGGCGAGGCGGCGTCTGTTTTCTTTGTAATGTGTTCCATACCGGAAAGTGTGACCGGTCCCGCAAGCCAGCCCTCGTTTACGTTATCTCAAAGCCCAAGCCCCCTGGAACGCACCCCACTGGGGTGGTATACTCGCGACTTCCCGAAACAGGTCGGAATATCGGTGGAGCAAAACGCGTGCGGATTCACATCAAAAATCTCCGGGTGCGGACCGTTATCGGGGTCAACGATTGGGAGCGGAACACCCCGCAGGACGTCCTTGTGAACGTCGAGTTTGAGTTCGACGGCGCCGCGGCGGCCGAGAGCGATGACCTCCGCCACGCCGTGGACTATGCTGCCATCAGCGAACGCATCACCGCACTGGCGAAAGATTCCCGTTTTTTCCTGCTGGAGAAACTGGCCTCCGAAATCCTGGAACTGGTCATGGCCGATGATCGTGTTCAATCGGCCTCCGTAATGGTCGAGAAGCCCGCCGCCATTCCCGCAGCCGAGTCGGTTTCCGTAACCGCATCAGCAAACAGGACATAGGGTGGGTTAGAACCACGCTGACCTCGCCCACTGACTTGCCCCCACGCCGTTCACGCGGAATCGCCCCGTTTTACAAACAAAAAAAAACACAATAAACCCTATTTTTCAATTGACAAAACTCGCGAAAGGTCTAAACTTTGGGTTAATTGTCTTCGGTTGGTTTGGGAGGAAGTAACCAAACGGCTGAGGGCGGCCAAAGCCAGCTTGAAGCGCTGGCTTCGCGAGCGAGGAAAAAGGGTCCGCCGGAGCAATAAGGCCTTAGCCAGCTTCATGAAAAAGAACCCCCGACAGGAGGCAGAATGGTAGTGATGGAAGCGAGGGATATTTCCCTGATATCTAAGCAAAGAATCCACCAGTGAACGGTCAAGGAGGGAATAAAGATCAATGAAATAGAAGCTATGTGAAAGGTTGAAAAGTTTATAGAAATTGTCGCAGTCGGCTTGTTTGTTGTTGAGGCGAAAAGCCTCTGGCCGAGAGCGACGCAATGACCTCGACAAAAGAACCTATCGAGGCCGTAAAACAAAAGGCCAGAAGGAAACTTAAAATGAAATAATTACAATTTGTGCAGTAGTAACAATGATTTGGCAGTAAGTGGTGTGGCACAGGCAGAATGGAGCGGCGCGGCTAAGATCAGAGATGAGTCGTTTTCTGTTGCTTTAACAGGCCTGACACTTGGCGATTGGACAACGATCCGTGCCGGTCCGTAGGGCAACATCGGTTTAACCCGGACAACTTAAGGAGTTCTCCCGTAATGTATACGGGAGCAGAGAAAAAGGAGAATTAAGATGAGATACGTAACATTACTTGCAGTAGCAGGCCTGATACTGGCCGTCAGCGGGACGGCCGGGGCCAAAGGTGTAACATTCGAATTTGACCCGGATGATTTTATCCAGTTGTACAGCACAACCCCATTGCCAGTGGATAATCCGACTGGCACAAGTCATCTCAAGTATCAGCAAGACAATCCCCGGCGTGTCCATGAAGTTTGGGCAAACGGTGAGAAAATGTACAATACGTTTGGTAGTACTGGTTCGCAAACTGACCAGCAAAGTCAAGATGCCTATATTGCGTGGCGGAACTCCCTGGATACGTCGAATGAAGGTATTGCATGGTTCAATATTTGGCTTCGTGACAATACGAATGCATGGAATTGGGGTGAGCGTCTCGTATCGAATCCAGATATTAAGCCCACGGGAACGGCGGCTTCGGGCTGGCAGGTTGAAGTCAATGCAAATCCGTGGGGTTCAGGTTGGCTAGTGGAGTGGTGGACGGATGAAACGGACAATCTGATTAATCTAGCCAACAACCTCGACCCATTCAGCTTTTCCGTAGATGTTCGCGAGATTTCGGCAGCAGGTCAGACGTATGCCGATGGTACGGATGTTGCACTCGGTACAACGTGGGATATATGGTTTGGCAGTTACCACGGTATATTCAATGATGATGAACCTTACGCAAGCTGGCAATCTACTGGTGGATGGGAAGGAACCTTGGATTTGGAAGCAGTTCCCGAGCCGCTGACGATGCTGGGCATCTTTGGGGGAATCACCGCTGTGGGAGGATACCTCCGTAAGCGAAAGTAGTCCACAGATTTGCCTTATTACCTTATCGGCAGGCAGGTTACGCAGATTACACGGATGAGATAACGAGCGGTTCCGAGCGGGCCGCTCGTTTTTTTATGTGCTAATCGGCAAGCGGATCGAAGATGTGAAGTCCATTGTCAGGCTGGCCGTAAGTATAGGTTGTAAGTATAGAAAATCTTTCGACCGACGGTGCGCCCCATAATGTGCGCACCGCCTGACGGTTCTCCAACCAACAATCAACCAGCGCCCCGTGGGAAACTGTGGGGCGATATCTTGCGTGACAGAACTCGATCGCTCGGGCAAGCAGTTTATCGGGCTGTCCAAAAGTTGCCTGTGTCTCCGCAATCTTCCTTTCAATCTTTCAATAAACTCAAAAACGATGTGCTGGTTGTGAAAATCGAGTTTGATCCGGGTATTATTTGTTCACACACAGAAATAAGTGCTGTTTTCAGGTAGGCAAAACACGTCTTTCTCCGGGTTCTGCGGGCTATTCTTCGGCCGAATCAAGGTATTATTATTTGTCGCCCTTTTGGGATGTTTTTTTAAAAAAAGATACAAAATCCTTTGACAGTCATCCACGAGGAGATATGATATTGTGGTCTTGTTCAGTGAACGAACTTTTTCGTCGGCAATTCACAGTTAACCGGGGCCCACATGGACGGATTACGAACGGGAAACCGCCGCCTGATGCGGGAAATGAACACTCGGCTGCTCCTTAATGTCATCCGGGATGACGGGCTGGTCTCGCACTCGGACATAAGGCAAAAGACGCAGTTAAGCGCCGGGGCCGTCACAAGCATCGTGAGGGAGCTGAAGGACCGAAACCTCATCAAGGAGGTTGGTCCGGGAATATCCAGCAAGGGAAGAAAGCCCACCCTGCTCCAGTTCAATTCGGAAGCACGATACGTAATCAGCGCCGGCATCTTTGCCGACGAAACCCGAATTGCCGTCATGGACCTGGGAAGCAACGTCAAAAAGCAGATCAAATTCCGCACCGAAGTCGAAAAAGGTCCCGACGCGGTGTTTGCAAACTTCGCTCAGCAGACGCTGCAATTGATCAAAGACGTGAGAATCCCGAAAGAAAAGTTCCTTGGCGTCGGGATCGGTTTTGAGGGGGTCATTGATTCCAAGTCCGGTTCGCTGGTTCTCTCATCGCAGTTTGGGTGGAGAAACGTGCCCATCAAGGAGAAGATCGAGGCCGGACTCGGGATCAGCACCTTCGTGGATTCGGAGGGTGCGGTGACGGCGTTGGGAGAATACCGAAACGGTGCGGGGCGGGGGCACGATGATGTTGTCGTGATGCTTGTAGACGCTGGTATCGGCGGGGTTGATATATTTCAAGGCCGGATCCGAAAAGGCAGCCATCACATGGCCGGTGAGGTCGGCCATACCCGGATGGTCCCCGACGGAGAGACCTGCCGGTGCGGGAGAACAGGCTGCCTTGAGACCGTCGCGGCGGGCTGGGCAATCGTCCAGCGGGTCAGAGAAGCCATCAATCGAGGCGAGAACTCGCGGATTTCCGATGAGATACACTCTCCCTCGACGAGACGCGCCGTGGGTGCGGTTTTCCAGGCGGGCAGAGAAGGTGACGAACTCGCCACGGCGGTGATTCGCCAGGCCGGGGAGTATCTCGGTAAGGCCGTCGCCGCCATCATTAATTACGCCGACCCGGAAATCATTATTCTCAGCGGGTGCGTCGCGGACGAGGGTCAGGAAATGCTCATGGGGATCATCAGAAAATCGGTCGCGGAAAATGTCCTGGACAGTGAAATCAGAACCATACACATAGAACAAGGAACACTGGGACGCAGCGCGGTTCTTATCGGTGCCGCCAGTCTTGTATGCGAGGAGGCGTTCAAGTTGCCAATCAGCTTCTAGCGTGCGGAATAGCCACGTAAATTCTGCACGGTGGGACACCTGCCCCGCCACATCATAACGAAAGGAATTAACAATGTTATCATCACAGGATAAAGAGCTGCTCAGGGACAAGACGCTTCGACTGCTTCGGGAAGAGGGCATGAAGGTCGAAAGCGAGGAGATCACTTCCGCCTTGCTGAAACGCGGCTGCGAGGAGGCCCCCTCCGGGCGAATCAGAATCCCCCAGGCGCTCATCGACGAGATGACGGCGTCGCAGAAGAAGAAGCAGCAGGACGACCTGAAGGATCAGGAGCTGCTTTATAAGTGCGGGCCGGACTGGGCACATCACATCATCTGGAACAGACAGCAGGAAAAGATGCTATCGAGGATGAAATCCGAGCATCTCACCCCGGCTTTCGACTGCGGTCCGACTACCTACTACGACTACCGAGCGGAAAAGGCCGTTTCAGTCGACACGGAATGCTTCGTGGAGATGAAAAAGTTCGCCCAGGCCACACCCGACATCGCGTTCATCAGCACGTGGTACCGCCAGGACGTCCCGCAACAAACCGAGAGGATCGAGTCACTCATCCTGGGAAGACAGTACACCGACAAGCTGGACGGGATCGAGGCGATTTACCCTGAAGTAATCAAGTACCTCCAGGAGATCAGTGAAATCCTGACCGGCCGCCCCGGGGACGCCAGCTACCTGGCCGGTTCGGAATGCATCACCTCCCCGCTGATTATCGAGTCCCGCTCGTGCGGAGACATCGTGGAAAGGGCCAAATGCGGGATAAAGAGATACCACGTCGCAACCATGCCCTCGATCGGGGTCTCCACACCCCTAACCATCGCCGGATCCGTAGTGATGATGGCGGCGGAGTTGCTGGGTGGGATGGCGGCCTGTTACGCCATGGATCCGGAAGCGGACCTGAGCGGGCGGGCCATCTGCCTGGGAACCGACATGCGAAATGCGAACAATACTGCCGCCATGCCCGTTGTTGTCTGGGCAAATCTCGCCACACGAGAACTGTTCAATACCTGGTGGGGAGGGCAGACGTGGGTGGAAGTGTTCTTCAGCCCTTGCACCAAGCGACCGGGACTGCAGACCGTGTATGAAAACTTCTACGGCCATGGAATGTATTCGAAACTGCTGGGGCGAGCGGACATACCGTACCCCGGAATGGGCACGCTAAACAACGGCGGGCTGGGCTCGCCCACCCAGTTCATGCTGGACCTGGAGATTCGCAAGTCCCAGTGGGCCTGCAAAGACACTATCCCAGTGGATGAAGAAAACCTGCTCTTCGATGAGATATGCGAAGTTGTCAGGAGCGACGGGAACTTCATGATGAGCGAACATACCTTACAGCACTGCCGTGATCTGTGGACGTCGCAACTGTTTCTCACCGAGAATCCCGAGGCCGGCGCCTGGGCGGGCGACGAAAAGACCATTCTGGACCAGTGCGACGAGATGTGGCGGGAAAACGTGAAAAAATGGGAACCCCCGGAACTGGACAAGGACAAACTGAAGGCGATGGAAGGCGTACTCGCCCGGGCGAAAAAGGAATTTTCAGTCGACTGAGCGTCGCCATCGCAAACTTTCGAGGAGACAGCAGTTGTGGATGTCATTCCAAAAGAGACCTTAATCGAGCTGTTGCGGGAGATGTATCTGATTCGATCCTTCGAGATCGAGATGCAAGGGCAGTACGGTGAGACGATGCGGGCCGGAGGATTCCCCGGCGCCCTGCATTCCTGCGAAGGTCAGGAAGCCATCGCCGTCGGCGTCTGCGCCTCCCTCCGCCGGGACGATTATGTCTTCAGCACCCACCGCGGACACGGGCACGCCATCGCCAAAGGAGCGCCGCTTAAGCAAATGGCGGCCGAATTGCTGGGTAAAGCTACGGGCTGTTCGCGCGGGCGGGGCGGGTCCATGCACCTGTTCGTCCCGGAAATCGGACTGATGGGGGGCAACGGGATTGTCGGGGGTGGTCTACCACTGGCGCTGGGAGCGGGGTATTCCGCCCGGTATCGGGGGACGGACCAGGTGACGGTGTGCTTTTTCGGCGACGGGGCCGCCTCACAAGGAAGTTTCCACGAATCACTGAACATGGCCGCCGTCATGAAATGGCCCATCATCTACATCTGCGAAAACAACCTCTACGCCGCCACGACGCATATCGACACAAATTGCCCCATCAAGGACATCGCCGACCGCGGCAGTGCGTATGGGATACCCGGGAGAGTGGTTGACGGGAACGACGTACTCGCCGTGCGGGAAGTAACAACCGAGGCGGTAACCCGGGCGCGGGCCGGTGACGGACCAACGCTGATCGAATGCAAAACCTATCGTCACCATACGCATTGCATGGTGATTCCCGAGCATCGCAAACGCGAGGAAGTCGAGCAGTGGAAGGCCCTCGACCCGATTGATCTGTTCGAACAGAAGCTGCAAAACGAATTGTCGTTCACGTCGGATGAACTGGATCAGGTCCGCTCGCAGGTCCGCTCGGAGATGGAAGAAGCGCTGCGGTTCGCAAAGGAAAGCCCCTTACCGGACCCCGCAACCGTCGCCGAAGGCTTTTGGGCTGACTGAGTGGTTTTTCATAATTTCTGCGCGGTGGGGCCCCCTGCCCCACCGCGTTTGCAGGATGTTTTTGGGTGGCGGTCCAGGAGCCCTGCCGCCCGGGACAATAAAAAAGAGGAAATCAGATGCCGAAAGTAAAACTGATACAGGCCTTACGAGATGCCATCGACGAAGAATTGCAGCGCGACGAAAGCGTCTGTTTCTTCGGTGAAGACGTGGGCAAGTTCGGCGGCGTGTGGGGCACGGCGACGAAGTTGCAGAAGAAATACGGCCAACAGCGGGTATTCGATACGCCGCTGTCGGAGGGTGCGATTGTCGGGACGGCCGTCGGGGCTGCAATGACGGGGCTCAGACCGATCGCCGAGATCATGTACATAGACTTTATCGCCGTTGGGATGGACCCGCTGATCAACCAGGCTGCGAAGTTGCGGTTCATGTCCGGCGGACAAATCGAGCTGCCGTTGGTGATCTTCGCACAATTCGGATCGGAAACCAGGGAGGCCGCCCAGCATTCCCAGTCACCTGAGGCCTGGTTCGTTCACACGCCCGGACTGAAGGTGGTCATGCCCTCCTCCGTCGCCGACGCCAAGGGACTGCTGAAGGCGTCGATCCGCGATAACAATCCTGTTGTTTATCTTTGGCATAGGCAGCTTTATGGAAAAGTGGAGGAGGTCCCCGAGGGAGATCACGTCGTGCCCCTGGGCAAGGCGGAGGTCAAGAGACAGGGCGGGGACATCACGGTGGTGGCGACGTCGTACATGGTGTACAAGGCGCTGGCGGCTACAAAGGCGCTGGAAGGGAAGATCGACGTGGAAGTCATTGACCCACGCACGCTCGTCCCGATGGATTGGGAAACAATTCTTGCCTCCGTACGAAAGACGGGTAAGCTTCTGGTCGTGCATGAAGCCCCGGTTCGATGCGGGATCGGAGCGGATATCGTCAGGTACGTAACGGCGGAGGCATTCGGCGACCTGAAAAGGGCACCCCAGGTCCTGGGCGGAGCCAACCTCCCAATGCCATTTTCCGAGCCCCTCGAGACCACCTGCGTCCCACAGGAAGAGGATATTTGTGAGGCCGTGGAGGCTGTAGTCTCGGGCAAAAAACTGAAACCCCTCGCAAATTAAGGAGTCCGATATCGTGACTAATAAAGATAAAACGGCCGGTAACTCGACCCGCTATCGAGAACTGGCGACCAGAATCAGGGCCCACGCGCTTCGGATGACCCACGGCGGGCGGAGCGGGCACGTCGGGAGCATGCTCTCGATGGCCGACCTGCTGGCCGTCCTCTACGATAAGATACTTCGGGTGAACCCGAAGAACCCGGACAGCCCGAAGCGCGACCGCTTCATCCTGAGCAAGGGTCACGGAGGCGGCGCCGTCTACGCCGTCCTGGCGGAGAAGGGTTTCTTTCCCAAAGAATGGTTAAGCACGTATTACAAGGACGACGGGAAGCTCTCCGGACACATCAGCCACCACGTCCCCGGCGTGGAATTTTCCACCGGGTCGCTGGGGCACGGGCTGCCCGTAGCGGCGGGGATGGCGTTGGTCGCCAAACACGCCGGCGCGAAACATCGCATCTTCTGCCTCATGAGCGACGGGGACTGCGACGAGGGCTCGACCTGGGAGGCGATCATGTTCGCCGCCCAGCACAAGTTCGACAACCTGACCGTTATCGTGGACTACAACCGCGTCCAGGCCCTCGGGCACATGAAGGACGTGATCGAACTGGAGCCGTTCGCCCGGAAGCTGGAAGACTTCCACTGGGCGGTGCGCGAGATAGACGGGCACAATTATGAGCAGATCGAGACGGCGTTGAGCGATCTGCCTTTGGAGCCCGGTAAACCATCCTTCATTATCGCCCGAACGGTCAAAGGTAAGGGGGTGAGCTGGATGGAGAACACCGTCTCCTGCCACTACGGCGCCGTGAACGATGAGGAATTGGCCAAAGCATTAACCGAACTGGGAGTAGACCAATGAGAACTGCCTTTAACGAAACCTTACTGGAAATCGCCCGGAACGACCCTCGTATTTTCATGATCCTGGCGGACATCGGTTACGGTGAGATCGAGCCCTTCGCGGAGGCCTTCCCCGACCGCTATTTCAATGTGGGCGTCGCCGAGCAGAACATGACGGGCGTAGCGTGCGGGGTGGCGATGGAGGGGAATATCGCCATCACCTACTCGATTGCGAATTTCCCCACGATTCGGCCTCTGGAACAGATCCGCAATGACGTCTGCTATCACAACGCCAACGTGAAGATCGTGATCATCGGGGGCGGGCTGGCCTACGGGGCACTGGGCGTCAGCCATCATTCCACGGAGGACATAGCGATCATGCGTGCCCTCCCGAACATGGTGGTGATAGCGCCGTCCGACCTGTCCGAGGCCCGAGCCGCCACCCATGCAATGATCGAATATGACGGGCCGGTGTACTACCGCTGCGGATACAAGGACGAACCGCCGATCCATAAGGGTCAGATCGACTTCAAAATCGGACGGGCAATTCAGATCCGCGACGGGAGCGACCTGACACTGATCTTTTGCGGGCCCATCGGGTATAACGCTGTCCTGGCCGCGGATATGCTCGCCGAATCGGGCATTAACTCCCGCATCATCAGCATGCACACCGTAAAACCGATTGACAAGGAAGCCATCATCGCCGCCGCCGGTGAAACCGGCGCGATTGTCACCGTCGAGGAGCACAACATCACCGGCGGGCTAGGCGGCGCGGTGGCGGAGGTGCTCATGGACGCCGGGGCTGGCGACTGCAAGTTCAAACGCATCGCCATCCCGGACGTGAACCTCTCGCTGGTCGGCGGGCAGGAGTGGCTTGAAAGGCAATACGGGCTGTCTCCCGATACGATCGCCGAACAGGCCAAAAAACTCATCGGAGTATAAGGTGGGTTGGTTCCTCGCAAGCGAGGCCCCAACCCAGCCTACATATTTGGACATTGGATATTTTGATGTCCAAGTATTTCAATAAATTGGAGAGTTTGTAGGCTGGGTTGCGGAACGCAACCCACATTCTTCTTCAATGGGCTTTGGGCTTAAACATTAGATATTTGATGTTCGGGCATTTCAGCAGGATAGGAGAGTTAAGCGATGTTTCCGGAAATCGACAAGAAGCGAACGGCGGAACTTCTGGAGAAGCACCGGCGCCTTTGGAGCTCCGGAGGGCTCGATGAGCGCCTGGTTACCTTCGCCTTCAGCGCGGCCGGGAACTTTGACATGAGGGAGGTCTGGACCGATCCGCAAACGGCGATGGCGTTCTCACTCGCCAGGCTTGCGAGGGTCCTGGAGACCGGGGACGATTCCATCCCCATGGTTCGGGTTGAATTCGGCACTACCTTACCGTCGATTGCCTTCGGGGCAGAGGTGAGAATATCGGAGGATGCCTGGCCGGTGGTAAATACACATCCGATATCGTCTTTAGAATCGCTCCGGAAAGTGCGTCGTCCCGATCCGCAAACCAGCGGGGAGTTTCCCAAGGCGTATGAATTCATCCGATACTTCCGGGAGCATCTGCCCGACGGGGTCCGCCTCTGTCAATGCGACATGCAAGGCCCGTGGAACACCGCCCACCTGATCGCCGGGGACAAGATATTCTACGACGTATACGACGAACCAGCCCTTGTCGCGGAACTGCTGGATGCGGTGGCGAACCTGATGATCGCGGCGATCCCCCCCATGAAACAGGCAATCGGCGAACCGGAGGACAGCTTTTTCCTTCAGGGTATGGTTGTTTCAGGCAGTTCCAGGGTGTGCAACTGCTCGACGGACATGATCTCGCCGGATTTCTATCAGAGCGTGATCCTGGAGCGGGACGTTCGCGTCTTCGAGGCCCTCGGCGGCGGGATGATGCACATCTGCGGAAACAATCCGCACTGCATCAAGCACTTCAACAGGATAGAAAATCTTAGCTGCCTGGAGATCAACTTCAACTATCTCGACATGTTCATGGTATCCGACGCTCTCAGAGAAGACATTGTCTTGCAGTGCACCGGTCCGGTAGACCCCCCGCTACAGACCCCGCTGGGAGAAAAAACGCTAAACCGTTTCGCCAAGGGCGAGTTCCCCGACAAGAAAAACATCTTGTTTCACTTCGACGACCCGGCGAATGAAGACAGGTACAAATGGCTGCTCGATATCATGAAGGGTTAGTTTGTAGGGTGCGTGCTCTGCACGCACGCGGTTGGTTATAGATGCGTAGGGATCATAAAGGGTTAAGAGATGACTATGTCAAACAGTGGCAGAGCGGTTTATGTAAACGGCCGGATGGTGCCCGAAGGCGAGGCCAGTATCTCGATCTTCGATATCGGACGGCTCTACGGGGCGACATTGTATGAATCGATAAGAACGTTCGGGCACAAGTTCTTCAAACTGCAGGAACATCTGGATCGCCTCGAGGCGTCGTTGCGCTACGTGGGCATCCCGGACATCGTCACTCGAGAAGAAATCCTCACCGTGATTCAAAAGGTATTCGATGCAAATATCCACCTGACGGACGAGGAAGACGATATGTGGGTCTGCGTTGAGGTAACACCGGGCAACGCGTTCCCAATGCCCCTGAAAAAACGGACGAACCAGACACCGACCATAATCGCCTACTCGAGCGAATTGCCGCACTCCACCTACGTCAAAAACTACACCGAGGGTAAGGGTGTCGTTACATCTCATTTTCGCAACATCCCGCCCCAGAGTTACGAGCAAAAATGCAAGAACCGCGCCCGGCTGCCGCATTTCATGTCCAAACTGTACGCCCAGCAAGTAGATCCGAACGCCTTCGCGCTGCTTCTGGACGTTGATGGGTTCATTACGGAAGGGACCGGGGCGAATATCTTCTTCGTGCTGAACGGCGTATTGTACACCCCGACCGACCGCAACATCCTCAACGGGATCAGCAGGCAGACCGCAATCGAACTGGCCGGAAAACTGGGAATCGAGGTAATCGAA
>SDBV01008894.1_pt1 | contig 13453 bp, 14 predicted proteins | sample 2277081 | NCBI WGS metagenome assembly SDBV01 (sample SAMN10402039, study PRJNA504765) | marine sediment metagenome | isolation source: marine sediment core GS10_PC15, 223 cmbsf | place: Arctic Ocean: Southern Knipovich Ridge | collected 2010 | reverse complement strand
AAATATAGTAATGGTAGAATCTGGAAAGCTATTTTGATTGGTTATTTCGGCTCTATTGGCATAGCCACCCTAAGTGATGTCATAATTCCTTATCTTGGGGGAACCTTACTGAATATAGAAATGGAATTTGAAGTCCCCTTTATTGAAGAGTGGTGGCTAGTAAACCCCTTAGCACTAATTGGTATCGCTATTGGTTACTTCAGACCGAGAACCAAAATCCCGCACTCGGCACATGTGTTGCTAAGCATATGGGCATCACTATTCTACTTTACTGCCTTCGGGATAGCCTACTGGATTCCGCTGTTCCCCTTTATCTTCCTGTTTTTATTCCTTGCCGTTTGGCTTCCCGTCTGTGTCAGCGATATTGTGTTTCCTCTTCTATTCGTAAGAAAGGTTGCCCCTCCAGAACAGATAACATATAATCACTAAAAGGAATAAGTAGTGAATCTTTCAGTCCAATTAGCCCCTAAACACCAGCCGGGCTTATTATTGGCCAACCCGGTAATGACCGCCTCAGGTACCTTTGGTTACGGTACTGAGTATAGCCATCTGTTTGATATTCAACGGCTGGGGGCCATTGTGTGCAAGGGAACCACCCTCAAGCCAAGAGATGGAAATCCGCAACCAAGACTAGCCGAAACCGCCTCTGGTTTACTCAACTCAATCGGGTTACAGAACATCGGCGTTAAGGCCCTAATCAAGGAAAAGGCACCACTCTGGACAAGCTGGCGTGTGCCGGTCGTGGTTAACATTGCTGGCCAAACTATCGATGAGTATGCCCAAGTAGCTGGCCAGTTGGACAGGGTAGCTGGTATTAGCGCTATCGAGGTCAACATTAGTTCCCCTAACCTCAAAGGTGGGGGTGCTGAGTTTGGCAGAGACCCAGAGCCAGCCGCCAGAGTAACTGCCGCCGTCAAAGCAGCTACCTCCCTTCCGGTATTGGTCAAGTTAACCCCAAACACCAGTAATATAACCGAGGTAGCCATTGCCGTAGCCGAGGCTGGAGCCGATGCCATATCGTTAATCAATACCCTGAAGGGCATGACTATAGACATAGCCAAGCGCCGACCACTACTGGGCAACGTAAGTGGAGGTCTATCCGGACCAGCCATAAAGCCAGTGGCATTATATATGGTGTATGAGGTAGCTGGAGCAGTAGACGTGCCGGTCGTTGGCTGTGGCGGCATCACTACCGCCAGCGATGCCATTGAGTTTATTATGGCTGGAGCCAGCGCTATCCAGGTAGGAACAGCTAGCTTTGTCAACCCTCGGGCGCCACTTGATATCCTAGAAGGGATAGAACAATTTATGAAAAAAGAGGAGCTAGAGGACATAAATGAGCTTATTGGGATTGCCCGAGACTAAATTGGTTATCTCATTTCCAACTCTTCGGCCAGAGTTGGCTGCACCATCTTACAGAAGATATCTACCAGCTCAGCGTCAAATTGAGTTCCGGCACAGCGTTTTAGCTCATTAAGAGCTTGCTGTGATGATAGTTGCTCGCGGTAAGGTCGTGACGAAGTAATAGCATCATAAGCATCAGCTACAGCCAGAATACGAGCCTCCAAAGGAATCGCATCACCTTTTAAGCCGGCAGGGTAGCCACTACCATCATAGTGCTCGTGATGATGCAAGATAGCCGGGAGGCAGTTGACCAGGTCGATGACATGCCTGAGTATATCCACGCCAACTTGAGGGTGAGTTTTAATTTGCTGCCACTCCTTCTCAGTCAGGGTTCCCGTTTTGTTGAGTATAGAATCAGGGATGCTCACTTTGCCAATATCATGTAGCAGAGCAGACGCCCGGATGGTGGCAACCTTATCTTCCGATTGACCAAGCAGTTGAGACATGGCTACCGCATACTCGCCGACTTTCTTAGAATGACCATAAGTGTAATGGTCTTTAGCATCAAGCGTGGCGGCCAGAGCATAGAGTATATTTAAAGCTCCTAGTCCAGCCTCAGCCACCTCGCCTGCCGGAAGCACTCTTGGTTTCACCGTATCTGAAGGCAAGCATATCCGGTTTCTTCCCGCTTGTTTAGCCCGGTATAGTGCCGCATCAGCACAGCCAATGATTTCCTCCCTGGTCACACCATCAGATGGCCAGCTGGCAACACCAAGGCTAACCGTCACCGGGATCGGTTTAGAGCTTGCCTTTGACTCTATTGTTTTACGAATGCGCTCGGCTACTTTGTAAGCGTCATCAAGTCTTGCCTCAGGCAGAAGGACCGTGAATTCCTCTCCCCCGTAGCGAAAGGCCACGTCCATGCTTCGGATTGAGCTCCTAATAAGCTCTCCCATTGTTCGCAGCAACTGGTCACCAGCCAGATGCCCATAGGTATCGTTATACGCCTTGAAAAAATCTATGTCTAGCATCACTACAGAAAATACCGTGCCAAAGCGCGCCCCCCGGGCAATCTCATGCTCCAGACTCTCGTGGAAATGGCGGTGGTTGTATAATCCGGTCAGTCCATCAGTATTTGCCCTTATCGTAGCTTGAGTATAGAGTTGAGCATTTTCGATTATAACGCTGGCTTGGATGGCTATACTCTTCACTAGCTCTATATCCCCATGGGAGTAAGGACCACCCGACCGCTTTCCACCCAGAGCTAGAATACCAATTAGCCTGCCTCGGCTTTTGATGGGACACAGGAGTTTCACATTGGAGGTAGCTAATTTTTCTCTTTCTATCTGCCACAACCCCTTAAATTCCGGGATTCCATTAATTTGCTCCAGGTTAAGGGGGCTAGTTTCTTTCTCTAGCCAGGCGACTGTAGGGTTGTCAGTACTAAATCTAAGCTCATCACTCAACTTTTTCTTAGCTTTGGGATGAGTGAAATGGATGGTAAAATCACCACTATTAATATCCTGAAGCAACAGGCTAGCCTGGGCGATGTTTATGGCTTTGGTCATTGTAGACAACATCTCTTTAGCCAACTCGTCCAGATTAAGGATATTTCCCATTTTACTACTGAAACCGAGCAGCGCTTGTCGGTAATCATAAGTTTCCCAGTAAAACAGACGGTCTATGCCTTCTTGGATGGCATGCCTTAGCGGGCGAGCCATGAGAGCTAGCAACAAAGCTATTATAGTCGCGATTGATACAATACTGCTTACCGGTAGCGTGGGGAAGAGATTAAGACCAAGGACTATCGCTCCTGTATATACACCAATGAGAGCACCAACTAAGATAAGGTATGTCAGCCCTCTTCGTGCCACCAGTTTGATATCAAGCAGGTGGAACCGGGAAATAGCATAAGCAATTATTAGCGCATTGGCCAGGTTGCCAAGGTGGTCCGTGGGTAAGCCAGCTAGAGCTGGCGTAAAGGGGGTAACATAGCCGATAACTAATAATATGCTCCAGCCGGTAATCAGGTACATTGTTCTATTGCGGTCAGTAGGGTCTATTGAACTACGGTATCTCCGCACCAGCATTAAAATGGTGACAGTGAGAAAGGGAATGAGGACGCCAGCTAGGACATAGTCCCAAGGTTTAATTTCATGGTATAGGAATCCATCAACAAGAGTGACACTCTTAACCACATAACCGCCAAGACAAAGTGCCAGGATAGCTAGAACAAACGCATAGCCGAGATATAGCCCTATTCCACCCGGTTTATTAGTGTAAGCTCTGACGAAATGATAATAAGAAACTGCTACCCACGGGATTGCTGTGATAACCATCCCGTTCCAGAAGATTAAATACTCGGAGGAGGCAGAGGGATTAAAGACGAGCATGAAAGAGGTGAAACTCCATACAGCGGAGGCAAAAAGAAATAGGGCAAATACCTTATCTACGCGTCTTCTAGCTTGTTGTAAGACTAGTATAAATAAGGCAGTAAAAGCTAGCCAACTGATGAGCGGTATTACGGCCCATAAATTCACTTTGGAACTACTCTCTGATAATTAAACACAACTCACAACAATCGTTATGTATTGTTACCCCAATTATGGATTATAGCTTTGACCTTGTCAATAGGAAAATGGGGGAGGCGAATTCGTTTACCATAAAATAAGGCAGGTAGCCCTAAATTGCTACCTGCTCCTATTGTTCGGCTAACCCATATATTCAGGCAATGTGGTCGCCAACTAGTTTGATGCTTACTAAGTTTATTTATGCTTCTACTTTCTGCCTTGTCCTTACCACTGCTTTACCGGCGGCATTGACCAGGAAATTTACGGTGGCATCAGATGGGTTGATATGAGGCGGCTTTAGATGAGCCAGGTCAGCACCAGCCCCTTGCTGCCTCTGCTTATAGAGCCGAAAGGCGTTTTTGGGGAGCAGCGTAATCTCTAACGGTCTTAGACCGGTAAATGATTCCAGCTCAGTATAAGGCGTATCTAGTTTTTTGAGCTCATCATGGACAGCAACAGCTACCTGCTCGGGGGCAACATATCCGTTTTCTTTGAGTTCCACATACAGGTGTAGTACTGGTTTATCCTTAACCTCTTTGCGTGCCGTCCAATCTTCGTAAGCTAGCCCCGTGTTCTCAATAGCCTGCCAGATAACTTTTTCTGACAGCCGGGTGAAACCAGCGATGTCAATCTGGTCATCTATGCGGGAAAGGAAGAGCATTTGGGGGATGTCTATATCAAGCTGTTCATTACGTAGCGAGGTTATTTTAATCAGGTGCCCCAGCCTGTACCTGATAAAGGGGCCGCCATGGAAGCTGGTAATGACCAGCTCATAGTTACCCGGTTTAACCTCATCTAGCAACAGGGTTGACGGCTGATATGTCGGGTCCTGCCAGGATTTGATGCTTTCCTCCTCCGGGATAAATTCAAAAAGGTTGAGATGGGGGATAAAGGTCATACCCTGGTAATCCCAGGTCTGCATGGCTATCAGGCCAGCTTCGGTGCTACCGTGGAAGTCCAGTGGATATCGCCCCCACATCTCCTTAATTTTTTCCCTATATACCGAGCCGTCTATGCCAAAGGTAATCAAGCCTTTTAGCGACCATATATCTTTAGGCAGCAAGGGGCGACGAGCCAGCTTACTTTTCACTAACCCTTTTGCCAGCCGGAAGAGAGCTCTGGGCCTTTTAAGCAAAGCCCTGATGTTTGTCTTTTTGCCCCTCTGGCTGAAGCGGTCACCTATGGCTACGGCAACACTGGACATGGTAAGACACAGGTCCAACCCTTCAGACAGAGCCAGCTCAAAGCCCTGCTGCATCCTCTCCTCAAAAGACATTTTTTCCGCTTCATCTAGCGGTGGCAAGATATCAAATAGCTCATAGGGAAAGGTGCGAGCCATTGTGCCACTAACATAGGGTGGCGGCGCCATCCCATAGAGAAGCTTATCACGCTCCCGGAAAGCAACTTCTTTTCTTTGCTTACAAGTGGAGAAAAATAACAGGGCAAATAACAGTGGCTCTATCTCATCAAGTTGCCTGGCGGTAACCGGCGCCCACCGGTAAGGATATTCGCCAGATTTACCCGAGGTACACTGCCATAGAATTGGCTTCTTCGGTAGCACGTCCATCCTACGCTTCAAAAGGTAAGGGGCGTAATCGGCATAGGTGGTAAGTGGCACCCGCTCCCGAAACTCTTCTACGGTATGAGGATCAGCTCCGTTCATGACATAGCGGCCCAGTTCACACTTCTTCAGTAGCTCCAGCTGCTCCAGGAGTAGCCGCTGCTGAATCTTCATAAAATCCTCTAAACTCAGGTCAATAAACCCGCAGCACCTCTGCCATAACTCCTCATTATTACCCTGTCTAAGTAGTTCCACTAGTGTGCTCATTTCGTCTAACCTCCTTGATTTTGATTATTTGGCCCCGACTTGTCGTAAGTCTTTTATAAAGGCGTTTACGCTCTTTCTATTTGGCAAGAGCATTGGTGTTTCCCGTCGGTAGCTATCATAGCCCTCAAACATCCGGCCAAAGAAAAACTTGTCCTGAACAACTACCAACAGTATGTCCAGCAAAATCCATATCGGTGTCGCTATAAGTAGTAGGCTGGACTTAGAAACTAAGACTAGAGATAGCAAGGTGAGAGTGAAACAGTGAATCCATGGATGACGGACGATGGCATATAACCCGGTTGTTACTAGCTTGTCCCCAACACCGGTAGCAATATATGTCTTACGGAAAGGAAGATTAATAAAGAGAGAATGCATCAATAAAAATAGGGATATGGGCAGCAGCCCCCAACCCAACCAGGTCGTCCACTCAGGTAGTGGCAGAGCATTTGACCTAAGACATAGCATGATAAGTGAGTAGACCAGTAAGCCACTGCCCACAGTCCAAACGCATGGCTTTGCCCCAGAAGGAATCTTCTTTAGGGAGACTATGTCAAAAAGGTGTATTACTATAGACCCGAAGATGCCTAGAGCAATATAAATCATAAAAACCTTCCTACTGCCACTATTACAGATTGTGCTAGGCATGGGAAGGTCTTCTGTTCTAGAACAATGTTCTATTGAAGCTGCAGTTCACTAAACTGTGACTAAATAAAAAAACCCCCTCTTCTTTGAAGAAGGGGTTTAAAATAGCTTCCTATGGAAAATGTAAACTCATGGAGCTGCTAAATCAAAAAACTATTTCCATTTAATCTTGGCCTCTTTGCTCTCGTCTCCAGAGGCTAGGTCATTTTCAAGCTCCTGTAACCGACCACTTAGTTCTTTAAATTCAATTTTGGGTGAGTGCTCGCCCAGTTCCAGACTATAACTAACGAAGAAATCAAGGGATTTTCTAAGAAGGCTCTTTACATCCTCCTTAAAAACTCTAATTTCTTCCTTGGTGACATACTGTTGCTCTTTGACCCTCTCCTTCGTCTCTCTCAATTGACTATCAATTAAGAACTCAATGAATTCCGCCTGACTCATATCTCCACGGTTCTCATTAATCTTCTGAACAAGCTCCGTCGGCACTATCAGCATTCTTTTGTCACCCATAAATTCTCTCCTTTGATTAGTGCCACCCTCGGCAATCAGTCTTTAAGGCAAATATTTTTTAGCGCTACCATCTCGTTCATGAATGTCGGTAACGCATGTAATTTTCTGTCTCCACATTTATTCAAGAATTTCGAAAGCCTGAAACTTAATTCTCTTCCTTTGACTCAAGTACCTCTAGAATACCATCTATGCTTCTTAGTAACCTGAGCCCCTTCCTGGTCACTCTATAGGTCACCATTGGATTACCCACCGTTACCTTATCTATTAACCTTAATTGCAGCAGGAAGTTGAGATACTTTTGTAACTGGTAGTAACTCATATTGGCGCTGTACATAATCTCCGTCTTACCGGCTTCGCCCAGCCGCAACATATCAGCTATCACTTCAATACTGGACCGGCGACGGTCTATATTTAACATCTGACCGCTCCCATTACCTTTATCCTATTACTAATATACTATTATATCACCATTGTCAATAGTGTCAAAGTAGGGGCTTATTACTAAATCTTAGTTGTTTTAGTTTCAGTAGCGTAGTAACATTAGTTTATGCTAGAGCATATAATTTGCTGGTTAGCTACAAACTGGATGTGGTTTATAGAAATACCTATTCTTGCGTTGGTGATTCCCGTGATTAGGTATTTTACCACTCAGCCAAAGATATTAATTGAGCTATGTTTTACAGTTGGATTTGAGCCTAGCAGAGCAGTGTGGATTTTAAAGGTAACAAACATAGGAAGAAGAGGATGGAGAAGGTTTATATCTGGTGAAAGAAAATCCCTAGAAGGCTGTTACATTGAAGCTGTTTTTGTAGTTAAAGATGAAATACCTACTCTGCCCAATAATAAAGCGGCATTTATTATATGGGGGCAAAATGGAGAAGGTATAGACTTTAAAGCGCATAGCCCTTACGAAATAGAAATGATTAGCAAAATGCAAGGTGAATTAGGGATTCATCTTAAGAACCCATCTCAAAATAACCTGTTAACCGCCGATGAGTCACTAGTTTTTATAATGGTAAAGAGGGGAGATGAAATTATGGCTATGGCTACATGGGCTATATTTATTACTGGAAAATGGTCATCTGATTTAAGTATAGAAAGGTTAGATTGAACTATGAAATGTAAATATTGCCAATCTGATAAGGTAATCAAATACGGCAAATTTAAGAGTGTCCAATACTACTACTGCAAAGACTGCAAGCGTAAATTCTCTAATCTTGATACCATTCCCAAGATGCAGTATTCCACTTCTAAGGTTGCTGATGTTCTCAATATGTATTATGAGGGAATGTCTTTAATGGAGATAAGGCGTAACCTTATCCAGCAGCACAATGACTATATATCCGATGTTACCGCTTACAACTGGGTGAAGCGGTTCTCCAAATTAGCGATAATAGAAGCTGGAAAGTATATGCCTAAAGTCGGCTCAATCTGGGTAGCCGATGAGACTGTCATAGAACTGGATGGTAAAAATATCTGGTTCTGGGACATCATAGACACTAAGACACGCTTCTTGATAGCCTCTCATCTGTCCTACTCACGAACCACCCGAGACGCTGAAGCCTTAATGAAGCAGGCGTATAACTACACAGGTAGAACTCCAAGAGTAATTTATACAGATAAACTGAGAGCATACTTAGATGGAATTGAACTAACCTTTGGTGCGGGCACTAAGCACAAGCAGGGGGGCCCGTTTGATGTTGAAATCAACACTAATCTTATAGAGCGATTTCACGGGACTATTAAAAGCAGGACTAAGGTGATGCGGGGGTTGCATACACTTAAATCAGCTACGCTGTTCTTAGACGGCTGGTTAGTACACTACAACTTCTTTAGACCACATATGTCGCTAAGAGACAAAACACCTGCTAGTGTCGCAGGTATAAGGTTTCCCTTCCGTAACTGGAAGGATATAGTTGAGCAACCATACGAAAAGACGGCTAAGATACGCCTAAAATAGAAGGAGAAACAACCAAGAATGAGTAGAACCAGTAGGGGCTGTCAAGATACCGACTTAAATACTGATTAGAATAGTCCCAGGTACCAGTTGAGGATGCTACTCCCAAACAACAGGGTTATCATAGCGCTTAGAGAAAGGTAAGGGGCGAAGGGAATACCCTCACTCCGCTTCTTTAACTTGAACAGAAGCAAAATCACAGCTACCAAACCGCCGAGGATTACCGCCAGAAATAAGGCAACAAATACCAGATAACCAGTAACTATACCTATCAAGGCAGCCATTTTAACATCTCCCCAACCCATACCTCCCCGGGAAACAATAACAATTAGCAAGAAAAGAATTAAGCCAATACCACCACCGATAGCCGCCTGAACAATTCCCGACTCAGGTAAGCTGCTCAGGAGCAAGGCTACTGACCCACCAGGGTAAGCCACCTCTGATGGCGACACAAAGATACTAATGACCAAAGCCGCTGCCATACTGGGATAGGTTATCTTATTGAGGATAAGTCCGTGCTCCAAGTCGACAACCATCAGAACAATGAACAGGCAGCAGTAGAAAGCTGCCACGGCTAATTCAGCACCCAAACCATAGTGCCAGTAGAGGTAGGCAAACAGGACCCCGGTGCTAATCTCCACCCAGAGTATACGCCTGGGGAGGCGAGCCTGGCAATAACAGCAATGGCCACGTAGCCAAAGGTAGCTAAAAACTGGAATAAGGTCCTTTATTGCCAGACGGCGCTGGCAGGAAGCACAATGAGAGGCAGGGGAAACAAGCGACTCACCACTGGGCAACCGGTCAATACAGACATTAAGAAAGCTACCCACCGTCATGCCCAGCAAGGCAGAAACAATTATCCAAGCGACTTCCATCTCGCCCTATTTTGGCTGTTTTTGCCAATCCAGTCAATAGGCAATTATTATTGACGAGTACAAGCGTTTGACAAACTGGCATTAGCCCTATACACTTATCACTGGTTATGCCATCGACCGGATTGGCGGTGAGCTCTTTAATTAGGTTAATAAATTTAGTCGCTTGGATCGGATGATACGACCGAGACGGTAAAGAAATAGTCTAAATGCCTTCTCTGGTGTGTCGAGAGGGTATTTTTTGTGCTATTGGTTGAGGTGCAAACCAAATGCTCAAACTAGGCTTTATTGGGGCGGGAACGGTAGGCACTGCCCTGGCAATAAGGCTAAGCAGTAAAGGTTACCCTGTAGTTGCCGTATCCAGCCGGAGTCAGACTTCAGCGAAAAATCTGGCCAGGGCAGTTAAAGGTTGCTGCGTCTTTAGTGACCGTCAAGATGTAGCTGACATTGCTGGGCTGGTTTTCATTACTACCCCAGATGATGCCATCGCCACCGCAGTCTCCCAACTGAAGTGGCATGCGGGACAGAGCGTGGTTCACTGCAGCGGTGCCGATTCAACTGATATACTTCAGCCAGCCAAGAAATCAGGTGCCCAGGTTGGCGTCTTTCACCCCCTGCAAACCTTTGCCAGTACCAAACAAGCCATAGAAAACATCGCCGGCTCGACATTCGCTTTGGAGGCTGAGCCGCCCCTACTTGATACTCTTAAGGAGATGGCTACCGCCCTTGGTGGCTACTGGATAGAGCTAAAGCCGAGTGACAAGGTAATCTATCACGTGGCCGCAGTAATTGCCTGCAACTACTTGGTAACCCTGGTCAAGCTGGCTACTGACCTGTGGCAAACCTTCTCTATCCCACCCCACCAGGCTACTCAGGCACTAATACCACTGATACGCGGCACAATTAACAATATTGACACCATCGGCATACCCCAATGTCTTACCGGACCGATTGCCCGTGGTGATACCGTGACGATTAGGAAACATCTTGACGCATTAGAGAAAAAAGCTCCCGGTCTGCTCTCCACCTACCGAGAGCTTGGTCTCCAGACAATTCCCATTGCTCTAGCCAAGGGGAAAATTACTGAGCAGCAAGCACAAGAATTACAAGCTATATTAAGGGGGAAAGTACAGTGAGAGTAATGCTTAAGAGCAAAATCCATCGGGCCCGGGTTACCCAGCTCAATATCGACTACGAAGGCAGCATCACCATCGACAAAGAGCTGATGGAGGCAGTTGACATCCTCCCTTACGAGCAGGTGCAGGTGCTGAATATTAACAATGGAGCCCGCTTCACCACCTATGCCATTGAGGGGGAATGGGGAAACGGTGAAATATGCCTAACCGGTGCCGCTGCCAGGCTGGTTGCCAAGGGAAACATTATTCTCGTCCTGTCCTATTGCCATGTTGAGGATGATGAAGCACACAACTTCATGCCAAAAATAGTGTATGTTGATGCCCAAAATGTTATCACTGACATTAAACAAGTGGTCGAGGCTATGCCATTCTAAGGAGATTAAGGGAAGTAGAAGACAAAGATTCTCGATGAAAGTCGTTAAAAACATAGATGAAATGAAGAAATTAAGGCTCAGGCTTGCCGACCCGGTTGGCCTTGTTCCCACTATGTGCTATTTACATGAAGGGCACTTAGCTCTGGTCAGACGAGCCAGAGCCGAAAACCCATCGCTGGTAGTCAGCATATTCGTTAATCCCACCCAATTTGGTCCCCAAGAAGATTTCAAGCGGTATCCTCGTGACCTCCAGCGCGACCTGACATTACTGGAAGAAGAAAAGACTGACATTGTTTTTATGCCCTCAGCAGACGCGATGTACCCACCACAGTTCAATAGCTGGGTAGAAGTCAGCCGGATTACTGGGCGATTAGAAGGTGCTTCCCGCCCCGGTCATTTCCGCGGTGTGGCTACCGTTGTTGCCAAGCTGTTTAATATTGTACAGCCAACTCGAGCCTACTTCGGGCAGAAGGATGCCCAGCAGGCAGTAATCATCAAAAAAATGGTGACTGACCTGAATATGAACCTGGAGGTAGTTATTGTGCCTACTGTGCGTGAGCCTGACGGTTTAGCGATAAGCAGTCGCAATACCTACCTAAGCCCTAAAGAACGCCAGGCAGCCGTCGTCCTTTACCAAGCACTTCGTTTAGCTCAAAAGCTTTGGGCACAGGGTGAAAAAGATGCTGAAAAGCTGCGTCAAAAGATGACAGCCCTCATTCAAAAAGAGCCCCTGGCAACAATTGATTTTGTGTCCGTAGCTGACCCACAGACCTTAGAAGAATTAGACAAGGTTAACCCACCAGTTTTGGTATCACTGGCGGTAAAAATCGGCAATACTAGACTGATAGATAATGTAGTGCTAGAATGATGCAAGGGGGATTTACTTCGGGATTCCAGCTTTGTAGAGTAATTCTTGTACAAGATGACGGAATTTAGGCTGAAGAAGTTCAAGGTCTTTTTGTAAAGTGATATGAAACGGATTGTGTGCCGCTAAGTCCCCCTTTTCTTTAAAAAGACCGAGGTAGGCTTTTGAGTTTCTAGACAAATCAAGGTCTTTATTATGTATGGCTTCATTGATTATCTGCGCAAGTTGTAAATAGTTACCGTCGGAATTTTTTATACGGTCTTCCTGTCCTATTTCTTTGAAAGAAAGTATGAGCAGCATCTCAACAAGTCGTCGCATTAACACAGCAGTACCATCGTATATTCCGTAGAAGAAAGACTTGTTAATCTGGTCAGCTATGCTTTCGATGTTCTGTCTCTTCCCCTTATAAAGTTCAAAAGGGAGAATATCATCTGTGTAGGCTTCTTCCGGAGGCGCTTTACGAGGTTTTGCAACCGTATCGCTTGGAAGACTTCCTACAAACCTGCGAACGTTACGAATGTACTCTAAGTCTTCATTCATGAGGTAGCAAATACTGCTTCATGTTCTTAAATATAGTTTCAATCTTACCCTCTGGGGTATCGGCGGCGATGTGTATCTCGATGTTTAGTTGAATTCTTGGTTCAATTCTGACTTTGCCTTCTCTCGCTTTTTCTCTTTCATATTCTAGTGTTGGCTCTTCTTCTGTGACTACTTCAGCAGCAAAGTCAGCATGGCTGGACAAAGTTCGAAAGGTAGATACAATTTTTTCAAGAGTCGAGCCTGCTTTGCCAGTATGCTGTCTAAAATAACCTTCAAGTTCTTCTTTCGCCAGTGATTGAGCGTTGGGGTAAGCTTTAAATAGTTCTAGATATGCACTTCGAACACCTTCAGCAAGTGCCTTCTTAGCTTTTGAAGGGTTTTGATATTCAGCATATAGTGTTGTTGGAGTGTTCGAACTATCCAAGAACTCCATATCCTTTAACAGAGTAAGTATCTCCCTATACTGCTCGTTCTTTAGAAGCCAGGTATCTCGAAGATAAGGAAAAGTCAACTTATCGGGCCGTCCCGTATTTCTAATCTTCTCCAATAATTTGTTTATGTGAGTCATTGAGTATACATATCGAAATCCCTTATTGCCAGGCATGTTTTCACCCCTTCATTTTAGAAGATTTGATCTTATGTATATTATACCACCTTTTTATGTAAATATGTTCAAATAGACAGCTGGAAATTCCATTACCTGTTATTCCCTAATTAGCGCCATAATACCTATTGATTAGCTGCTCTCCAAAGTCGTAACTGCATTCCGCACACGTGTCCTTCTCTATTTTGGGGTATTGACAAACATGCCGCTT
>SDBV01008893.1_pt1 | contig 13454 bp, 13 predicted proteins | sample 2277081 | NCBI WGS metagenome assembly SDBV01 (sample SAMN10402039, study PRJNA504765) | marine sediment metagenome | isolation source: marine sediment core GS10_PC15, 223 cmbsf | place: Arctic Ocean: Southern Knipovich Ridge | collected 2010 | reverse complement strand
GCGGCGCACGTGGGTCGCCGGGAAGCGGATCTTCCCCCGCAGCCAGTGGTTTGAGAAGTACGCCCACACGATGCGCTTGCGCGCCAGCCGCTCGAAGCGCCTGATGAGCCGCGTGCGGACCAGGTCTTCGTCCGCCTCGCCGTCCGGGTCGCTGAAGAACGGAAACGCGCCATGGTAGGCACCGGCGGCCGGCGGAACGACCTTGACTGGCGCTCCTGCAGCGCAGGGGACCGGCGGAGGCTCGGCGGGTGACGGCGTCACGAGTACCGCCGACATCACAAGAGCGACCGTCGTGCCCAGCACGATTGAGCGACGCCGTTTGTCGTGTCTGGTGAACGCTGACGCGCACCCGCCGTTCATCGAGCCTCCTTCCTAGGTGACCCTGCTGCCAGAAAGCCTGGTAATCGGGATTAGGCTACCCTAAAGTTGCACTTGGCAAGCGGCCCTTGAGGAGGGGTTGAGCATTCACAGGTCTTGGCTAGTTCCATCGGTGACGGTGTTCGAGTCTGGGGACGCCTACCGGCCCAGTAAGCGGCTGCTGGCGAAGCGCCAAGCGCGCGTGTCCCGGTACCGGTTGGCTCTGGTGGTCAGTGCTGCCGCGGTGCTTGGACTGGGGCTTACCGCAGCCACGGCCCAGGCAACCTGCTTCTCGTCGGTTCCGAGTAGCGCAAGCCTCCCGGACGAACCCACCGATGCCCCAGGAAACCTTGAGATCGTAAGCGTGGATTTCGCCACTGACTCGTCGTGCGGCATCACCATGAACCCGGTCCTCGCGGCCCAGTCGTCGCCCGGCGACCTGCTCTCCGGCGAATTCGTAGGCACCTTCATCAACACTGACGGAAACCTCGCAACTGGATCCCCTGCCTTCTTCGGCGCTGAGAAGGTAGTCACGGTTATGGGCCTGACTGGTCCGGACCCCGCTCCGACTCTCGTGACGTGGACGGGGAGCGACTTCGACCTTGCCAGCGCTACCTCGCTGCCACCCTTGGGCGCAGCTGGCTTCGTGACGAACCTCAACCAGCTAGGCGTGCCAGCGCCGACAACGCTCAAAGTCGTGGTGTGGGCCCAAGATGGGAGCGACATAGACTTCGCGCCGGATACGCCGTGGCCGTACAGCTTCCCTGTCGACTTCTCGACGACTCCGCCTCTGCCACCTCCTCCGCCTCCCGCGCCTCCGGTGACGGCTGACACAACGGCTCCCAGAATGTCGATCAAGAGCAGGGGGACGGTGAGGGTTGGATCCAACGGCGTCGTCCCGTTCACCCTCTCATGTCCCTCCTCGGAGCCCGGAGGCTGCACAGGTAAGGTCACGCTCAAGTCGCGGGGCAAGGTCAGGGTAAGTACGAGCGGGGCGGACACAGCCCGCAAGCGGGCGCGCAAGCGCAAAGTCACCCTCGGTAGCAAGTCGTTCCGGATCGCCGGCGGAAAGAGCGCGGTCGTCAAGGTCCGCCTCTCCAAGAAAAACGGCAGGCTTCTGAGGAAGCTCAGGAGGATCCGAGCGCGCGCGACCGTCAAGGCGCGTGACACAGCCGGCAACGCGCGCACGAGGGCTAAGAACGTGACGCTCAAAGCGGCAAAGAAGCGCAAGAAATAGGCGCCGGGCGAGGCGCTGGAAGTGTCAGGCCGCCTACTACCAACCGGCGTGGCACGACGGCGAGACTGTTCTAGTCATTAGTCAGGCCCAGCAGCGATCGACCAGCGTGGCTTGTAGCTCAAGCGCTGCGAGAGAGAGAGAGAGCAATCCAGGCGCAACTTCACTGCCGGACCTGACCCTTCGCAGCGTCGCCAGATCTTGAATACTGTTCGCTCCGTTGACGGACCTTGGAGGGGCAGAGATGACAGCTGACGAGACGCCAGTTCCAGCGGTAGACATGTGGGCGCCGATATTGCCCACGCCAGAGATGATCGCCCACGCCTCTCAGAACTTTCCCGACGAGATGCTCGGCTACCTCAGAGTCTTCTGGAAGCAGGACCCCAGCGCTGAGCTGGTGCGCGAGATAATGCCGAGCTTCGAACGAAGTGAGGAGGAGGTGATCGAGTTGCTGGACGAGGCCGCGATTACAAGGGCACTGATCACCGGTTTTGATGAAGGGGGAACCTGTGGCAAGGTCTTCTCTGCGAATGAGCCTGTCGCTGCCCTTGCGGGGGCGTATCCTGACCGCTTCATTCCCTTTGCCGGCGTTGACGTCACCAAGGGCGACGAGGCCGTTCAGGAGTTGGATCGCCTGGTTCGCGACCGCGGCTTCGTCGGTTTAAGCCTGAGGCCGTTCATGACCCGGGTGCTGGCGAGCGACGAGATGAACTTTGGTCTCTACGAGAAGTGTGTCGAACACGACATCCCGGTCAGTATCCACACCTCGGCGAACTGGACGACCGGCGCCGTCAATGACTTTGGCCACCCGCGCCACATCGATCTCGTGGCGACCGAGTTTCCCGACCTCAAGATCATCATGAGCCACGCTGGCTACCCCTGGGTCCTCGAGGCGTGCCTTCTCGCATGGAAGCATCCGAACGTCTACTTGGAGCTCGCAGCACACAGACCGAAATACTTCGCTGTCTCTGGCACCGGCTGGGAGCCGTTGATGCGCTTCGGCCAGACGACGATCCAGGACAAGGTGCTCTACGGCTCGGGCACATTCCTAATGGGCAAGTCACCGGCTGAGCTGCTAGCTGAGTTCCGCGAGCTACCGATCAAACCCGAAGTTATGAAGAAGTGGCTGCACGGAAACGCGGAGCAGCTACTGAAGTTGCCGGTCGCGGCCTAGATGATCGCGGCGCTTCTAGCCTTCTAGTGCTTCAGCCGGCGCTCTAACCAAAAATTTGGGTGCCTCAATTGGCACCCGGTAGCACCCGGGCCGGAATTGAGAGGGAGGCGGGCCGGACGGCCTCGCCGGATTCGGCTCTACAAAGACATCATCGGCGGTGCCGGTCTCGAACCAGCGACCTCCTGCTTGTAAGGCAGGCGACAGCTGTTGCCGTTTGCTGCCGTTTGTTGCCTTAACGCGGCGAAACGGTCAGTTACGCGTCAGATCCGCGGGATCTGCTGCCGTCTGCTGCGGTTTGTCGCTTCCACAACGCTTCCACGGCGGACGCGGATTCGACCTGCGCAACTTCACCAGCCTTGGTTTGAACCTGAGGTGCTCGCAGCGGGCGCCCCCGGTTGTAGCGACGTAGGCGCGGCCTGCCTGCGTCGGATGATCAGTGGCCCGGTAGCCGGCGCTTCCGCTTCTCGTCGCGGCGGTCGCATTAACCTCCGTCGCCTGAAATTGCAGCGACGCTGGCCGGCGGCGACAGAGAAAGAAAGAGCCGGAAGGCTCCGGCTCAGCCCGGGGCGAACTTCAAGGTGCCGACGGAGCTTCAGGAGGTTATGGGTGGCGGTGAGGAGGCGCCATTCTGAGTGAGCAGCGCCCAGGCCGCGGCGTTTGAAGCGCTAGGCGCGGCGGTTCGTCTTGATGTCGGCGAAGACCGGCTCGACCAATCTGCCGGCGTTCACTGCGTATGCTGGCAGCTCAGTTAGGAGCTCTTGCGGGCCACGATTGCTTGGTAGGTCAGCGGTTCGCCAGTCACCGAGAGACGGTGGTCGTAGCTATGCTCGGCCAGCGGCTCGAGCGCATGGGTCTCCAACATCTCGCCGACGAGCGCAGAGAAGCCGCTGTCGTCCTCCTCCTCCTCGAGGAATCGGTCGCGGATCGTGAACGCGACCAGGCCATCGTCGGCGATCGCGTCGACGGCGCGCTGAAAGGCGATGGGCGGGATATCTCCAAAGCCCAGGGACGCCACACTCGTCAGACAATTGAAGGGCGCGGCTGCGAGCGCAGCCTCGGACTCGGGCGACGGCTCCGTTAGATCGACCACCCGATAGTCCTTGTAGACACCGGGCCGGTCGCGCTCGGTGGCCTCCGCGGCCTCGGGCAGGATGTCGATGCCAACGATTGTATGCACGCCCGCGTCAGCGAGTTCTTCACCAACCATGCCGTTGCCTGAGCCGAGGTCGAGCACGACCAGTGAGTCGGCATCGATGCCCTCAGCATCTAGCACGCGATCCAGAAGACCGCGAACGATAGCCGGCGAGTTGCAGCGCAGCTCGTCGCGAAACAGAGCCTCGTACAGCCCGGGGGTGCAGTAGATCATTGCGTAGTCGTGAAGCCGAATCCGCTGGCGGCCCTCGGGCGACTCAACCTCACACCACTCGTGGTCCTGATCCAGCGCATTACCGCTAGCACTGGGCAGGTGAATGCTCAATTCCGTGGTTTGCGACAAATCAAGACCCCCTCAGAGTCGTGGCCATACTGCGATAAGCACCCCCGGGCGTACCTACGGGGATCCTGTCCACGGACCCGGCTCGGGGACCGCACGGATACTGCGGAAACGCATACAACGACACAATCGAGCATGAACCTCGCAAGATCTCCACTTGCAGGGAAGGTCGCCTCTGGTGTCGTCGCGTGTGCTCGCGCTCGGCCCTTAGGTTAACCGGCCTGGCTAGCAGCCCTTCGCTCGAGGCCGACGGCACTGTCTTTCCCTTCGGACTGGGTCTTTCGGCCAGTGGGCGATGCCGGTCTCGAACCAGCGACCTCCTGCTTGTAAGGCAGGCGCTCTGCAGACCGAGCCATGCACCCGCCTACGCTCTGCGCCAATAGAAGCACTGAACCAGAGATCCCCCCAACCCTCGCAACATGATCTAAAGTATGAGCGGTGGCCCAGGTAGTCATGTACTCGACCCGACTCTGCCCCTACTGCTTTCGGGCCAGGCGCCTGCTTGGTCGCTATGGGATCGAGTTTGACCAGCACTGGATGAGCAGGAGCGGGGTCGATCGCGACAAAGTTGCGGCCCTGTCCGGTGGCGGGCGTACTTACCCGCAGATCCTTGTGAACGGGCGGCCGATCGGCGGCCACGCGGAGTTGCGTGACCTCCACAGGCGCGGTCAGCTGCGCGCAGCTTTCCCTACCTAGACGGGCGCTAGGCCGGTAGGCTCTTGCCCTGCGTGAGCGCCTCTCGAGATGTCCAAACACCTGATGTGCAGCCCGCTGTCGCCGTGGTGACCGACAGCACGCCGTACCTGCCTTCTGAACTGGTGCAGAAGTGGGGAATTCACCAGGTCAATCTGTACGTAGGCTGGGACGGTGACCTGCGGCCTGAACAGGAATACGACGACCTCGACGCCTTCTACTCGCGGCTGCGCGACTCCTCGACGCTGCCCACGACCTCGCAACCCTCGGTGGGGGACTTCCTCGCCTGCTTCGAGCCGCTCGTTAGCGCGGGCCGCGACGTCATCTCCATCCACATCGCCAGCGGCCTGTCGGGAACCTGCGAAAGCGCAATTGAGGCAGGGCGGACCCTGGCCGACGGCGGGCATCCCGGACGCGTGGAGGTCATCGACAGCCGGACTGGCGCCGGCGGTCTAGGCTTGCTCGTTCTGGCTGCCGCGAACGCCGCCGAACGGGGCGCGGGGCTGAACGCCGTGGTCGACGCCGTCCACCGCACTCGCGAGGGCCTCGACATATGGTTTTGCCTAGACACTCTGGAGTACCTGCGCCGCGGCGGGCGCATCGGGGCGGCGCAGGCGATGATCGGGACGGCGCTAAAAGTCAAGCCGATCCTGACCTTCGGCACCGAGATCACCCCGGTCGGCCGCGTCCGAACCCGGCGCCGGGCGTTGGAGCGGATGGTCGCGTACCTCAATGAACTGCGCGACCGCGGCGCCACCGACTGGATCGTGCAGCACGCCCAGTCGCCCGCGGACACCGAGCACCTTGTCGCCCAGGGCACCGCGATTCTTGGCACCGAACCGCTGTTCTGCACCCAGGTGGGCCCGGTGCTTGGCGCGCACCTCGGGTCTGGCGTGCTCGTCGGAGGCAGCGGGCGCGACTCGGCCTCGACCTAAGCCGCCTCGCGCTGGCCGCCAACGGCCCGTTCCTACCCGTATCCCAGCTCGTGTAGCTGGCGCTCGTTCATCCCGAAGTGGTGGCCGACCTCGTGCAGCACGGTCTTGCGGACTTCGGCCAGGCTGGGGTTGGCCTCGCGGAAGATCACGATCCGTTGAATGCCACCGACCGGGTCGTAGATGCCCATCAGTCCCTTCGGGTGCCGATCCTCGACGACGATCGCGACGTTGTGCAGGCGCCTGGCGAGGTCAGGGGGCAACTCGTCCAACGCGCTCTGGACAGTGTCTTTGACCTCAATATCAGTGGGTGGCTCGTGCATTCGCGTCTAGCATGACATCGGCTCGATCCGGCCGCGCGCACGCTCGAAGTGCCGCTGAGCGTATAGCCTTCCTCGCCGTGTCCGACACGGCGCTGAAGACCTTCAACGAAGCGATGGCGGGCCATTTGCCCGGCCTGCTAGGTATCACGCTGCTGGACGTCGGCCCGGGCCATGCAAGCGCACGGCTCGAGTTGAAGCCGGAGCACATGGCGCCGAACGACTTCCTCCACGCCGGCACAGTCGTGACACTCGCCGACTCGTGCGCCGGAATGGGCTGCATCGCCTCGTTCCCGGAGCAGACGGGTGGTTTCACGACGATCGAGTTGAAGACGAATTTTCTCGGCACGGCGCGCGAGGGCGGACTGCTGTGTGAAGCGCGGATGGCGCACGGCGGTAGCCGGACTCAGGTCTGGGACGCGACAGTGTCGCGCGAGCAGGACCGCAAGGTGATCGCGCTGTTCAGATGCACGCAGTTCCTGTTGCCCAAAGACGACGATCGCACGACCACGCAGCGGCGCGAGCGTGAGCGCATGGAGGTCCCCGGTGCTGACGGCTGATTTGAGGCAGAAGCGCGAGCAGATCGTGCGTGAGCACATGGAATCTGAAAATCGGTACGAATTCGACGTCACGCTCGAGACATTCGATCACCCACGATACGAGCTGATCGCAACCGGCGATGTACACGACGGTTCGCAGGCGGTTAGGGACTACTTCGAGGAGACTCGCAACGCCTTCCCCGACCAGCGCAACGAACTGATCGAGCTGCACCACGCCGACGATGCCGTACTCGCGGAGTTCAACTTGTTCGGTACGCATCTCGGCAGCTACCGGGGACTGCCGGCCACCGGTCGATCATTCAAGTGCAGGATGCTTGCGATCTTCGTGTTCGAAGAGGATCGTCTCGTCTGCGAACGCGTCTACTTCGACTCAGGGACGATCCTGCGTCAGCTCGGAATCGCACACGACCCGCTGACGTTGACCGGACGTGTAACAACGATCATCAACCACCCGCTGACGATCGGCAAGGCGCTTTCCCGGTCGCTGCTGCGGCGCTAGGGCCTTAGTAGGAGAAGAAGCCCCGGCCGACCGATCGGCCGAGCTTGCCTTCGGCGACCATCCGGCGTAGCAGCGGCGCAACGCGGTAGCGTTCCTCGCCAAGCTCTGCGTACAGCGCGTCGAGTGTCGCCAGCACCTGGTCGAGCTCGACGGCGTCGGCCCATTCGAGCGGCCCGCGCGGGTAGTTGTATCCGGAGCGCATCGCGACGTCGATGTCTTCGGCCGAACCGACGCCCTCGCCGAGCGCAAAGCAGGCCTCGTTGACGAGCTGACTGAAGATCCGCCCCAGCACCAGCCCGGGCGCGTCGCGGACCCATTCGACGTGTTTGCCGAGCGACTTGAAGAAAGCCGTGGCACACTCGGCGCTCTGATCGCTGGCCTGCGCCGAGCGCGTCAGCTCGACCAGATTGGAAGATGCCAGCGGCGAAAGGGCATGGAAGCCGATCGCATTGCCGTGGGCGTCGAGGTCGGCGAGACTGCCGTCGACGCAGAGGATGCACAACGTGGTGTCATGATCGTCGATGGCGAGTACCGAGTCTGAGGGCGCGCGGCCCACCGTCGCGTCGACAATCAGCCTGACGGGCGCGTGGTCGAGTCGTTCGAGCCGGTGCACATCGTGTCCGCATGCCCCGGCCAGCTCGCGCAACTCGGCGGCCAGCGATCCGTCGCCTTCGATCACGACTAGGCCCTCATGTTCGCCGGGCTCGGACTCCGGGATCGGCGGATCGGCCTCACGATGGTCGCCGCTCGAGTACTCGTAGTAGCCGCTACCGCCCTTGCGACCGAGCCGACCCGCTTGGACCATTCGCTCGGTGATCATGCTCGGACGCCAGCGCGGCTCGTGAAAGCTCTGCTCCCAGAAGGACTTGGTGACCTCGAGTCCGACATCGATCCCAACCAGATCCATGAGTTCAAACGGACCCATCCGAAAACCGCCACCGATGCGCACTATTCGATCGATCGTGTGTTGGTCGGCCACCCCCTCCTGGCATAGCTTCAGTGCCTCCAGCCCGAACGGGCGCGCGCAACGGTTGGCGAGGAAGCCGGGGCCGTCCTGCGCGACGATTACGCGCTTGCCGATCCGCTCGCCTACGGCTTTTGCAGTCTCGACGGCCTCGGCCGAGGATTCCGTCCCTGCCACGACCTCGAGTAGTTCCATCAGCGCCGGCGGGTTGAAGAAGTGCATGCCAACCACGTTGTCTGGCGACGATGCCGCCGAGGCGATCGCGGTTACGGGGATCGAAGACGTGTTGGTGGCCAGCACGGCGTCGGCGCCGCAGATATCCGAAAGCTGGGTGAACAGCTCGCGCTTGAGGTCGAGCTTTTCAGGCGCCGCTTCGATCACCAGCTCGCAATCAGCAAGGTCGGCGATGGCGGTCGTGGTTGACAGCGCGGCGATCGCGGCACTCGCCGCGTCAGCGGCCCAACGGCCGCGCTCGACTCCCCTCTCGAGCGATGCCTCGATCGATCGCATCGCCTTCGCCAGAACCTCTTCGAACGGGTCCTGGAGAACGGTTTGATAGCCGGCGAGCGCAGCGACCTGCGCGATGCCGGAGCCCATCGTCCCGGCGCCGATCACGCCGACGCGTTCGACGGGCCGGCCGGCGTTCACCGTCCGCTGAACTCCGGTCTGCGCTTTTCGAGGAAGGCGGTCATGCCCTCGACGCGGTCCTCGGTAGCCATTGCAAGCTCATAGAGGCGGCGCTCGTGAGCCAGTCCGGCGTCGAGCGGCATCTCGTCCGCGGCGAGCACGGCCTGTTTCGCCAGCTTGGCCGCGATCGGCGGACGGCGGGCGACTACCTGGGCGAACTCGATCGCGTCGGTGGGCCACCTCTTCTTCGGAACGATCATGTTGACGAAGCCGAGCCGTAGCGCCTCTTTGGCTTCGACCCGCCGGCCCGTCAGGACCAACTCCATCGTGCGCTGCTTTCCAAGCACTCGTGCCAGTCGCTGCGTTCCGCCCCCGCCCGGGATGATGCCGAGCGTGATCTCCGGTTGCCCGAACTCGGCCGTGTCGGAGGCGACGATCATGTCGCACAGCAGAGCCAGTTCGCAACCGCCGCCGAGCGCCCAGCCGGATACGGCCGCCACCAAAGGCGTGCGGCAGGCGGCGATCTGCTGCCAGAGCGGCATCGTCGAGTTTGTGATGACTTCCTGAAACGTACGCTGCGCCATCTTCTGGATGTCGGCGCCGGCAGCGAACACCTCGTCACCGCCAGTAATCACGATGCAGTTGACGCTCTCGTCGCGGTCGAGCTCGGTCACCGAGCTGGCGAGCTGTTCGAGCACTTCGGGGGAGAGCGCGTTGAGCTTGTCCGGTCGATCGATCGTGACGATCGCGACAGCCCCCTGGTGCTCGACGCGCGTGTAGCTCATTGCGGGATCATCGCGTTGATCCCGGTTGCGTAGCGCCCGATGATCAGCTTCTGGATCTGCGACGTGCCTTCGTATAGCGTCGTCACGCGGGCGTCGCGCATGTAGCGCTCAACCGGATACTCATCGATGTAGCCGTAGCCGCCGTGCACCTGGATCGCTGCGTTGGCGCTGCGCACCGCGGCCTCGGTCGCGTAGTACTTTGCGATCGAGGTCTCGAGCGTTGACGGCTTGCCCTGGTCTTTCAGCAACCCCGCCCGCCATACCAAGAGCCGGGCGGCGTCTGTGTCGACGACCATCTCGGCGATCATCTCCTGGACAAGCTGGAAGCTGGCGATCGGTCGCTTGAACTGTTCGCGCTCCTTTGAATACTTGACCGACTCGTTGACGCAGCCCTGTCCGATGCCTACGCATCCAGCAGCAACGCTGTAGCGGCCACGGTCGAGTGCCGACATTGCGATCTTGAAGCCGTCGCCGATCTCACCCATCATCTCGTCGTCGGAGACTTCGACCTCGTCGAGCGCAAGCTCCGCCGTGTCGGAGGCACGCAGGCCAAGCTTGCCGTGGATCTCCCGGGCGCTGAAACCCGGTCGATCGGTCGGCACGAGAAAACAGGCGAGCCCGCGATGCTCCAGTTGCGGGTCGGTCTGGGCGAAGATCATCGCGATCTTTGCGTTGTTGCCGAGCGATATGAACATCTTCGACCCTGAAAGCTTCCAGCCGCCATCGAATCGAGTCGCGCGCGTACCAACCGAGGCCGCGTCCGTGCCGGTACCGGGTTCGGTAAGACCGAAGCAGCCGAGCCACTCACCGCAGCAGAGCTTCGGCAGCACGGTCGTCTTCTGCTGCTCGCTACCCCACTGCTCGATCGAGCCAGCGACCAATGAGGTCTGGACCGAGACGACCGTCCGTGCCGAGGAACAGCCTCGACCGATCTCTTCGACCACAAGGCCATAGCTCAGGTAGTCGAGCCCGCGACCGCCGTACTGCTCCGAGACTGGCGCTCCGAGATAGCCCATTTCCGCCATCTTCGCGACCAACTCGAGATCAAAGTGCGCGTTGCGATCGTTGTCGCGTGCGACGGGGATGATCTCGTTGTCGACAAACTCTCGCGCGGTGTCGTGGATCAGCTGCTGTTCCGACGATAGGTCCAGGTTCACGATTCGTTCATCTCCGCCTGTATCCGCTCTGAAAGAAGACCGGCTACGCGTTCGGTGATCGGACCGGGACACGCGAAGCCCAGCCCGTCGACTTCCGCGACCCCTTCTACCTCGCGCAGCGACGAGGCGATGAAGACCTCGCTCGCGGCGACCACGTCGCTCAACCTGTAATCACCCTCGGTCACCGGCACGATCTTCATGATTCGATCGCGGGTGATCGAAGCCAGCACGCCCGTTTTGAGTTTCGGCGTGTGCAGCTGCCCGTCGCCGTCGACCCAGAAGATCGTCGAGGTCGGCGCTTCGAGCACGGCTCCGTCGGGACGCACCAGCAATGCTTCGTCGGCGCCGTCGCGCTTGGCGATTCGCATCGCCGTCATGTTCGCCTCGTAGGACAGGGTCTTCAATCCGTTGAGGATCACGCTCGGCTCGTAGGACACGGTCGAAAGCTTGATGCCGTGTTCAAAGGTCGCTGGTGGCTCGACGATCGCGATCCGCCTGCCGCCACGAGTGAGAATCAGCCGCAGCTGCGCGTCCGGCTGCTCGTTCGCAGCGAGTAGCGCTTCGATCTCACGCTCGAATGCCGCACGCTCGTAGTCGAGGAAGATGCCCTCGCAGGATCGATCGAGGCGATTGAGGTGATCGGTGAGCGCGAACGGGCGACTTCCGTAGAGCTTCAGCATCTCGAAGGCGCCGTCGCCACGCTGGAAGCCGTCGTCCGTAATCGAGACGGTGCCCTCGGATGTCGGGCCGATCCGACCGTCGATGGAGCAGAGCAGATCCATGAGCGCGGCAGTTTATTGAACGGTTCGAGCGGGGCGGCAAACGTCATCGCGGGCACGTCGCGAACGCCGGGGACTTGAGCCGGGTCCAAGCATGCTTCAATACGCGGACCAGAGAAAGGAGGTGGTCCTACTGAATCACATGCTTATCGGGACGCTGGAGGTGCGGGGCCGCTAGGCGGCCGTCCGTTCCCGTTGCCGCGCGAGCGGCGCCGCGGGCGTGCAGGGTGTGAGCCGCTTAGCGGAATCCACTCCTGGCGCCGGTGAGAAGCAGGGCCGGGAAGTCCCACCCGGCGCTACGAAACTGCTTCTCGCTTCGAATCGCACCTGAGAAGGGTCGTCCCTCGTGGGCGGCCCTTCTGTCTTTCGCGCAGTTCACATCGCCGTAGCAATGCGCTCATCCTAGGCTGCGGCCGGGTTCTCGATCACCGTCGCCACGCCTTGCCCAACGCCCACGCACATCGTTGCCAATCCGTAGCGAGCCCCGCGCCTGCGCAGCTCCCAGGCGAGCGTGGTCATGATCTTGGCGCCCGAAGCGCCGAGCGGATGGCCGAGCGCGATCGCGCCGCCGTTGACGTTGAGCCTGTCGAGGTCGATGTCAAGCTGATCGACGCAAGCGAGCACCTGGGCGGCGAACGCCTCGTTCAACTCGATCAGGTCGATGTCGCCGATCTCCAGTCCGGCGCGTTTCAGCGCGAGTCGCGTCGCGGGTACGGGCCCGACCCCCATGTAGGAGGGGTGCACGCCGGCCGAGGCCGCCGAAACGATTCGTGCCAGCGGCTCGAGCCCGAGCGCCTCGGCCCGCGCGTCGGTGGCGAGCACAAGGCAGGCTGCGCCGTCGTTGAGGGGCGAGGAGTTGCCGGCGGTCACGCTGCCGCCCTCTCGGAACGCTGGGCGTAGGGCGGCCAACCGTTCTAGCGAGGTGTCGACTCGCGGTCCCTCGTCGGCATCGACCGTTACCGGGTCGCCCTTTCGTTGGGGCACCTCGATCGAGATCAGCTCGTCGTCGAAGCGTCCGGCCCCTTGCGCGGCAATCGCTCGCCGATGGCTCTCGAGCGCGAACTCGTCCTGGCGCTCGCGCGTGACGCCGTACTTCCCGGCAACATTCTCCGCGGTTTGGCCCATCGAGTCGGTGTACTCCAGCTCCTCCATGCGTGGGTTGACGAAACGCCAGCCGATCGTCGTGTCGTAGATCTCGCGGTTGCCGCGATCGAAGGCGCGTTCAGGCTTTGGCGTCGCGAGCGGCGCGCGCGTCATCGACTCGACTCCGCCCGCCAGCAGCAACTCGCCGTCGCCCGATCGCAGCACCCGACTAGCTTGGTTGACGGCCTCGAGGCCGGACGCGCAGAGGCGATTGACGGTCACCCCCGGAACCTCGATCGGCAGGCCGGCCAGCAGGGAACTCATGCGAGCGACGTTGCGGCTGTCCTCGCCGGCCTGGTTGGTGGCACCCATGAAAACGTCCGATACCCCGTCCGCTGGAAGCCGCACGCGATCCACCGCAGCGCGAATCGCGTGAGCTGCGAGATCATCAGGGCGCACGCCGGCGAGTGCGCCGCCGTAGCGGCCGACCGGCGTGCGCAGCGCATCGACAATGAACGCTTCGGGCATCCGCAGCACCCTATCGTGGCAGCGCTGACTGAACGCACTAACCGACCGGTGATTCACTCAAGTTCGCCAACAGAGTTCTTGACACCGACGAACGGCTCTGGTAGACACGCGGCAGCTCGGAGTCTTCGAGCTTCGGTATTCGCGATTGGGAGGGGTTGTGAAGCATGGGAGAGCTTGTTTCCTCGGTGTCTCGGCTCGGCGGTCGACGGCTTAGGTTCCTGCTGCCTTTGGTCGCATTGCTCTTCGCCCTGACGGCGGCGATCAGCATCG
>SDBV01008892.1_pt1 | contig 13455 bp, 22 predicted proteins | sample 2277081 | NCBI WGS metagenome assembly SDBV01 (sample SAMN10402039, study PRJNA504765) | marine sediment metagenome | isolation source: marine sediment core GS10_PC15, 223 cmbsf | place: Arctic Ocean: Southern Knipovich Ridge | collected 2010 | reverse complement strand
GCTCGACGCCGACGGCGACATCAAGGTGCAGCTGAAGAAATGTATCGACGCCACGAAGGCGATCGAAGAGCCTCTTGAGGGAGCGCTCGTGCAGCAGGTCGCTAACCTCGAGGGCGTGTCTCTTGAGGGCGTGGGCCTCGCCACCGAGTTCGCTGAGTTCGTGAAGGGCATGACCGCGCGTGTCAACAGCACCATCGACGAGGTGCGGCGACACAAGGACACGCTCGAGGCGCTTGACGCGGCCGGGCTGGTCAAGGCGAAGAAGGCCGAGAAGAAGGCACCTGCCGAGAAGACCAAGCGGGGCAAAGCAGCGGAGAGCAAGTAGTGACAGACCATCCTCTCCAGGCGTGGGGTAAGCGCTGGGATAGTAAGCTCAAACTCAAGGTCGCGTTCGACCCGACCGATAAGGAGCTGGCTCCTGGCGTTATCCCGCTGGGGATCCCCGCCGTTGACATCATGCTGGGCGGCGGCATTCCGCTCGGGCGGACAACGGTCCTAATCGGAGAGCCCTCGAGTGGGAAGACGTTGCTCGCGCAGCTCGTCATCGCGTCGGCGCAACGGCGCGGCGGGGTGGCGATGTTCTTTGACCTCGAGAAGACGTACGATGCGGAGTGGTTCAAGCTCACAGGTGTCGACACCGACCCTGCGAAGCTCATCATCGTACGGCCGCGGAACCTTGAGCAGGCTATCGACCTAGCGGTCGACGCGCTCGAGACGGTCAAGCCCGCGGTGATCGTCGTGGACAGCATCCCCGCCATGATTCCCAAGGGAATGCTTACCGACAACAAGGGCAAGCTGATCGAGATGGAGCACCAAGACTTCCGAGGTCTGGCCGCGCGCAAGATCACAGAGGGCGTGGCTAAGCTGACGTCGTACAACCAGAGCGCGGCGCTTATCTTCATCAACCAGCTGCGGATAAGCATGGGCGTGACGTTCGGCAACCCCGAGTCGATGCCAGGTGGCAAGGGACTTCGGTTCTTTGCGTCGCTCTTGATCAGGGTACGGCGGGGCGCGTGGCTTCACGACCGCAGCGGCGGCGCAAAGTTCGATCCCGACGCCGACGCCAACGAGGATGACAACGGTGGCGGCGACCTAGAGAAGGGTAAGGAGAAGCGGCGTACCGGGTTCATGCTGCGGCTGCGCACGGACAAGAGCAAGGTCGCTCCTCCCTGGCAAGAGACCGAGCTCAAGTTCTACTTCGACGGCACCCTTGACCCGCTCGAGTCACTCATCAAGATGGCCATCGAGCGCGGGTTCATCACTGGCAAGAAGGGCTTCTTCCACGTGCCTGGTATCGAGAAGACCGTGCACGGGATAGGCGCAGTCGAGGAGCTCGTGAGGATCGATGAGGACCTCAAGGACTCGTTGGTCAGGATGATCACCGGTGAGGAAGTAGCCGAGTGAGTGAGAGCATTACCGTAGTCTCGGACGCTCACCGGGACATGATCAGACAGCTTGAGCAGCGGGGCTTCGAGATCATGGAGGAGGTCCCGTTTCCTCCGCACCAGGTAGACATCTACGTCCCGATCTTTCACGTGTGCGTGGAGGTCGACGGCCCTCAGCACGGGAAGAGGGCGGACGAGAAACGTAACGAGGCGCTCATCAGAGTCTACTCGCTGCCGACATTCCGCGTCAAGTCGGGTGACGTGAACCACCCCGACCGCTGGGAGTCGGATCTCACGGAGTTCGTTAAGGAGCACGCGCTGACCGCCGGCACCCGGTGGGAAAAGTGCGCAATGAAAGTCCCATGGCTGTAGTAAAGCCGACAAGAACTTCATCGATAGCGGCGCTCACTGGCGCTGAGAGCTCGAGAGGAACTGAGAAGGACGCTAGTAGTCCTAGCGGTGGTGGCTCGAGGTGGCTCCATGTGCTGCTCGATGAGACACTAGAACGACAGCAGAAGCTCTGGAACCCGCCTCGCCGGTGGTACCGTGGCAGCGAGGCAGGGGATACCTGCGTGCGCTCGCTGACGCTCTCAGTGATGGGTCACAGCGTGCCCGTGTCGTCCCAGACGAAGCGCATCTTCCGCACCGGTAACGCCGTCGAGGATGCGAACATGCAGACCATGCGCGAGGCCGGGATCGTGATCGAGGCTGCGCGGAAGGACAAGCAGCACGAGATCCGCTACACGGATCCTCCGATCGTCGGGCATATCGACGTGCTGGCGAGGAAGCCGACCGAGGATAACAAGCGGCTGCTCGGTGAGATCAAGAGCATCAACTCATTCGGGTTCAAGTCGCTGCCGTCCGAGCACGACGACCCGCGGGTGAACGTGAAGAACCTCATGGCGAAGAAGCCCGGGTACATCTGCCAGTGGAGCATATACTCGGGGGCGCCGAACCTCGACCTTCCCGAGGGGTTCATGCTCTTCGAGGAGAAGAACGTGCAGTCTCAGCTCATCTACATGCTCGAGCGCGACGACGACCTGCTGGTCGAGATCCTAGAGCGGATGCGCGAGGGCACGAAGTACATCCTCGCGGACCCGATGCTCGTGGCGCCGATCCCTAAGGACCGCAACCCACGCGGCGCCGATGAGCAATGCCGGAAGTGCTCGAGGAAGTACCTCTGTGTTCGGCTTCCCGACGAGGGCACGACGTACGACGAGGTGCGCAGGGTGGACGCAGAGGTTCGCAGCTGATCACAACTAAGGTACAATAGATAGGTAAGACGATGGACGGACTTAACGCGCAAGAGATCCATGACTGGGCGACCGAGCGGATCAGCGCGCAGCGGCTTCCGCTTCCGAAGAAGCCCACCGATAAAGACCCAGAGTACGAGTTCCCTACGGACCCATCGTCGCTCACCAGCATAGAGCTTGGTCAGATCATGTTGCGGTTCGCCGGCTGGTACGGCTACACGGTGCGACTGATGGGCACGGCGGAGAGCGAGCTCACACTTATCGACGCCGAGTTTAGGCTTACCGTGAACCAGCAGGGACTCGAGATCCGCGATACACTGGGGCGCGTTAGCGCGGACGTCGTGGAGGCGGCGGTGCTCAAGGAGCACAAGGAGCTGGGCCCCATGAACAAGCGCCGGATGGAGCTCACGGCGATAAAGATCCAGCTTGAGGCGCGACTGAAGATCTATGAGAAGATGCACCTGGCCCTGTCGCGTGAGCTAGCGCGGCGGGAGATGGAAGCGCGCGTATCGTAGTTAAGGAAGGACACCAAACAGATGGCAGAACGAACGCAGACGCTAAAGGACCTGGCACCAGAGGCGCGCGACCGTTTCATGAAGCGGCTCGTCGAGCTCGCGAACACGAGGCTGACCACGCGTGAGGCGCGGACGGTGTTGCTTGAGGAGTTCCCTCGTCTCAACGTCTCGCTGGACCTGGTCCGACGGCAAGCGTCCAACCTTGGCCTGACTTTCGCCAACCCGAAGAGCGTCAAGGACGCAGAGGAGAGGGCGACGATAATCCAGTCGACGATAGCCCGCGCGTCGGAGTTCATCAAGGAGCACAAGCCCATCCCGCCGGTCCCCGAGCACATCAAGGCCACACGGCTGGAGGACATGGGGTTCGACTCTCGTCAGGAGGGCGTGGCTCTGTTCTCTGATTTGCACTGGGGTAGCAAGATCGACCGGCGCGCGTCGAACGGACTGGCCGAGTACAACGTAGACATCGCCCGGGACCGCTTGGTCCGCTGGCGCAACGGGGTGCTGCGGTTTACGCAGATGAACCAGATCTGGGTGCAGCTCGACACGCTTAACATCCTCGCCCTGGGTGACGACATCGAGGGGCACGGAGAGATGTTCCAGTCGCAGTCGTTGCAGATGTCTGAGTCCGTGGTCTTCCAGATCATGGGGTTCGTCGAGGACATGGTGGGGATCATCCTCAGCTACCTTGAGCGCTACAAGCACATCAACATCGTGAAGGTCCCAGGCAACCACGGTCGCGTCGCGGCCAGGGCCAAGGGCTCGTACACGCCTGACAACTTCGAGACGATCGCCTGGGAGCTGATAGCAGAGCGGATCAGGAACCAGACGGGCGGCGAGTGGAGGACCACCGAAAACGGTAACAGGCACCTTGAGGGCGGGCAGGTGGAGTTCCACATCGTCTACGGCGCCATCGGGTTCGTCGACCTCATGGGCTGGTTGTGCGCCGTGCGGCATGGCCACGGTATCAAGGGACTCCAGGCCACGTACACTGGCGCCATCGACAACAAGCTGAGGCTCAACGCTGTCATCGGCGAGGTGATCAACTACTACTTCAAGGCTCACCTGCATGAGGCGCAGTCGGCCGAGCATGAGATCCAGGGCGAGATCATTCAGAACGGTTGCTTCGTGGGGCCGTCACTGCTGTCGATCGAGATGTCGCGAGCCGCGGCCAACCTCCCCTCGCAGGAGTTCATGCTGTTCCACCCGAGACGAGGCAAGACGCATCACTACCGGATTCACCTGGCTGAGGTCAATGAGGTCCGGCAGTTCGAGGTCATCGGCCGATGACGGGTCGCGTCCTTTCGTTCGACTTGGATGGTGTGATAGCTGACACCGATAGCTCGGTGCTTAGCCTGCTGCACAAGGCGGACGACGCCGGGGCGCCGGGCGCGACCGATGACCTCCTCAAGTACTACGCGCGGCGCAGGGTATCGCTGGACCCGCTGTCGTTTATGACACCGGACGACCGCTTCATAATCGTGTCGGGCCGCGTGCCGATGGCTCATGAGCTTACCAGGCAGTGGGCATCTAGGCTCTTCCCCGAGTGCTCGGGAGTGTTCCTGGTGAGCGACAACTATGTCGAGGACCTCTTTCGCAGTGGCAACTACGAGCGTGCGTTCAAAGAGCTGGCGACGAGGAAGCTCGCGGTGCTTCAGAACCAGGGAGTAGCCGTGCACTTTGACAACAACCCGGGGATCGTTGAGCACCTTAGAGCCGCGGGAAAGCTCGCCGTGCTAGTGGGAGGGGGACTGCTGTGACGAGACCGAAGTCGACGGAGACTGACCTCGAGCCCGGCCAGATGACGATGAAGCTCATGGAGACTGACATCCGTGAGTTCCTCGAGCACCAGGTCATGCGGATCTTCGCGATGAAGAACAAGTGTTACGCGCAGACCGACCGCACCAAGGACGGGATGTCCAACTTCAACGAGGGGGCCGATGAGATCGGCATCACGCCTGAGCAGGTGTGGCATACGTTCTTCGACAAGCACCGCCGCGCGTTCTCCACGTGGATGCGAACGGGCGTGGCGCCGGCGCCCATCTACAAGATCATCAACGACATGGTGGTTTATCTCCTGATACTTTACTGCAAGCTGGTATCCACCGGCGTGATCAGTCACAAGGAAGTGATGAAGGACAAGACGTTCTGATGGCGACGAAGAACCATCGACGTCCGCCGTGGAGCGACCGACGATTTGGCCAGGCCTTCTGGGCCGTCGTCGGACTGCTCTCGACCCGCAAGTTCAAGAGCCGAGGGGAGCTGGCGAACCAGGTGGTCGGCGCGCACGGAAAGCTCATCACTAGGCAGCGTGTACGGGCCATCATCAACGACGCCGTTGAGGCCGGGATCCTCGACAAGGATCCCTTCGGCAAAAACCCCAACATGGTGCGGCCGCAGAGGGAGCTGTAGTTTGCCCGACTTCACTCTCGAGGACGCGGTGCGGGAGCGCGCCGGCGACCTGAACCTGCGCGTAGTCGGTCTCGACGAGGTGGGCATGGGCTGCCTGGCGGGGCCAATCATCGTGGGCGCTGTTGTCCTTGATCGTGCACGTTCGAAGGAGTGGTACATGCGCCTGGCCGACAGCAAAAAGCTGAGCCGCCGGAAGCGGGCTGAGCTCTACGAGCGCATCACTGATGGGGCCATCGCCTGGGCCACCGGCTGGACGAGCAACGCCGAGATCGATGAGGTGGGAGTCTCCACCGCTAGACGGCGCGCGTTCGTCCGCGCGTTCGAAGGAGTGACTGCCTTCCTGGGAGTGGACACCGCGGCCGTGGTCGATGACCAGCGGCTGTCGTGTCTGAGGGCCGAGTTCGGGCAGGCTTCGATCTTCACTAACCGCGCCGACGCACGAAGCCTCAGTGTGGCCGCCGCGTCGATCATCGCGAAGGTGACTCGGGACCGTCTCATGTGGCTGCAAGCGGTCACCTTCACGGCCTACGGGTTCGAGAGAAACGTGGGCTATCCGACTCCTCAGCACCTGGCGGCGCTCAAGGAGCACGGGGTCTGCCCGCTGCACCGGCGCTCGTTCGGTCCCGTGCAGAGCGTGCTCGCCCAGCATCGCAGCTAGACCCCACAATATTTACCAAACAATAACTTAGTCGTGGCCTGATACTATTTACAATTTAGGTACAAAGCAGTACGATAGTATTAGGAAAGGAATGGATCAGATGACAGACATCACAGAGAAGGCAAGGGCCCTAGCCCTTACGTTGGCATACGAGGAAGCGATTAAGGCGAAGCGGAAGGAAATCAAAATTGTCAGCCGGTTGATTAGGCAGTCCGAGCAGCTTTCCGATGAGGCTCTCGCCAGGCACTCTATTCGACGCCATCGACTGGACAAGATCGAACTCAGGCGAGACCTCAAGGAGCTTCAGCGCTTAGCGTTGGAGTCCAGTAGCTAAGATGGCCACTGAGTATTGGGATTGTGACGTCATGGCAGACCGGCTATCGGCCCGTCTTCAGCAGCGCGGCATTCCTCACCAGGTTGTGCTAGGGAATTCTGATGAGGGTTCCTCTCACGTCTGGGTCAGAGTCGGAGATCGCAACCTTGACCCGACCAGGCAGGGATTCGGCGATGGGACGTTCGAGGTTCTAGAGGAGAAGTAGGATGCCTAAGAACAAGATGAACGAGGCGCCGCTCTCCGGGCTGGGTATTAAGGAAGGCGGTCTCGTCAAGAGCATCGGCGATGCGCGGGACTCTGGGCTCTACGACATCTCGGAGGAGCCCGGGTTCGAGTGGGTCATGCCGAAGCTAGAGTACACCTACTACGACGCGGAGCAGGGGTTCGATGAGCGACCCTCCTTCGTGCGTTGCCTCAACTGCGACAAGGTAATCCGCTACGCCCTGGGACGCTGGAGTAGCTGGAGTTTCCGGCACGGAGAGATGTGCAGGGCGTGATGAAGATCGCTAAGCACGTCACCTGGAAGCAGGCCATGGCCTGGGGTTGGGCCCCGTGCTCAGCGACTCTTGTCTATACAAACAGGGTCACAGGTCGTGTGCACAGGAGCGGGAACCGGATCTGCCGACTCCCCTATTGGTTGATGCGGATGTACGAGATGCGGGGTCGCTTGGATGAAGTGGTTGACCCGCGGATGATCCGCATGGTCGGCGACAAGAAGTACGAGATAGGGATGCCCCCAGTTCCGAAGTGCAGGCGGTGCAGCAGGGAGACCTGGGACCGCAACATCTCCGGGACTTGCAGGGCACTGAAGCTCTGCGTTAGGAAGGACGAGGCATAAGATGTGTGAGAAGTGCACGGACGAGCGCGTGGCCAACGTACATCGGTGCCCTCGATGCTATGCACTCCCCGCAGGGTACCTTCCCGCGGTGGGGACGGTGTGCGGGATCTGCCGAGCGATCGAACGCGAGGTAAAAGCCGGTCGCGAGCGAGGGATTCCACAACGATGAATTACAGGATTCACGAGAACAACTACCACGTCCTGAGGGCCAAGGTCGATAAGCTGACCAAGCGAGCCAACAAGCTCGACGTCGCCAAGATCACCGTCAGGGACATCGGCGAGGAGATGGTCGAGGAGTTTAGTTGCGAGCAGCCGCACCATCACGAGAACTCCTGCCCCAAGATCTACGTCAAGTACATCACCGTTGAGCTTGAGGGCGAGACCCCGAAGTTCAAGGGCTGGGAATTCCTCGCCACCCTTCAGCACGCAGGCGAGGCCGGCACCGTTGTTCGAGCGGTGCCCGGAGCGGACATAGACACGAAGGACTACCGTGAGGCGGCTCCCCTGTGTGAGCACTGCAAGCAGAACAGAGTGCGGCGGGACACCTTCCTGGTCTACCACACGGAGCGACGTGAGACCAAGCAGGTCGGCTCCAGCTGCATCAAGGACTTCACAGGGCACGCAGACCCTCACGCCCTCGCGCGGTACCTCGAGGCCCTAGCCGGGGCCGCCGAGCTGCTGGCGATGGGCGGTGGGTTCGACGGGACGCTCCGAGAGGCGCATCGCCTAGACCTGGAGCAGTTCCTCGCCGCCACGTCGGCCATGATTCGCGCCAAGGGATGGATTAGCCGAACTAAGGCTCGTGACGAGGGCAGAGACGCCACTGCGGATAGGGTCCTGGACCAGATGCTTGGCGACTGGAAGAACGACATCAAGATGAAGCACGAGTTCGTCCCGACTACTGAGGCCGATGTAGCGGAAGCTGAGGAGGCTCTCACGTGGGCGCAGGCCATTGACCCAGACACGGACAACGACTACCTGGCGAATATCCTCGTGGTCTCCAAGGTCCCGGCGATGGAGCTTCGTAGCGCAGGCCTTGCGGCCAGCATCATCTCTGCCCACCAGCGAGAGCAGAGGCAGCAGGTTGAGCGAGAGGCAGAGGGCGCCAAAGGCCCAGGGAACCACATCGGCGAGGTCAAGGAGCGGCTGACGCTTACCGTTAGGGTGCTCCACACGCAGGCGATAGAGACAGACTGGGGAACTTCCCAGCTCTATAACTTCGAAGACGAGGAGGGAAACGCGCTGGTCACTTTCAGCTCCCAGCCTCTCAGCTACGCGGAGAAGGACGCGGCCAACGGCGAGCACCTTATCCAGGTTGGTGAGACGGTCAAGATCAAGGGTACGGTAAAGCGGCACGGAGAGTTCCGTCACCGCAACCAGACGGTGCTCAACCGGGTCAAGGTCATCGGCGCCACGCAGCCACCCGCAGACTCAGGCAAGGCGTTCGACGAGCTCTGCCGAGAGCACGGGGTCGAGGTGAAGAGTTGAAGACGCGAGTGATGCAGTTCAACATCATGCCTCGCTGGTGGAGGTCGCGTAGGGGAAAGCGCAAGTGGTGGAGCTATAGTCCTGAGCCGCTGGGCGTGCTGCTCCTCTGTGATAACGGTTCTTCTACCAGGTGGGTGCCTTGGGGCGAGCTTCAACGAAACTGGGAGCCTATCACTCTAGAGCCAAGGAGAGAGGTGACAATATGAAGGCCACTAATCTTTCGCACCTGACAGTGCCGCAGCGGCGCGCTCACAGCAAGCTGTCGCCGACAGCGTGGCGCTCGGCGTACGATCTGCACGAGCTGCTAACTTCATTGAACGCGCTGGTGCGGCGCGGTCTGGCCAAGCGCCAGAGCGCCGACTCCGCGTGCACCTGGCCTAGGATAGGACTCAAGTTCCGACTCGCGGTCGCGTGCGACGAGTGCGGCTCGCGCGGTCCGAGAGCCATGGGCTGTGATGAGCAGTGTCCCTCGTGTGGCCGGGCGCTCTTCTGTAGCAAAGAGGATGCGCTCGCGGCTAGGCGGTGCGAGGCCAGGAGGCGATAATGAGAGATCCAGACGGAATGGAACACAAAGCCAGGCGCAGTCCCGGGGAGCGCGTGGGCCGATACCTATCGCTCCTCGTCCTTTCGCAGGCGCGGCTCAAGGCGTGGCGCAAGTTGGGTCACGTCATGGGCGTTCCCTTCCTGCGCGCCGCGTGGCGGCGAGGACAGGTCGAGCGCACCGAACTTGTCGCGGGCGCGTGCGAGGTGCTTCACGTGGACTTCGACTCGCTTAAGCCGAGCGCTCACGAATCCGACGACCCGGTCATGATCGCGCTCAACAAGCTGGAGCTCGTTGGCCGATGGTGAGGCACCGCAAGGCGAACGGCCAGTACACCCACGAGTTCTACTGGGTAACGGACACGCCTGATTACGGGCTGCTGTTAGCCAACCCCAACGACCCCGACGCTCCTACTGGAGACTTCCCAAGCAATCCCTACGCAGCCGGAAACCTTTGCTACGGCTGTGGCGAGTGGGAAGGCCCAGTCCTAAAGCGCGGCGAGGTCAAGCGGTTCTTGGCTCGGCTGCGTGCGGCGGCGCGGTGAGCCTCACTCATCGTTGGTATCGGCACCACGGTCGAATGCGGTGCATAGATTGCCGCCACCAGATGGGCTGGCACAGTGCCGACGGGTGCGACTGGCGCGGCTGCCACTGCGATGTTCCCCGCTTTAAGCGCAAAAATCACTGACGAAGACTGCTGATTAGGCGGGTTTAGAGGGTACAATTAGAGGGAGGAACAATGCCGAAGCCACTGACCAAGCAGGAGAGAGAGACCGTCATGACCTTCAATGAGGGTGATGACACGGGCAGCGTGTTCACCTATAAGAGGTCTTTCCAACGGACGCTTGAGCAGGAGTTCGGGATCAAGCCCATCTATGATAACGGCTACGGCGGTAAAGAATACATCGTTCCGAAGAGGTGGATCCGGTGCCCTCGGGCGCCACGGGGTTCACGAGGCAAAGTTCAGCAGGGAGGCTAGCGCATGTACCAACGGATAAGAGAGGGTGACGCGAAGCAAGCTCTCTTCGAAGACCAGCTTGAGAGCTCACAGCAGTACCTCACGCGAGCGCGCAGAGTCCTGATCCTGCGGAGCCTGGTGGTGGGGGTGCCGAACCGCTTCGACCAGTTCTCTCCGGCGCTCATCATGGACGACATGATGGCCATGATTCACGAGGATCCATCGAAGCCGATCACCCTGCTGATCGACAGCCCGGGCGGAAACATCGACGACGGACTCATGCTCCTCGATTTCATCCAGCTGATAAACCAGCTGAAGATGAGCCCAACGCCGATCACCACGATCGGCCTGAACGTCGCGTCGATGTCCACGCTGTTACTGGCGGCTGGTCACACGCGCCTGGTGCTTCCGCACTCGAGCTTGTGCATGCACCTGCCGTTCGCCACGGTCAAAGGCGACATCAAGGACATCAACATTCGCACGAAGGAGCTCGAGCGGACCAAGGTGGAGCTCATCAACTGCTACATTCGCAGCGGCGTCACGGCCGGCGTCGACGTGAAGCCGACGACTCGGAAGAAGACGCTGAGTCCGACCGAGCGAGAGAAGCGGATCTACGCCAAGATCCTCAAGGACATTGACAGGGACTTCTGGCTCAACGCACGGGAGGCGGTCGAGTACGGCCTCGCCGACAGGATCGCTACGCCTGAGGAGCTGTTCGGAGTCTAGCGACTAAGGAAGGAAGGCTAGAAGATGGGCGGACAACGGACTGACTTTGACAACCTGACAACCGAAGACGTCGACCCCGATGACGTGGCCGGCGCTCAAGAGGTGAAGGGTAACATCGTCATCAACGACCCTGACGTGCCAGGCGGCGCGCGCGGCACCATGGAGATGCTCATCGGGTACGTCAACCGGTACGCCGCTGTCAAGGATGAGCTCATTCGGCTCGGGGCCGAGAAGCTGCTCGGCGAGCTCGAGGACCTCCACACGAAGGTCAAGGAGATCATGTACGACGGCGGGCCTAGCCTGGCGTACGATGAGGTCTCGAACTGGGAGGCTTCGTTCTCGGCGCCGCGGTCCTCAGACGTGTGGGACCTGGAGAAGTTCAGGAAGGCGCTCAAGCCCGCGCAACGCCGACGCTACATCGTTGACGCCATCTCGCCCGGCGCAGTCAAGGACGGGTTCGCTAACGGCGACCTGACCCGGGCTCGCTTGGAGAAGCAGGGCGCGGTGCGCAAGGAGTTAGGGTCGCGGTCCTTGACGATCAGGGAGCGCAAGAAGACGAAGTCTGATCAGCCAGTGGCAGTGAGGTAGAGGATGATGCGCGTTACACGAGGACACCTGTACAATGACAAGCCGCCAAGCGGCACCGGCGTGCAGTTGACTAAGGTCCGGCCGCTGGGCTCGCTGCCCTACAACGTGTGGCTGCACGGCTACATCGAGCGCTGTTGTCCGACCGAGGACATGGCGTTCGCCTTCATGAGCTGGATACTGGGAGTAGGTGAGTAATGAGCGTGAGAGAGTACCCCAAGATCGACACGTTGTTCGACAGGTACGAGAACTTCGCTGTTAACATAGAGCGCATTCGCCGGCCGGAGTTCCTCGTGCCGAAGGGCTTCATCGTGACCGAGAAGATCGACGGCACCAACGTGCGCGTGAGCTTGGAGCGCTTTGTTCCTCCGCTCATGAACGCCGAGGGAGCCTCGGGGATGGCAGCGAACGCCCAGCACGATGACAAGTCAGTTGAGTGGTGCGTGCGATTCTATGGCCACCACGAGAAGTCGCAGATGCCACCGTTCTTGCTCGAGTACCTTCAGGAGACGTTCACGCTCGGCAAGATGAAAGCGCTGTGGCGCGGGCCAGGCGAGGCCGAGTACCCCATCGTGCTTTACGGTGAGGGCTACGGCGCGAAGATCCAGAGTGGCGGTGACTACCGCAAGGACAGCGACGTGTCGTTCAGGCTGTTCGACGTGCTTATCGGCGAGTCGTGGCTGCGGCGCGTCGACGTCGAGAGCGTGGCGACCCAGCTGTACATCCTCCCCGTGCCATACGTGTACCTAGGTCAGCGGCCGATTGACGTCATTGTCGCCGAAGTCAGGGTCGGTATCCCGTCGGTAGTGGCGAACTTGGAGGGAGTGCCACGGATGAGCGAGGGCGTGATCGCGTTCACCGACCCGCCGCTGTTCAACTCACGCGGCAAGCGGCTCACCTTCAAGCTGAAGACCAGTGACTTCGTGTCGGGAAAGCGGTAGTGGGCCGCAAGCGAAATCGTCAGCGCCAGCCTAAGATCGGCGGGGTCGTTGGCGAGGACACCACCAAGCAGGGTCGCCGGCGCCGAGCTAAGGAGGCGTCAGCAGAGCTGTCAAAGCGAGCGCTCAAGCAGCTCAAAATTCCGACGACACAAGAGGTGATAGAGGTTGATCGTTCAAAGGGTAGATAAGGAAGAGGAGTCCCCCACGAACATCGAGGGGATCAACGTCTCCGAGGGGCTGGACATCGTTGACGCGCTTGACCTCAAGCTGCTTAACGACCGCATCGTGGTCATCAACGACGACATCGACCCGTGGATCGCGGGCAAGCTCACGAGGATCTTCCAGGTCTTGTCGATGGAGCAGAAGCCTATCACGATTCTAATCTCGTCGAACGGCGGCGAGCTCGACGCGGGCTCCACCATCCTGAGGGCGATGCAGAACGCGCGCGCTCGTGGATGCAAGCTTACCGGCGAGGTTCGCGGCTACGCCATGAGCATGGCGGCCGTAATCCTTCAGCACTGCGACAAGCGCTTCGCCGCGCCCGACGACGTCATCATGATGCACGGCCCGACCGGCTCGACGTTCGGCAGCATCCGTCACCAGGACGAGGATGCGAAGCTCATGAAGCGAGCCATGTCGTCGTGGGCCCACTTCCTCGCGGAGCGCAACACGTCCACGGACTCACGGTATAAGGACAAGGACTTCTGGTACGGGTGGCTCATGGACAACTTGCCTCACTACTTCCTGGGGCACGAGGCGCTTGAGGCGGGGCTCATTGACGAGGTGATACTGTGACCGAGACAGACCAAGTGCAGATAGTCC
>SDBV01008891.1_pt1 | contig 13455 bp, 10 predicted proteins | sample 2277081 | NCBI WGS metagenome assembly SDBV01 (sample SAMN10402039, study PRJNA504765) | marine sediment metagenome | isolation source: marine sediment core GS10_PC15, 223 cmbsf | place: Arctic Ocean: Southern Knipovich Ridge | collected 2010 | reverse complement strand
AAATCCAGCCGATACGGGGCCCGCTGAAGACATTTCCACCAACCGCAAGCGGAAACGATATTCCACTGCAACCGTGCATATTGGAAAATTTTTTTGACTTTTGGGGCCGACATGACCATATGCGGACCGGCACCGCTCTAATGAGACGTTCAATATTGGGCGACGACGGTTTTCAAAGAACGGATCTACGCATTTGCGAAGATCTGGAATTCTGGGGGTATCTGGCCACATTAGGTCCATGGGGTTTTATTCCCGATGCCTATTGGTTTGGAGATTCTCATAGGGTGGCCGCCGCACAAGGAGATTGGCTAAAGAGATACAAAAAACGACGTACTTTAACACCAATGGTTGAAGAGTGGCAAGTCCGAATTTTACCGGAACTTAAATTTGAATACCTGAATGGCTTTAAAAAAATACGCGGCCGCATTGCGTTAGCTTTTGCTCATAACATGTTGTTGTCAAGCCAATTTAAGCAAGCAAGAAAAACGATAGCAGTTTACAAAGATGAGCTACCAAAAACTTGGACTGCTTGGCTTTTAAAAATCGGGCACCATTTTGGGACGTTCTTATGGACTATTGTTTGTTCTGTTCTAATGATTCGGGAATATCAAAAAGCTTTTACAATGTCACAAAGCAAAAAATTTCAAATTTTTTACTACGATAAATAACTGATTCTTTTTAAATTATATGAAATATGAATTTTTCCCTATTGTCATAAATTGTCCTGCATGTCAAAATAATAAGGGACGGCGCCTTTATCAAGTGACGGCAAGCGAAGCCGCACAACATTTTATATTAAGGAAATCAGACCAATCAAGAAATGAAAGATTAAAAAAACATATTCAATCATTATGGAAATCAAATGTATGCTCTGTCGTACAATGCAATAAATGTGGGGTTTGCTTTGCCTCACCTTTCGTTGCAGGTGATAAAAAATTTTATAGTCTGGCGTATGACAGATCAAGATATCCTAACTGGAAATGGGAATTTGAAAAAACGTTATCTCAACTAGTTGTTTTAAAAAATGACTTATTTCAAAATAGAAAGATGCGTCTTTTAGAAATTGGCGCAGGTGATGGTAGTTTTTTAAAAAAAGTGGTGCCAAATTTGATTGGTTTTCAAGATGTATTCTGTACCGAATACTCCGATTATGGGCAAAAATCGATTAGAAAAATAGGTGTTAAATGCTCGGATGAAAATATACTGACATTAGATATCAATATTTTCGATCACAGATTTGATGTTATTTGCATGTTTCAGGTTTTAGAGCATATTGAATGTTTGGATGAGACAATTGACAGATTAATAAAAATCTCAAACCCGCATGCTCATTTTTTTTTCGCGGTTCCAAACAATTTTTACATCAAATTTTTAGAAGAAAATGGTGCTTTGTTGGATATGCCCCCAAACCATCTGTCGCGGTGGACTAAGGATGGCTTTGTTTCATTGGCTGGTAGACATAATATGAAGGTTGTAAACTATGCTGTTCAGCAGAATGAAAATAAATTTTCTTTATTTTGGATTTTTGCTAAGTTTTATTTTTTAAAAAAAAGCCAAAGCCCGTATACCCTTGCAAGCATAGTTAGTTCGAAAATAAAAACTTTTATTTTAAAAAGGTGGTTACAAGGTTTTGTAGCTATTTTATATGCTCTCTTGTGCCCAAGGGTATACCTTAAATTGGCAAAGACAAGTTTTGCACCTAGCCAGTGGGTGCACTTAGAAAAGACGATTCAAACGAAAAAACATTTACAATAAAATCAAATTTACAAATCATTAGATAATAATTATGATGTTATAGTGATGGTTTCTGACTCATTGTTGCTCTATCGAAAGTGCCCTGAACGTTATGAACAAATGTATCAAAAGATGTTTGCGCCGGTTCTATCGGTTGTTAGGGAGTGATTTGTTGGCATTGGTTTCATAGAAAATTCTCCTACCCGCCCTACACTAATTTTTCAAGAGGTAGGTGTCTCACTTACATTGGCACAGAGGGTTTGGCATATCGCAGCTATTCTTTTTTGGGTGCGTGAATACCAAAAAACGATTTTTAAGGTGATTGAACATATGGGTCTTTTAAAACATAGCCTTAGAGTTGCAAAATTGCTAAACCGCTTTGGTATTACTCAATCTTGGAAGGGCGTTCGCTTTTTATGTTATCATAACATTTTTGAAGATACAGATGTCATACCAAATTCATTAAAACCCTATAGTATTCATAAAAATGAATTTTGTGAGCACCTTTATCTTTTTAAAAGGCTGGGGATTAATGTTATTTCAATGGATAAAGCATTGAATATACTAAAACAGAATGAAATCAATAATGAACGTCATGTTTGCATTACCTTTGATGATGGCTATATGAACAATTTTATAGTTGCGTGGCCTATTTTAAAGAAACTTGGATTTGGTGCGCATTTTTTTATTTGCTCTGGATTTATGGGAAATAATTCAAATGCTTCGACATACATGGGTGTTAATGAAATTAAATCACTGGTTGCCGAAGGCGGAACTATTGGCTCTCACAGTCAGAATCATCCTATTTTGACAAGCCAAAAGTACGAAGATGTTGTTACTCAAGTAACAACATCAAAAAAGATGTTAGAAGATATTATTAAAGAAGATATCGATTCTTTTGCTTATCCAAATTCACAGTATAATAAAACCATAATTGATATAATCCGCAGCGCTGGTTACCGATATTGCTTTATAATTGGTTTGGGATGCGTGAAGAAAATATCAGCATATAACCAGTATATTATCCCACGTAATGTCATCCATGGCGGCCGAAAAGCAGTGAATACACTTATGATAAGGGGGGGGTATGATTGGGCTTGTTTCTATTCAAAAGCTCAAGCCGCTTATAAGAAAAATATTTCCTTGAGCGATTCTTATTGAGAACGAAATATTTTTTGCTCGGTTATCCCGATTTGCGCTATGTGTTGTTTTTGAATACAATTTGTAACGATTCCAGAAATAAAACGACACTGTTCCTGAAGTATATAATATGTAGGAGATTGATATCATGCTATACATGAAACACAATAAAATGTCGATCATGATAAAAGAGGCCAATATTTCTCAAGCAAAATTTATCGAAGAATTTTCCAAAGGATCGCCAAAGGGCTACTGGGAATATGAGTACCAAGACTTTATGCACGACAAAGCCGTATTCATTCTTGCACTGATAGAAAATAAAATTGTTAGCACTGAAGGCTTAATACCCTACAATATAAAATCATAGGTTAATTACTTGCTGACCTTAAAAAAAATAAAACCATTTTTGTTCGTGCAGCGTATAATTTTATAAATGATCAGCTATCAATAATTGCAAGTTATTTGTATCGCATTGGTTTTATTCCATTTATACGAAGAGGAGGATTTGTTATTAGACCATTATCATACACAAATTTGAATGTTCTGTATGATATACGTTCATGGTACATCACGCCCATGTGGGCTGATCTTTATAACGAGAAAGAACCATGATTACTAACCAACAGCAATCATATCCTATCGCCGTAAGCCAAAACCAGCCAGTTTCATAATGCGAGAAAAAATCGTTGCGGGAATAAGGAACGAAAATTACCAATTCCTGGATAGCCCAATTGATAAAACTTGGTTATCGGTGGGGAAGGATCGGTCGGGGCATTACCAGTAACCTGCTATGCCTGCGTGAATATCAGAAGTCGATGATACTATCGGCTACTTTAAAAATGCCGGGAACAAAAGGATAAAATGCGTATCACCTATGCTTGCCGGTCATTTCTGGATTACAGGGTCCCTGTAATCAAGGCACTTTATAAGCTGCTCGATGGGAACCTGACCGTCGTTTTTAATGAAGGGGTTATTCCCGTTCAAGTTGCCAAAAGGATAAGAACGGCAATAGGCGGCAAGGCTGTGGGGTTGAAGGGAAAACATGCATTGGACTTTCACGGCAATATCATCAGTGAGCTGGCCAATAGCCGTATCCGCATCCCCTGGCAGCCGGGCATATTTGACGCGATTCCGAGATCGTTTGAAGGCAATATCTGTTTTTCTCAAATACACCCTCCTGTTGCATAAATAACATATCAAAATAGGTTTAAATGCTTTAACGATATGTATTTATAGACTTTTTTTCTGTTTTGATGGAACGGACCTCAAGTGACTTCCACTCTAAATGAGTGTAAACAAAATGTGAAAAACAGTTTAAGATGTTTAACCGCCAAAATAAGCTGAGAATCCGACATCATGTTTATAACGCTTGTATGGAAGAGATATTCATTTATCAAAAAAATCCCATTTTGTTTACCCTTTGGAAAAGCCAATGACGCCTCATCTCCTTTGTTGTCAAGGACTTGCAGTAATTTACTACGGCTGCGCCCTTTCCGCCGCGGATATGAGGCATCCTTGACTTTCTCTCATTTAGGGTCTATAAAATAGTGAAAACAGTCATATTATTCACCCGGATGGAAATCCGATAATACCCCATCGCCTGTGTTATCAGAGCCTTGCGGTAAAAATCTACAGCTGCAGCCCTGATGCCTTGGATCTGGAGCATCCTCGACTTTTGCAACGGCAGGGTACGGTCTGAAACTGTAGTAAGGAAAATGGACGGTAATGAGGACTTATCAAGAGTTACCTGATCACACTAGTGCACTACAGTCCGATACGACTCAAATGGATAAGCAGCCTAGCAGAGTAGATACTATTTTTTCAAACTTATTCTTGTTTATACCTTTTTTGCTGGTCTTGCGTATTACTGTTTTTCTTCGCCAACGTGATAGTACTAAATTCACATCGATTGATTTTTTAGCGTTGATACAGATAATGCTTGTTATTTTCACGTGTTTTCTTTTATTACTTTATGTTCAAAGATTGAAACTTTTTTGGTACCGCTGCTCAGGAAATTCTGGCCGTGCTTTATTCTGGTATTATATCATCGCCGGCCTCAGCATGACCTGGTCAGCACTACCCAAATACACTATTTACCGAGCCCTTGAGTTTTTAAGTCAATTCAGTGCCGTGTTTCTTGCAATATCCCTGTCGAAAGACTATTTTAATGCGGAAAAAAAAGTGCTTTTGGTCACTATTATCATTATCTTTTTAGGTACTTCACCCATTTGGAAACAGTTGGGAGCGATTACATTGGCAGCCCTGCATAATAACACCTACTCGACTTCTGCTACTATGCTGTTCTGCTATTGTCTTGGCGAATATCTCAACGCTAAGCACAAACGAAAACGGTTGCTACGCAATTTCGGCGTCGCAGGATTATTTTTGGTCATTATTGGTACGAGTGCCGCTAGTAATATTGCTACCGTAGCAGGTGTGGCTGTTCTTGCCTTATTAACGCGGAATAGATATCTAGTTGGTTTCGTGTTTTGTGGTGTGATTATAGGGTTATTGACTTTATCTATGCATGATATAGTTCTCCTGTTGTTCCCTGACAAGTCGGATGCGGCGATCATATCCTTAGGGGGCAGAATCCATATATGGAATATTTATTTTGACATGATAAAGAAGCAGCCTTGGTTGGGATACGGATTTGCTTCTTCTACCAGAATGGCTATATTTTATACAACTAATACACATAATGGCCTCATTGCTGTCTTACTGGGAACTGGCTTATTAGGCATGGTATTTTTCGGTGCATTTTTATGGCGGCTATCGAGGGAGATCATTCAGAACCTTCGTAATCGATGGTCAGGTAGTTTCGGCTGCTCCGCTGCACTTACTGCAGCTATAGTAAACAACATGTCTGTATCATTTATTGGTGAGCAATGGACGACCATGAGCATGACATTTACCTGCTATTTGGCCTTACACATGTGGTTTATCAATTCGATGCACAATCAGCAAACGGACAAGGGATAGGAAAAAATGCCAGTAGCAATCGAGCAATTTAAAAAAACAAGCGTTGCCTGGGTTACAAGATCATTCCTTGACTACCGTGTGCCGGTGTTTGTCGAGCTGGACAGGCTCCTTGAAGGCCACTTTCACATATTTTACTCCAGGGAGTTCACACCAAAACGATCATGGCAAAAGCTGGAAACGATAATTGGAAACAGGGCTATAGGGCTGACCGGCGAGTGGTCGATAGGATATAAGGGGAACATCACTGAGGAAATGGCAAACACCTATCTGAGGTTTCCGTGCCAGCCCAACTTATTGAAGAAGATTCGGGATATGAAACCCGATATCCTTATTGGTGACGGTTTTTTTCAGTGGACCTGGCATGCGTTTGCGTACCGACTGCTTACGGGAACGCCCCTGGTTATTTGCTATGAGCGCACAAAGCATACCGAGCGGCACGCCCAATGGTTTCGAAGTCTGTTTCGGAAATGTATGATTTTATTTGTCGGTGCAATGAGCGTCAACGGGCGCCTGTGCCGGGAATATGTTAAATCGCTGGGAATGTCTTCCATGAAGATAACGACCGGTCACATGGTTGCCGATACAGCGACTCTTTCCAATCGTATCGCATTCTTAAAGACTTTTGAAATACGGGAACTAAAAGCATCTCTGAACATTAAACAAACAAGCACGGTTTTTCTGTCAGTGTGCCGACTTGTTAAACTTAAAGGGCTGGATTACCTGCTTTTGGGCTGGAAACACTTTCAAACTAAAAATCGCAAAGATTGTGTGCTGTTTATTGTAGGAACCGGACCAGAAAAGAGTCGACTTCAGCAACTTTGCAGAGATAAACAAATAGCGGGGATCCATTTTGCTGGAGCAGTCGACTACGATAGTATTCATAAATATTATGCTGCAGCTGATGTATTTGTCATGCCGTCTTTAGAAGACAATTGGAGCCTTGTTGTTCCTGAGGCTATGGCTTGCGGACTGCCGGTACTTTGTTCCAAGTATAATGGATGCTGGCCGGAACTCGTTCATGATGATGTCAATGGCTGGGTATTTGACCCTTTAGACTTAAAGGATATTGTTCGTTGTTTGGACAAGTGTATTTCCCACAAGACTAACTTGAAAAAGATGGGACCTGAATCGATAAAGATTGTGGCTGGCCACACCCCATTGCATGCTGCAAAAGCCATTCTAAGGGCTTGTGAGATTGCAATTCAGCATTTTAAAAGTTGATCTGTTGTGTGTTAACTTAGACTCAGAGAATCTATGAATTATAAAAATTTAGACAGTAGTTGGTTTTTTTTCAAGTACTCAATACTGAAAAAAAATGCTCTTCAATGCTTCAAAGAAGCATTGCGCAATCAGTATTTATCTATAGATGAACTGGAGCACCTGAATTGGGAGCGGACAAAAAATTTATTACTGTATGCATATGATAAAGTGCCTTATTACAGAAATCTTTTTGATAAGATTGACCTTCATCCCCGAGATATTATCCACCCTGATAACTACGAGCAGGTTCCCGTTCTTAGAAGAATAGATCTCCAAAAAAACTTTGATGATCTTATTTCAGTCGATGCAAAACCTCGAGATCTCAGGTTATCAACAACTGGTGGTAGCACAGGGGAACCTGTAAAAGTTTATCACCAAAAAAAGGTTGTAAGAGCTGCTATGGCTTGGAGAATGTTTTCATGGTGGGGCATATCTCCTGGCGCTGATTTTGCGTCAGTTTATCGAGTGATTTCACCAAGCCGAAGCGCAAGACTTTTGGACAGGATTATCTGGTGGCCAACCAAAAAGATCCATTTGAATGCAGCTTCGATGGATAATAAATCCATGCGAGCATTTGTTCCCAAATTCAACAAGTATAGACCAAAATATCTGCACGGATATGTAGGTGCTATAGACCATTTGGCCTCATTTATTGAGGATAATAATATTCCAGTTGTATCTCCTAAAGCCATTTGGGTTACCTCTTCTCCTCTGACAAGTACTCAAGAACGGCGTATAGAAAAAGTATTTGGTGCACCTGTGTATGACCAGTATGGGTGCTGTGAAATGTTTTGGCTGGCTGCCCAGTGCCCTCATAAGGGTCCTTTGCACATGTTCTACGATACTAAAAAATTTGAGTTTCTTGACGATGAGGGTAATTGTTACCCAAAAGGGAAAATGGGAGCAATATGTATCACTGATCTTGAGAATTACTATTTTCCACTAATCAGGTATTTAAATAATGACATGGGGCGAGCTTTACCGGGCATTTGTAGTTGCGGTGTTACTCTTCCGCTTATGGATAAGGTGCGAGGGCGCATATCCGACCTGATCAAACTCCCGAACGGAAAGCGGATTGGGGGTGATTACATGACTACGATTTTTGATGAATGGCCTGACGCTATAAAACAATTCCAAGTTTATCAACGCGCCGATTACTCAATCAAAATAATAGTTGTTCCGAATCCTATGTGTTCAGATACTGACAAGATTCTTTCACGAGTCAGAGAAAGAATTTGCCAGGATGTTGATATGCAGGTTCCTGTTCATATTGAAAAGACTGCTCATATCTCCCAGAAAGGAGGAAAATTGCGTTTTGTAAAAAGTGATGTGTTGTAAGGCTTCCAATAATGTCTTATAAGTCGCATACCTACAACCTTTTTTGAAAGTTTTTATTTCTTTTTTATGAAAATCCTTTTTATTCACAACAAATACGGCGTGCTTAGCGGCGAAGAGGTAATGATCAACCGTATCGTAACCCTCCTACAACACCACGACCATGATGTTCGTTGTTTTTTTAAAAATAGTGCCAATATAGGTGACATGTGGACAAAAAAAACATTCTCCTTCTTCAGCGGCATTTACTCCCATAGAAGTCGTCGAGAGGTTCATCAGATGCTGCGTGACTTTCAGCCTCACCTGGTACAGATCCAAAATCTTTATCCACTGATATCTCCATCCATCCTATCGAAAATCAGATCTCACAGCATACCGATCGTTATGCGCGTATCCAATTACCGACTTATTTGCCCAAATGGACTTTTTTTATCTCATGGCAGGCTTTGTGAAAAGTGTCGGTCAGGAAAGGAATACTGGTGCCTGTTGCGCAATTGTGAGAACAATTTTATTAAGAGTTTCGGATACGCAATTCGAAGCTGGGTTGCTCGGAAAATGCGATTCTATCGGGATAATGTTACATATTATTATGCTCAGACAAAATTCCAAAAACAATGTTTAGTCGATGAGGGATATCCTTCCAAGAGAATCAGTATTATCCCCAACATGATTCAAGCAGATAGTGAGGAAACGAAACAAAAACTTGGGAACTATATAGGATATGTTGGTAGAATTAGCTCCGAAAAGGGAATTTTAACGCTGATAGAAGCTGCCCACAGGTGTAGCACCTTGCCCTTTAAGTTTGCAGGTGATTATCATGGCATGCCTGAATTGGTTTATAAAAGTCCCTCTAACACCGAGTTTCTCGGCTTTTTGGATAGAAAAGAATTAAAATATTTTTACCAGAACTGCCGCATTCTCATATTTCCAAGTATCTGGTTTGAAGGTTTTCCCAATGTGCTTCTCGAAGCCATGCTGAATAGCATACCAATTATCTGCTCCCGTATCGGAGGATTACTGGAAATCGTTGACGAAGATAAAACAGGTCTTTTGTTTGAACCAGGAAATCCTGATGACCTTGCAAAAAAGATTACATATCTATGGGAAAAACCTGATGATTGTCAAAAAATGGGAACAGCCGGTCGCGACAAGGTGCTCAATGAATACTCTTCTGAAAAGTACTATGATCGTCTCATGAAGATCTATAAGAAAGCCATTGCATATCACCAACAGAATATAGCACAAGCAAAAATGTGATGATAGGAAATCAAGAGAACATATTGGGGTATCCCATCAACACTCTGGATACAAAATCATGTATTGCCATAATCATATCGTGGCTTGAAACCGGAGAGAAATCAAAATTTTTTGTCTGTGCCAACCCTCACTCTCTTGTCGTAGCAGAAAATGATCCTTTTTTTAGGCAGGCGATGCATAGTGCTGATCTGGTCACACCTGATGGAATTGGGGTACTTTTAGCATCCAAAATATTAGGGGGTCGGATTCGAGAAAGAGTTACAGGAAGTGATATTTTTTGGGGTCTAAGCGATATATTAAATAGAAACGGCAAAAAAACCTATCGATATTTTTTTCTGGGCGCAACCAGAGAGACCTTATCTGCAATAAAGATAAAACTGTCGTCTGATTATCCCAATATCGAATTTTCCGGCTCACACTCTCCACCCCACAAATCGGCATTTACCAGGGAAGACAATAATCTCATGATTAACGCCGTGAACAATGCAAGTCCGGATGTACTATGGGTTGGAATGACAGCCCCAAAGCAAGAAAAATGGATCTATCAGCAAAAAGACAAACTCAATGTGAAGTTCATCGGTGCTGTTGGGGCCGTTTTTGATTTTTATGTGGATAATGTAAAACGCTCCTCTCCTTTTTTTCAGAAAATGGGCCTGGAATGGCTCCCCCGGCTTATTCAAGACCCTAAGCGCCTGTGGAAGCGGAATTTCATTTCGACCCCAAAATTTATTTGGAAAGTACTAAGACAAAAATTCGCAAGATAATTTTAAAGAAATAAACAGAGATAGGTGAGCTAATTCGATTAGGTATTTTTATAGATTTCTTACACCGCCCGCTTCGCTCAAGACGCTAAGAACGCAGGGTTATAAGTTATTTCCTTTGCCGTTGAGAGTACGGCAAAGGAAACTCAGTCATCGTTTACATTGTTACAACTAAATGTTTTTAGATCAAATTATTCTTTTCTCGTAGAGATGGATTCTTTTTTCTTTCCGCCCTTTTATCCCGCAATATTCAGCGGGGTTCAGCGGGAAGAAAATAAAAAATGACTTCTTTGCGCACTTTGCGTCTGGTTAATCAAATACTTTATGTGACCGTATTTATGAATACATGTACAAAGGTTAGCATTTTGATCGCGATGATTTTGAAAAGCATTAAAATTAATCCTTTTAGTAATGGTGAAATCAACAAGCTACTCAAACGATGCCTTTTGATTTTGTTCTTATTAACTATTTCTGCCTTGGGCAATCTAGCCTATGCAGATGAATCTCTAAAGGCTGACAGGTTGCAGGGAATCTATGTCGGGCATCCACTCTCCAAGATTGAGAAAATAACAACGGAGCATTTACGAATTGGGATGCAAAAGCTGTACAATATCCGTTTATCTCTTTTAAAATCCCAAGAAGCGACTAACCAAGAGGGTCCACTTTTGATTTTAGGGCAAAAAGCAGCCCTTGAATCTGGCCGATTGACAGAAAACGAATTGACTGAAGTGACACCGGGTGGTCATGTGATCAAAAGTGATAAAATCGGCATTGTTATTGCCGGCCCAGATGCATGGTCGACCCGTTACGGCGTCTATCATTTTTTGGAAAAACTGGGGATGCGATTTTTTTCCCCACACTTCGGCAAAGCCCAGGTTATTAAAAGTAAAAATGGCGAGATCCCATTTCTCTTTGTGTCAGACAAGCCTGCTTTTACTTTTCGTAACCACCGCAGCCACGTATGGCGTCAGATGACTTCCCAGATCGGCGATCCTCACAACGGCTTAAATCCTGAACTTTTTGATCCTAAAAAAACAAACTCCGATTTATGGATTGATCATACAGCGGGCTACCTTGTTCCTAAATTACTGTATTATAACGATCACCCCGAATACTATGCCATGCAAAAAAACGGCAAAAGGGTTGCCCGTGACAGTTTTACCGACCACCGGACACCGCTTTGCCTCTCCAACCCGGATGTTATAAACATCTCAATTGAACGGGCACTCGGATGGATAAAAAAAGAACCGGACAAGCGTTTTTTCTTTATAACTTATGGTGACACTGGCCTCTGGTGTCAGAGCCCTCAAGATCAACGGCTTGATCCGCGCCCCGGAGAATACACCGACCGTTTGCTCAGCTGGGTTAATCCGATTGCTATAGCAGTCAGGCAAAAGTATCCGGACAGAACTTTGTTGACCTTTGCCTATGGTGGCACTAGCAACCCGCCAAAAAAACAAATCCCCGAAGATAATGTCTGGATCGTCGGGTCGACCGGATTGGGAAATATCCCCTTCTGGGATCATGTAATTGCCCAAAAAAAATTGCCATCATCTGAAATTGAAAAAATCAGGGGTTGGCTAAAGATTGTGCCTAATCGCTATGCACTGGTTGAATATCAGAGCGGAACCTATAAACCAGCTTTGATTGATAATATGGTCGCGAGGCTAAAATTTTATAAAGGCTTGGGCATACGGGGGGTAGTCTTTAGCTATGGAAGGCCCAAGAATTTTACAATGCTATGGAAGTTCTTATGGGGAAAGATGATGTGGAATCCTAACCAGGATGCCATGAATTTGGCCCGGGGATTTATCAATTACCATTATGGACCGGCCGCCGAATCCATATGGAAGATATTGAAAATATCCCATGAGCGATATGTGGAGACTTTAGGAAAAGGAAATGAGTTAAAAAATCAATATCCTGTTGGATATTATTCTGAAAAATTTGCTAAAAATGTCTTGGACTACTTTTTTGAGGCGAAAACAGCGGTTGTGGAAAATACCAAGTTGCTTAAAAAAATTAAAACGGAAGAGAGCTATTTTATTCAAGATTGGATGGGGCACCCCAATTTTGAGAGAATCGACGAAAAGGCGCGTAATCTTATTTTTTCTCAACTAAACAGATTGTTGTCATTAGTCGGTGAATCAGATAAAAAGAAGATTCAACTCACCCGAGAGATACATCGACTTGCACTGAGGCTTGATGCTACACACCCGGGAACAGTAGAGATTGCCGAAAAATGGATCAAACAACAAAACCTGTATCGCCCCGCATTTGAAAAACTTACAAACGGTGTCCGCCTGACACCGGAATCGTTCATGTTTGCCGGCTATGGACCTGCCAGGTACAGTTGGAAGTGTCCGCCTAAACAAGCTGTCGGGATTTACGTCAAGGGAAATTCAAGGCACAGAAGTCACCGGATGATATCCGAGTTTGAACTGGATTTGATGGGTGATGGCAAAAATGCGACACTCACTTTAGAGGGCCAGGTTTCTGAACACCCTCTTAAGCCTAAAATCATCATTAAGCTAAACAACACTGAGATTTTCTCTGGATCTGCCGATTTTGTCAAAAACAATTGGTCAAAGCAGAGCTATCCTGTCCCCGAAGGTGTCTTGAAAAAAGGCAAAAACAAGCTTGAATTCATAAATATCAGCCACCCAATCAGCATTTTTAAATGGAATCAGCGCTGGCTTTTGATCTCAGATGCTACTATTACTTTCAGTAAAAAGACTTAAGGATTTTTCTCTTGCAGTTAACCGCTGAAGAAAAACTTATTTTGCTCGTTTCCAGGCTTGATCCATCTGAAAAAACCATTTGTGAGATATCTAATGCCATCGAAAATATAAAAAACCGATTTAATTTCGATAAATTATATAACCTGGCTATTAGAAACGGTGTGGACAAGCTTGTTTATCAAAACTTGAAGTATATCGATGGGGAACCCAAAGATCTACTTTCCAAGCCAATAAGCGTTTATTTC
>SDBV01008890.1_pt1 | contig 13456 bp, 13 predicted proteins | sample 2277081 | NCBI WGS metagenome assembly SDBV01 (sample SAMN10402039, study PRJNA504765) | marine sediment metagenome | isolation source: marine sediment core GS10_PC15, 223 cmbsf | place: Arctic Ocean: Southern Knipovich Ridge | collected 2010 | reverse complement strand
CCCCAGTATCTATCATTCCCGAATGCCCAGCAGCCCAGGCCTAATTCTGCAATTCTCATAGGCAATTATACCTGTCATCCTAGCCAGCTAATTCTAAAACTTTACCAACTTCTTTTAATTTCAATTCTTTTTTTTCCAGCTTTTCTCTTATTCCCTCCAGTGCTTGAATGGTCAATCTATCATAATACCGCTCACCACAATTTTTACAAACAGGAATATTAATAGATACATATATAATATCATTACCAGCTTTGATCTCTTCTCTAATCTCTGTTTTTACAATCTCTTTCCCATGACAAATGACACAGTCCATTAATTTCTCCTTCTCTTATAATCTATCCACAAATCAGGATCCGGATGATAAACGGTTATAACAATAGCAGTTTCCTCATCTTCATTGTATGAACATACCAGATGTAGTGGCCTTCCCAAATTGGTTTTTCCAAATATCAAAATGCTTGGATATGGTTTATCCGTCAAGTATTCTTCTATTACTTCACCATTTATAACGCTTTCACATATTTCGCTATCTAATATTCTACCAAACTCTTCATTTCTCATCTCAAATTTAGCATGGTTAGTGTAGTATACACGATCTGAAGTAAAAGATTTTTGTATTTTCTGAATCCATTCCATTTTATTAACTTAAATTATATCAGAATCTTCTTTTGAGATAAAGTACTCTGTATTGCAGCTAATAATAGCTTATTAAAAAGCCAAGTAGACCTTCTCCTGAAATAAATTGCTCCCCAAGTAGAATTATGACAGCGCTGAAAAGCAGAACAAGTATAAATTTATAACCTTGGGAACCGGATTGCTTTTCCGGAGGAGTGGCATCCTCTGTAAACAGACGGGATTCCATGGCATCGGCCAGGTCTTCCGCCTTTACCAGAATTCCCTCAATCAGGGGGAATCCCAGTCGTATCAGGTTACGAAGGGGAGTCCGGCGGTTCATACCGCAGCGGGACCACATTGCTTCCCTGATCTCCCGGATCTGATCCAATATCAACGGCAGAATGGTCAGACTCAGCCCCAGAATGGTACTGAATCTTCTCGCAGGGAGAAAGGGCAGAGGCTTAATCAGGCGGTAAATGCCTGAACTGACAGTCATTGGATCGGTTGTGAATGTAAAAAGAAGCGCCATCCATAAGATCAGAAAGAAACGCAGGGCTCTTAGTGCTCCGGTAATTAAAGATCCAGTGAAGAGACTGTTGGAGATCAGAATAACCACTCCCATTATGAGGAAGAACCCACACTCTCTCAGGTAGGATTTCATTCTGATTGAAGACCGCGTATGGGCAGTAAGAATTACAGGAACCAGAACCGACAGCCTGAACAGGCTCACATGGAGTAACAGGAGACTGAAACACAGCATTCCTACCAGTTTAATCAGAACATCTGTTTTGTGGAGCTTGCTGTTCCCCTTTTGATAATGGAAAATCAGGAATTCAGCCATGTCATACTCTCCAGAGAACGGTCTGACCCCCATGGGCGCTTTATACCGTATTCCTCCAAATGAGAAAGAAGATCCAGAGGATCTCCCTGTGCACAGATCTCTCCCTGGTGCATCAGGACCAGCCGGCTGCAGTGGGCCAGCGTCTTTTCCAGATCGTGGGTAATAAGAATAATGGTTCTTCCTGCCTTATGGAGGCGAACAATATCGGAAAGAACATCACTCACTCCCGGATAGTCCAGACCGATGAATGGTTCATCCAGAACAATGACTTCCGGTTCCATTATCAGTACAGAAGCTAATGCAGCCCGCTTCTTTTCTCCTCCTGATAAAGTATGGGGCCGTCGGTCTTTCAGCTCGCCCAATCCCAGCTCATCCACAATTTTCTGTACCTTTTCATTTATCTTTTCTCTGGACCATCGAAGATTTTCCGGCCCGAAGGCGATATCAGAGGCTACTGTCTGGCCCACAATCTGACTGTCTGCATTCTGGAATACCAATCCCACCTTTCTGCGGGCTGCCGTAAGGTCTTCCTGGATGGACCGGCCATTCAGGAGGATTTCTCCTTCCTGTGGTTTGAGCAGACCGTTAAGGTGCCGCATCAGTTGGGTTTTCCCGGACCCGTTCGGCCCCGCAATGATTGTAAAAGAACCTTCCGGAAAGGAAATGTTTATATTGTTCAATACCTTCCTGTTTTCCTGGTAGGTCCGGCCCAGTCCTTTTACTTCAAGCATGATCAGTCCTCTTTCAGAAAAGCGGTAAACCTGTCTTTGAGTGGGATGGCAATGGCAATGGCCGCGGCTGTTTTCAGCAGATCACCGGGGATGAAGGGAAGCATGCCCGCTTTCAGAGCTTTCGCCCAATCCATGCCAAGGGATATTTTCAGCCAGGGAAGTCCTGGTAGGTAGACAATGGCACCTGCTATGAAAGCTGCCAGGGAGACCATTAGAATACGCATGTTTTGAGGAGTTTTTTCAGCTGGGTGGAAGATCAGACCCGCTGAAGCTGCTGCCAGAATGTATCCGATGAGGTACCCTCCGGTCGGTCCGGTTATTACGGCAAAACCTCCAGCCCCTCCGGCAAAAACAGGGAGACCCAGGATTCCAAGAAGAAGGTAAGCCAATACACTGAATACCCCAATTCTGAAACCTCCAAGGAGCCCACTGAGAACAACGAAAAGTGTGGTCAGAACAATGGGTACCGGACCGATAGGAACGGCAGCATATGATCCGGCTGCAATCAGAGCTGTGAAGACAGCAGTAAGTACGGTCCTTCTGATTTGAATTTTATTCATGATTTCTTTCTCCTGTTATGGTGAGTTTTATACTTTCTCCGGCTGATACCCGGGTGGTGTAACTATCGGAAACCAGACAGAGTCTGCCTTCAGTATCAATCGATTGAGCAATCCCTTCTATTGTCTCGTTATGGCCTGTCTGTATCCGTACATGTTTGTGCAGGAAACCGGCATATGCAGTCAGTTCCCGGCAGAGCTCTGTAGGAGTGAGGCAAAGATTTTGATCCCACGTTTCTTTAAGAAGCCGGACAGTTTGCCGGCGGTTAAGATTGAGACCTGTGATATCCATAACTGAAGTAAGCTCCGATCCCGGAAGGGTATCATTTAAATGTAAGCCGATTCCCAGAGCATACCAGCGGATCTGCCCTCCACGAACATGATATTCCTCCAGGACTCCTCCTACTTTCCGGTCATGAATCATGATATCCCCGGGCCACCAGAAGTGCAGATTCGGGGCTCCTGAGGATTTCAGACTTTGCAGGACTGTCAATATTCCCCTAAGTGGGATCAGGGATGCTTCAGAGAGTGGGAGTGACCTGTTTATGACACAGGTCATATAGATTCCTCCACTGGGAGAACTCCAGCTTTTTCCATCTCTCCCAATACCAGCCAGCTGATGGTCGGCCAGAATGATAAATTCCTGAGACTCTCCTTCAGGGTTTTGCATCCTCTGAGCAGCTACAGACATGGTAGATTCCAGTTCTCTGTAGAAGTGAATTCCTTCAGAGGGATCAAAATCCATGGAAGAGAGATTGTCTCCTTCTTCTAATAACCGATATCCTCTATGACCGGATTCTATACTGTACTCCTCCGCCTGAAGGGCTTTGATATGCTTCCATACAGCCACCCTGCTGATGCCGTAGGTCCTGCTTAGAGATTCTCCTGATACCCAGGAAGAGTTTTTTCTGAATGTCTCCAGTATAGACTGGCGTGTTTTGTTAACCATAAGATTGCATGAAGGTTAACGAAAGAATTTAAAAGAATCAACCCCCGGGAATTGATATGGTATATATATTCGAGAATACCCTGGTAAGAATATTATTGTCTTAAATATCGATAGAAATTAATCTTTTTTTGACCTTTTTAGTTCTTCGTACACTTGATATTTCTCTTCAATAATGAATAAATCTCCTTTTTGTATAAGAAATAAATTTATTCGGAGGCTTCCCATCAGAAATTATATAATTATAATACTCATATTGCCGGTCATCCTGACTTGTACGAGGACGATATTTATTGGTGACAATGAAGATAAGTCAGACAGTTATAGTAAATCAGCATATGAACTACCTGCTTTGAATCTAAATACTAACGAAGGTCTTCCTGTACAGCTTGCGAAAACAGAGGATCTTGGTTTGTATATCTATCGAAATCCACTGACAAGAGCTCATATAGTCAGCTATTTTGATCAGTTAACCAATTTGCCACAGATAACAGATATTATCCTTCGCCATGCTGATAAGAATAATATTCCTGTTTCCCTGGCATTTTCACTTGCATTTGCCGAAAGCTCTTATAATCCAAAAGCGGTTAACAGTAACTCTACTTCCATTGACAGAGGGCTTTTTCAGCTGAACAGTAAGTCTTTTCCAGATCTGACGGAGACTGATTTTTTTGACCCCGAGATCAATGCCCACTATGGATTGTCCTATCTCAGGAGCTGCATTGACAGAGGAGGAAACGAGATCGTAGGACTTGCCATGTATAATGCAGGCAGCGGCAGGGTTACGGGCAGAGGTACACCTAAAATGACACTGGATTATATAGCAAAGATTATTGATTATAGAGAAGATATAGATGCATTTATTATCGATTCAATGGTCAGGGAACGGAGCACTGTGGACTCTGGAAAAGAGATCAAATCTGTAAGATATGTCCTTAACACCAGGAGTTTTAATTCTAATTAGTAGAATGAGAAGAGTTTACTTGACACAGATAGATTTAACAAATAGCTTAATTCTATGATTATTATTTTAAAGCAGAATATAAATTCAAGAGACAAAGATTACATTCGGAATTTTCTTGAGAATAAAGGATTCAATGTCCGTGAGATAATAGGTGACCAGGAAACTATATTCGGAGCTGTAGGTAAAATCAGCATCGATTTCAGAGAAGTTGAAATTTTATCAGGTGTCAGCAGAGTAATACCTATTTCAAAGCCATATAAACTTGCATCCAGAGAATTAAAAAAAGAGAACACAATTGTCCCAATAGGCAGAGTAAAGATCGGTGGAAACAGAGTAGCAGTTATTGCCGGGCCCTGTGCAGTGGAGTCCAAAGAACAAATGTTTAAAGCCGCAAAGGCTGTCCGTGAATCCGGCGCTGTTATGCTTAGGGGAGGTGCCTTCAAGCCAAGAACATCTCCATACTCCTTCCAGGGGATGGGCGAAGAAGGACTTAAAATTCTTAAAGAAGCCGGAGAGTCTGTAGGGCTTCCAGTTGTTTCAGAAATTGTAGGTACTCAGTATGTAGATATGATGAAGGAATATGTCGATGTATATCAAATCGGTGCAAGGAACATGCAGAATTTTGAACTGCTTAAGGCTGTAGGAGCAAAAGGAATGCCTGTTCTCCTTAAAAGAGGCCTCTCTGCAACAATCGAAGAGTGGCTTATGGCTGCAGAGTATCTTATGGCCCATGGTTCAGATAACATAATTCTCTGTGAACGGGGAATAAGAACATTTGAAACCTATACCAGAAATACTCTTGATATTTCCGCTATTCCTGTTGTTCAGAAACTAAGTCACCTTCCCATTATTGTAGATCCCAGTCATGCTACAGGAATAAGGGCTAAGGTATCCCCTATGGCTCTTGCTGCAATAGCTGCAGGCGCTGACGGTCTAATTGTGGAGGTACATCCTGACCCTGAAAACGCATTGTCTGATGGCCCCCAGTCACTCTATCCGGAAGAATTTGAAAAGCTTATGCGTGACCTGCAGGTTCTTTCCCCTGTAATAGGCAAGGAGATAGAGAGGATACCTGCAAGCCGACCCGTGAATGTAAGATCCACAGATAAAGCTATTGATAGTATCGGTAAGAATATTGCCTTTCAGGGAGTTAGAGGCGCATACAGTGAAAAAGCAATTCACAGTTACTTTGGAGATGATGTTACTGCAGCTCCACAGCATGAATTCAGGGATGTATTTGAATCTGTTCTACAGGGAACTGCCGCCTTTGGGGTAATACCCATCGAAAATGCTCTTGCAGGCACCATTAACGAAAACATAGATCTACTTCTTCGATATCCTGATATTGCAGTTGTAGGGGAACACAAGCTCAGAATAGTTCATAACCTGATCGGAATCCCTGGATCTTCCCTTGAGGAAATTAGAAAAGTATACTCTCATCCACAGGGTCTGGCTCAGTGTGCAGATTTCATAGAAAAACATAAAGAGATGGAGGGGGTCCCCTTCTATGATACAGCCGGAGCGGTTGCCCATCTTACCCAGCTAAATGATCCTTCCTGTGGTGCAATTGCCGGAGAAGAAGCAGCAAGAGTCTATGGTATGCAGATTTTAAAAGAAAGCATAGAAACAAACCCCAGAAACTACACTAAGTTTTTTATTATTGCCAGAACTGACAAAGCAGAATATGAAAATCCAAACAGAGCAGCTTTTGTATTTTCGACACCTGATAAACCAGGAGCATTATTCAGCTGTCTGAAAATTCTTGCAGACAGCGGAATTAATATGAATAAACTGGAATCCAGACCGATACCGGGAAAACCATGGCAATACATGTTCTTTTTATCTGTAGATATTCCAGAGAACAGTGGTGCTTTTGAAGATGCTCTGAATCAGTTTGCAAATTTTTCAGACGATCTTAGAGTATTGGGAAAATACAGGGTAGAACAGTAAGTTTCAGGAACTAAAGCAATTCTCATTTTGACTTTTTTTACTGATATGGCTAGCCAAATAGTCATAAAAATGAGAAATGCCAAAACGTTTTTCCTGATAGTTAGTCGGTTTGTAGCGAAACCTTCGATTTATTGAAGGTTTCTGCGGGAACCGATCTGAGCAACCAAGTCAATTTTTCCATAATTAAAATTGCTGCAGGAGCCTACAATACGCCCAGCTTTTTCATCTGTTCTATCTCTTCCATTCTGGAGATGTATTCATGCCTTTTCTGGTTAGTCTTCACCAGGGTATTTTTCATCGTCGTTACCTCGATTTTAACACCTTTGAGGGAGGCTCTCTGATCTCTGCCTACTTCACTTTTAAAATAAGTGTTTACAGGATCCATTTTATTGATAATTATATATAACTCTTCTATAGATTTACTTATAAAATTTAGAACTGAATCTTCCGATGCAGCTTCCAGTTTTTGGGTGGTTGTACTAACCTTATTACTAAGAGCACCAATGGCCCTCATCTTTTTTTTTGCATTTTCCAGATATTCATTCAAGTTTAGTCGTAATGTTTTGGAAATTGAAAGTCTCTCATCAAAGATATCTATTTCTATAATTTTTGTCACACTGTTTTTTCCGGAAAGATTCATGATCCATATTCGAAATTTATCACCAAAAGTTAAAGTTTTTTCCTCAGATAAGGAATTATTATAATCCAACTTCGTTAGAGCTTGTTCCAAAGGAGTTGTGATTGTAGCTAAGATTCTTAACGCATCCGTTAAAAGTTGTCTGTAATTCATATCCTTCTTTACTTCTTTCTTCATTTCTTTAATCTTGAGCTTTTTTATCACTTCAGATTTAAGAATTTCGCCATCTGGAACAGCTTCTTCAGCAAAAATCTCCTTTATCAATTCGGAATAGAAAGGGATTCCCTCTCCCATAATCTTTACAAAATTACGTTTAATAGTGATTAAAGTATCTTCCGGTTTTGTCTGCATATCCTCACAAGGTATTCCAAGCTGTGCAATAATATTACTGCGAATATCAAATTTGTATTTCTCTCTCTGATATAAAGAAAGAGCCCTTGAGATAGTAACAATTTTCTTACTGAGATTTCTCAATCTTTTCAAGGAGTCGTTTAACAGACTAATTGACATCTGATCTGACCCTTGAGTAATTTTTCCAATGAGCTCAGCCAGTAACTTAGTATTTACCCCTGTGGAAGCTTCTGAAAGATTATCCCATTTGATCCATTTGATTAGTAAAATTAATCTTTTTATTCTGGGCATCGTAATAAAATCAGCACTAAACTGGTAAAAGTGATTAAGAAAATCCAGCTGAGAATCATACATTGATAGTCTCTGGCTGATCTTATTAATTTTATCTGATTCTAAAACCTGTTCTATTGGTGGAGGTGTAATCTCTGAGATTTTCTGTTCATACTTATAGGGGTCTTCAGAAATAAGCCCCTTTTTAAGAAACAGATTATAAATTCCCTCAAAGGCACTTGTAAAAAGTCTTATAGTTTCCTTCAAGTCAGATAGTTCTTTTTTATCAAGAGAATCTCTCTGCTTATCCAAAACTGTTTCAAGTTTACTTAAAAAATCGTTTTCATCTTCCATTATAGGGTCATTATCGTTTAAAATTATGAATCATGCAACCTGCCTGGTCGTGCGCTTCGCTTACCTGGTCATAGACTTCGTCTATTGCTCGGTTATGCGTCCTAACTGCTCGGCTATGCAACCTAATTAGGAGAACTTATGGGAGAAATTACTGGCTTTACCCCTGAGAAACTTATAATAGCTGTTCTTATCAGCCATCAGGATATGTTTGATAAACTTGTCAAAAAACTGACAGATACCTTTGGTCCGCTTGATTATAAAAGTGATTTACTGAATTTTGATTATACTGATTACTATAATTCTGAGATGGGCAATAGTATAAAAAGAGTTTTCCTCTCTTTTCTTACACTGGTTTCCCCTGACAGTCTTGCCGACATAAAAATTCGTACAAATGAAATTGAAAATTCTTTCCTGATAGATCAGAAAAGAAAGGTAAATATCGACCCGGGGATGCTCTCTGTGAAGCGATTTATGCTTGCCACAACCAAGGATAACGGCCACAGAATTCCTCTACAGAAAGGAATTTATGGAGAAGTAACCCTGCTGTATGTTAATAAAAATTTCAAATCACTTCCATGGACCTATATCGACTACCAGTCGGAAGAATATTCCGAAATTCTTAAAAGTATAAGAGCTATATACAAGGATAATTTGAAGAAGCAGCAGTAATTCTGATTTTACTTTGCAATTAAGTCAATTTTGCTATAATTAGAAAATTGCTGAAGCAGTAGAGCAAATAATACAGTAATAATAGATATGATCAGATATTTATTGTTGTATGTTTCCCTTTTAAGCAGCTGTGGAATATTTACAGATTTCAGGACAGTTACAGTTTTTCTTCCTGATCAGATGCCCCCCTGGTTTCAGAACGATGAAACTCCAAAAGGAGAAGTCTTCTTCCCGGGGCCATCGGGGTTCATTGAAAGCAGTGCTATAGACTGGAATGGTAGTTTCACTATCAGGGTCGAAAAAGGGAGCTCTGTACCTATAGCCTGTTACCCTTCAGGATATCTGAAACCTGCAGGAGCATTTCTCTCCCTGGATTCAGAGAATGGACAATCAGTAAAACTAAAGTGGTCACAAGGGTTTCTTTCCGATCTTCTATTAGAAATGATGAAAAAGGGTGTTCCAATTGAACACATGAATATTCGCAGATTATCTGAAGAGATTGAGTCTGAATGCAGCGGCGATCCATGGTCAATAGACAGAGAACTACTGAAAGAAGCTATAATTTACAATACTCTTTCTGTGTACAAGATCAGATCAGGAGATCGGCGGGATATTATCCTGCCATTAGAAGGTTCATGGACTTCAGATAATCCCTTTTATCCACCTATTGTTTCAGATCCTTCGGGAGAACTGCTTCTGGAAGGGATCTATCCAGGGATGCATAGATTCAGGAATCCTGAGACAAAAGAACTATTGGATATACTTGTTGAGGATGATTGGTATGAATATCTTTTACATTGAACCGTGGGGGCACGGCGCGCCGTGCCCTTACTACCGTACAACAATATTAACCAGTTTATCCGGGACTGTTATTACCTTCACAATAGTTTTACCATCGGTGTATGTCTTGATTCTTTCGTTTTCAAGGGCAAGTTTTTCAGTTTCATCTTTAGATGTTCCTGCAGGCAGCTCCAGCTTTGCTCTGACTTTACCATTTATCTGCATAACAATTTCTACAACTGACTCTTTAACAAGTTTTTCATCCCAGACAGGCCAGGTTGCATAAGCAAGGGACTCATTATGGCCCAGTTTTTGCCACATTTCCTCTCCAATATGGGGAGCATAGGGAGAAATTAGAAGAACAAAAGGTTCCCAAATTTCTCTATAAAAAACATGGCTCTTAAATACTTCATTGATAAAGATCATCATCTGCGCAATAGCAGTATTAAACTCCAGGTTAGCTGTATCCTGGGATACCTTTTTAATAGTCTGATGAAGAATTTTTATTAACTCAGGGGCAGGTTTATCCTCAGATATTTCTCTTTCACTAACTCTCCAGACTCTATCTAAAAATCTGTAAACACCAGCTGTTCCCTTAGTAGACCATGGCTTGGAAACCTGTAGAGGCCCCATAAACATTTCGTATAATCGCATGGTATCTGCACCCAAATCAGCAATTATAATATCCGGATTAATAACATTGCCCAGAGATTTGGACATTTTAACGCCCCCTTCCCCGAGTATCATTCCCTGATTTATCAGTCTCTGAAAGGGTTCATCCTCTCCTGCAACTCCAATATCAAACAGCACTTTGTGCCAGAATCTCGCATAGAGAAGATGGAGGACGGCATGTTCCGCCCCGCCCACATAGAGATCTACCGGCATCCAGTAATCAATTTTATCTTTGGAAGCCAGTTCTTTAGTATTTTGAGGATCTAAATAACGCAGATAATACCAGCAGGAGCCAGCCCACTGAGGCATGGTGTTTGTTTCTCTTTTTGCATCACCACCACACGTGGGACATTTTGTATTAACCCAGTCATCAATGGCAGCCAGTGGAGATTCTCCTGTTCCTGTGGGGGTATAACTATCTACATCAGGAAGGGTCAGAGGAAGATCCTTTTCATCAACAGGAACTATTCCACAGCTATCACAGTGGACAAGTGGTATAGGCTCACCCCAGTATCTCTGTCGGGAAAAAACCCAGTCTCTAAGTTTATAGTTTACAGCCCTTTCGCCAAGGTCACGTTCTTCGAGCCATTTAATAGTTGTTTCTATACCATCCTGCTTGCCAAGACCATCCAGAAAACCTGAGTTAACATGTTCTCCCTCGCCGGTGTGGGCCTCTTTCTGTACATCTCCACCCTTTAATACTTCAATTATGGGAAGACCAAATTGCTTCGCAAACTCCCAGTCCCTGGTATCATGAGCCGGTACAGCCATGATTGCACCGTGACCATAGGAAATAAGAACATAATCAGCAATCCAGATTGGAATCTTTTCATTGTTAAGTGGATTTACGGCATAGGCACCGGTAAAAACGCCGGATTTATCCTTTGCAAGATCTGTACGTTCAAGATCAGACTTTTTACTTGCCATATCTATGTATTTAGCTATGGCTTCTTTTTGTTCAGAACTTGTAATCTTTTGAACTAAATCGTGTTCAGGGGACAGCACCATATATGTAGCGCCGAAAAGTGTGTCGGGCCTTGTAGTATATACTTCAATAATATCACCACTGCCATCTACAGAAAACTTTACATTGGCACCCTCGCTGCGGCCTATCCAGTTCCGCTGCATTGTTTTTATTGCATCTGACCAGTCGAGTTTATCTATATCTTCAAGAAGACGATCTCCGTATTCAGTAATCTTTAATATCCACTGCCGGAGGTTCTTCCTGCTTACTTCTGTGTGACATCTTTCGCATTTACCGTCTTTTACTTCTTCGTTCGCCAGACCGGTCAGGCATGAAGGACACCAGTTAATAGGAGATTCCGCTTCATATGCCAGACCTTTTTCATAGAGTTTCAGAAAAATCCACTGGGTCCATCTGTAATATTCCGGTGTATGAGTTGAAACCTGCCTGTCCCAGTCATAACTGAAACCAAGAGCTTTAATCTGTCTCAAAAATCCTTTTATATTATCCTCGGTTGATAACCTGGGGTGGGTGCCTGTCTTAATTGCATAGTTTTCTGCCGGCAGTCCAAAAGAATCGAAGCCCATGGGATGCAGGACCTGATATCCTTCCATACGCAGGTAACGACAATAAATATCTGTGGCTGTATATCCTTCGGGATGCCCTACATGAAGCCCCTGACTTGAGGGGTAGGGAAACATATCAAGAATATATTTTCTTTTCTCTTTCGGAACGGAAGGATCTTCAGTAACTTTAAAGGTCTTGTTCTGTTCCCAGAAGTCCTGCCATTTCTTTTCTATCTCTGTAAACGGGTATTTGCTCATGGAGGGATGATACCGACAGAAAGGTCCCTAGTCAACGGCCCTGTGACTTTAGATCTACTGAATTAATCCTGTTCCGCTTTATTGATTCTGTTCTGAATACGCCAAAAGGTTTTGAACCCAGGAGATATTACTTATATACCGAAAATAATTATTAAAGTCGTACAGTAGGAAAATTTAAAATTTTGTCATAAGTTCTAAATCAGGTTGATACCATAAACTTTAATATGTCATATATACCGGCAGTATCGCTGGCAGTAGGGATATAGGAAACCCTTCCTTTCTTACCCTGCAATACCGGCCCGGATATTTTACAGTTGGAAAACCATGACATGGCCTTAATAAATATATTTCCAGCATTTAAAGAAGGGAATATCAATACATTAGCCTTGCCGGCCACCAGAGATGAGGCAGCTTTTACTCCCGCCAGATGTGGAACCAGGGCAGCGTCCAGTTGAAACTCACCGTCTGCTTTAAGAGTAGGATATTTCTGCTGCACATATTCCAGAGCTTTGGTAATAATCTGTGTAGATGGCGCTTTGGAAGAACCTTTAGTGGAAAATGATAAAAACGCCACATAGGGTTCCTCACCGGTAAGCTGGTTGTAGGTTTGGGCAGATATGTAGGCGGTTTCTGCCAGTTGCTCCGGACTTGGATCCGGTATAACCGCAGTATCAGCTACTCCGATATTAGGAAATCTAAGAAACGAACTTGATGGAAAAGAGAGTAAAGAAAATGCTGACATAGTACCACATTTGTCATCGGGTTCCAGAATTTTGAGGTAGGTGCTAAAAACCTGGGCTGGATTTTGAGAGACCCCGCCTATAATCCCGTCGGCTTTCTTATACCTTACTAATAAAGAACCCAGACATACCGGATCATCTTCATCAATTTTTAAATTATCATTTTTTGCTTGATCCATTACTTCATTTATTAATGTGGATTTTTCCTGGTTAATTATTTCGATACCTTTCAGGGATATCCCGCTTTTGTCCGCAGTCTTTTGCAGTTCCCTTTCATCACCTAATAATATTATCTCAGCAATACTTTCAAGCACAGCACTTTCACTAACTTTTAGTATCCGGGTGTCATAGGATTCAGGTAATACTAATCTGGGTTTGTTTTGGGTATTCATAAGAGCCTCCCTGGTTTATTATTCCTTATCAGCGTATTTCTGTTTTAATGACTCAATAACCGCAGGATCAGCCAGGGTAGTAGTGTCTCCTATAATTTTGCCCTCTGCTATATCTTTTAGCAGACGTCTCATGATTTTACCGCTTCTGGTCTTTGGCAGATCAGCAGAAAGTATTATATGCTCAGGACGGGCTAATGCC
>SDBV01008889.1_pt1 | contig 13457 bp, 11 predicted proteins | sample 2277081 | NCBI WGS metagenome assembly SDBV01 (sample SAMN10402039, study PRJNA504765) | marine sediment metagenome | isolation source: marine sediment core GS10_PC15, 223 cmbsf | place: Arctic Ocean: Southern Knipovich Ridge | collected 2010 | reverse complement strand
GAACAACACTAAATATTTCAGAGAAAAAATGACTGCTGCGGGTTTTGATATTAAGCCCGGGGAACACCCTATCACACCAATAATGCTGTACGATGCTGTATTATCCCAGCAGTTTGCAGAAAGATTACTTGAAAAAGGAATTTATGTTATTGGCTTTTATTTCCCTGTTGTACCAAAAGGTGAGGCACGAATCAGGGTACAAATATCAGCAGCACACCAACCCGGGCATCTGGACAAAGCTATAAAAGCCTTCGCCGAGGTCGGAAAAGAACTAAAAGTAATAGAAACTACTTAGCTTGTTGCTTTCTCAATACTGGGTTCAGTATGAGGTACAGTACTGCTTTTTGCTGATTCAGATTCGCGTGTAAGCTGTTCAATGTGTGATTCGTTCATAGATATTTCGTCCTTATCAAGCAGGTACTCATTTATTTTGCTTCGAAGTTCTTTGGCAGAAAGGTTGCTCATAATTTTGCCATTTATTGATGTGGATATCTGCCCTGTTTCTTCTGATACTATTACTACCAGCGTATCTGTAACCTCGGTCATACCAACGGCAGCCCGATGTCGTAATCCCAGATTAGGAGGTAGTGCATCGTTTTCGGTTATGGGTAAAATAACCCTTGCGGCTTTTATTCGTCCTTTATAAATGATCACGGCGCCGTCATGCAAAGGACTGTATTTATTGAAAATAGATTGAATCAACCGTTTGGAAAGTTCGGCGTCAACCATATCACCTGACTCGGCATAAAATTTAAGCTCGGAACTTTTGGAGATTACGATTAATGCGCCCGTATTAGAGCCTCCCAGTGCTTTGCAAGCTTCAATAATTGCTGATATGTTTATGGAATCATATACACTTTTACCTTTGATAAAAAACCCTCCAAAAATTCCATCGACACTAAATGGTGTAGATTTCCCGATCATCAACAAAAACTTTCTTATTTCCTGCTGAAATAAAATAAAAAGTGCTAAAACCCCAACGCCCATAAACTGCCCAAGGATGGATGAAAGAAGCTCCATTTGAGTGGCGGTAACCACAAGGTACATCAGATAGAGAGAAAGGAATCCCAAAAAAATCCGTATCGCAATACTGCCACGCATAAGTTTGTAGATTTGATACAACAGCCCTGAAACCAGCAAAATATCCAGGATATCGATCCAGCTTACTTCAAGAAACCCTATTTTAAATAAAAGTATCAATACTCAATTGTCTGATTGATTGTATTTTGTGACTAAGTTAACAACTTCTACAGCCTCCTTCACATCATGGACCCTCAAAATTTGTGCCCCATTCATCAATGCAATCGTATGAAGCACCGTAGAACCGTTCAGGGCATTTTCTGATTGAAAACCCAGCGTTTTAAAAATCATGGATTTTCGTGAAATTCCCACTAGTACAGGTAGTTCCAAAACCTTAAAATAGTCTAATTTTTTCAGTAATTCATAATTTTGATTCACAGTTTTTGAGAACCCAAATCCTGGATCAATAATTATATCTTTAACTCCTTTGGTTCGAAGTGTCTTAACTTTCTTCTGCAGTTCATCCACAATATCAACAACAAGGTTGTTATATTTTGTAAATTTTTGCATTGTTTGAGGTGTCCCCCTCATGTGCATAAGAATAAACGGGACATCCAGTTTGGCGATTGTATCAAACATTTTATCATCCAAATCCCCACCCGAAATATCATTAACTATTACAGCCCCTGCTTCAGTTGCGCTTGTTGCAACAGAGGATCGAAAAGTGTCGATGGAAAGCACTGCATCAGAAAACTCTTTGATAATTGCTGAAATCGCATTGCTGGTTACTTTAATTTCTTCGTCTACATCAATCCCGGTAGCGCCAGGGCGGGAAGAATAACCACCAATATCTATAATATCAACTCCCGCTTCTATCATCTTCCCAGTCATCTTCAATTGTTTATTTTCTGTATTTGCCCTGCTGCCGGCATAAAATGAATCTGGCGTTATATTCAGGATCCCCATCACCTTAGGATGGGACAGATCCATAATCTTTCCCCGGATGTTGAGTGTGTTTTTAGTTGAAAATACTCTATCTTTCAACATTTGAAATACTTGTTAAAATATCTCAAATTTATATAATTAGAAGCACTTGAAGGGGAATACCGCAAAACAGTATCAGGAAATAATTAAGGAATGTAAGTCGTTGTTTGAGAAGAAGGCAAAAGACTATGGTACTGCATGGAGGATTTTACGGCTTCCGTCCATAACCGATCAGATTTTTATAAAAGCGCAACGTATTCGGAGTATCGAAGAAAAGGGTGTGCAAAAAATTGAGGACAACATCAGGGGTGAGTTCTTGGGGATTATCAACTATTGTATTATTGCTATGATCCAGATAGAGCTCGATGATAAAAAAAATAGTGAAACGGAAATTAATTTTAACATACTGGAACCATTATACGATAAAAATACCACAGAAACATATAATTTACTCAATGCAAAAAACCATGACTATGGTGAAGCATGGAGAGACATGCGACTGTCTTCAATAACCGATATCATTTTGATGAAACTACTCCGGGTAAAACGGATTGAAAACAATGAAGGAAAAACTCTTGTTTCTGAAGGGGTAAAAGCAAATTATCAGGATATGGTTAACTATGCTGTATTTTCTTTAATTAAATTGAATGATGAAACTTAAAATTCTTCTTGATAATTCGATTCGGGTAGTAACGGGTGGATTGTTTATTTTTTCGGGATTAATAAAATTGAACGATCCTGTAGGTACGGAAATTAAACTTGAGGAGTACTTTGAAGTTTTCTCCAGCGATTTTGCCGAATTTTTCCATTTGTTTATTCCTTATGCAATGGAGATCGGGATGTTTTTAGTCATTCTGGAAGTTGTACTTGGAGTGGCTGTGTTGCTAAATTTTCAGATGGAAGTTACCACCAGGATATTGATTGGTTTAATTGCATTTTTTACTTTTCTTACTTTTTATAGCGCTTATTTTAACAAAGTAACGGATTGTGGTTGCTTTGGTGACGCGATCCCTCTTACTCCCTGGCAGTCTTTTACAAAAGATATCATTCTTGTCTTTTTAATTATGTATCTTTTCTGGTATCGGAAGAATTATGAATCTGTGGTAAAGCTGAAAACCGGAAATTTCATCATGGCCCTGGTTGCAGTTTTTTGTCTCTTTGCCGGCATTTATGCTGTCAGGCACCTTCCATATATTGATTTCAGGCCTTATAAAGTTGAAGACAATATCCCTGATAATATGGTACCGGAAGAACAACCAATATTTGAATATACTTTCACAAAAGATGGAGAGAAAGTGAAAAGTATCAGGTACCTTCTTGAAAAGGACGGGTACGAACTTGATGGATACGAGGTTATTAACGAAGATAAAACAGTGCCTAAAATTACGGATTATAATGTATGGAGCCCGGAACTGGGAGATTATACTCAACAATCTTTTGAGGGTAAAAAACTCTTTTTAATTATGGTAGATGTCAATTATGCCGATACAAAATCAATGGACAGGATCACTAAAATGATAGAAGGTATGAATAAGGATATTGAACCAATTATGCTGACTTCTTCCGGTCCAACTGTAATTGAACCATTTCGGCATGAATACCAGCTGGCCATGCCCTATTTTTTCTCCGATGCAACGGTACTCAAAGCAATGATAAGGTCGAATCCTGGTGTTATGGTTTTAGAAAATGGCACGGTAAAGGGGAAGTGGCATTATAACGATATTCCTGAGTCTGAGGTTGTCAATAAACTATTTTAAAGCGGTGCAAATATTTTTAATAGGCATGCCGGGAAGCGGAAAGTCAAGTTTAGGGAGGCAACTCTCAAAAAAAATTGACCTTCCTTATTATGACCTTGATGACGTAATCGAAGAAAAAGAGGGGATGCCTATCAATGAAATTTTCGAAAAACAAGGCGAAGAGTATTTTCGCGAAATTGAACATGCTGTTCTTTATGAATTTTGTTCAATCAACCATAGCAGATTTATAATGGCTACAGGAGGAGGAACACCCTGTTTTGCCAAAAATATGGAATTGATGAATGCCTTGGGGAATACAGTTTACTTAAAGGTAGGGCCCGGAGAATTGGCAAACAGGCTGCGAAACGAACCTGATAAGCGGCCCCTGTTTAAGGGAGTAACTAATTTATTTGATAACCTTTCAACGCTATTGGCTGCTCGGTCGGATTGTTATAACAAGTCAAATGTAACGCTGGAATCAGACAACCTGACTGCAGACGGGCTTATTACTGCTTTAATAAATGCAAATATTTAAAACTTTGACCCAATTGTAAGCATGAATATTGTTTTTGCAGCATTTACTGTTGCAACAGGGGTATTGTCATTCAGAAAATACGGCGAGTAACGTTGGTTAAATGAGTTGTAAATAATACCCAGGTCAATATACAAAGTCTGGATGCGCCATCCAGCACCCCCAGAATAGGATTGGCCCCCACCATAAAATGCTTCATCTATTTCAATTGCTGTTTGATAGCTGGCAAAACCACCTCGAAAATAAAATGTATTGATCCTGTATTCTCCTCCTACTTTAAAATTTAAGGATGAATTCGCAAGGTTTTGGATTGCGAGATTGTCATCATTCATTGAGAACTCGTCTGTAGCAAGTTTTGTTTTTGTATGGTCAATGAACTCAATGTCAGCGCCAATAAAACCATTTTTCCCAAAGAAATACGAGATACCACCGTTCAATTTCAGTGGCGTTGTCAGGCTATAGTTAGATACCAGGATATCCGTTTCGGCAAACACATTATTGAGAAGGGTGTCGCCATCGATGGCATCTTCATATAAAAAGTTGTTCCAATTTGTCTCCATTGTAGCATCGTAGGTATCTTCAATCCCATAGGCTGTAGGGGTTATCAAAGAAACCCCAATCCTAAAGGAAGGGATTGGGCGGTAGATAATTCCGAATGTTCCATTCACACCTGTGCCTTTTATGGCCAGGTTTTCTGTTAATACCATTTCTCTTAGAGGATCAACATCAAACGACTCTTTATAGATTCGTTCTGATTTGTAGTCGAGCGATACGATTCCTAATCCTAATCCAAAATAGAATTTATCATTAATATTGCCACCATAGGCAATGCTCCATTGATTTTGTTTACCGCCTGTTCTCACATTTTCTTCCTGAAATGGAATTCCTGTTACGTCCGTAAAATAGATATCAGGTTGACCTGGAGGGGTGAGAATACTCTCAGGGCCTATTAAATAATTAAAATATGAGAGGCTGAGAACGTCATTTCCCGAAAACTGGTCGGTGGTCTGGCCATTTGCCTGTTCGATAAAGGCATCAATCATGGAGGTATTTTCATTGAGCCCTTCGAATGAATAAATATTATTAAAATCATTTATTCGGGTAAGGGTTATTGCAAATGTGCCGCTCAGAAAACTTCCATTATTTTCAGAATTACTTTGTAGTGCCAGCCCTGCCTGGTTAATTGAAAATTTTGTAAGGGATGGATTGGTTGTATTATCAAGGTATTCCAATGTGTTGTTGTTAAAAGACAAGGTAGGCGAAATGCTCGCGTCAGAGTGCGTGTACAGTCCAAGGCCTGCAGGGTTGGACAGTGCTGAACTCAGGTCGCCTCCCAGTGCAATCTGTATGCCTCCCATACTCTGGATACGGGTTGTACCTCCCATTGATGTTTGGGAAAACCGAAGTGCGTCAAGAAAGTAACCAAATGGTTGAATATCCTGTGCAAGGGCAGGTTCCGGCAGGCAATAGAATCCAATGCTTAACGAAATAAGCCATTTTAATATTCGATGCATGGATATGAGGTTTCTGTATTAATTTCCTCTCTTTGAACCTGAACTACTGCTACGTGATGAACCCGATGAACTACGCGATGATCCTGATGAGGAACGGGAAGACCCACTGGAAAAACTTCGCGATGAACTTCCTGACGACCTGAAGCTGGTACCCGACGATCGGGATCGGGAAGGGGTCGAGAATGAACTCCTTCGCGAACCTGATGAACGTGTATTTAATCCACTTATTCCATTTGAATTCCTGAAAATACTTCCCCTGGAATTACCTGTCTTATAACTTGACCTGGAGCTACGTGAGTAATTGGAAGAAGACGGTACTGATGTTCTTGTTCGTGAGTAATTTTCAGAATCATTGTATGACCGGCTTGTTTTCTGGTATCCACGGGTATTGGCATCTGAAGTATTTCGTGTCCGTGTTCTTTTATAATAATTATTTCTTTGGTCACCACTATTACTGGTTCGTCCATTGGATGCAACAGTGCTTCCTGAACCCGGATAAAAGCGGTTGTCACCATCGCCGGAACGGTAGTCATTCGACCCGTTTCTTTGTGTATTGAGCTTTCCTTTCGAACTTCGGGGTCCCCGTGTAACATTCCTTACGGAAACTATACGGCTATTTGCACTTGATACGTCATTTCGTGTGTAATAATAAGAGCTTCCACTACCGTAACCTCGACCTCCACCATAATATGCGGGTGAAGGACAAAAAGCGTATCCAGCGCGACTGTAACCGTAATAAGGGGAATAACCCCAGGGTGAATAAAAACTTGAATAAGGATTATAATACCCAAACGGTCTTCCAAAAGTAAATCTTAAACTTGATCCATAATAAGGGGAGCCATAGGAAGGATAATATCCAAATGGATCGCCATACCTGTAGGGATTATAGCCCCAAGGACTATTGCCATATGGATTGTAACCATAAGGATTGTAGCCAAAGCCTGAGCTATATCCAAATGCAAAGGAAGGATAGATGCCAAATCCACCTGCATTGGATCCTGAGTAGCTGGAATATCTTTCTGGTTTTATATCCGAAGCATCCGAACCGGAATCTTCGGATTTATTATAATCTTTGTCAAAATACTCAGTTGATTCTTCAGTATCTGCTTCTTCCTGCAGATCATTGCTTGCATATTTTGCAATGTATTCGGGATTTATTGTTTTGGAAGAATAATTAATATCGGAATAGTCAAGTACCTGATCAGATGAAAGGGGTTCCTGATAAGTTTCATTGAAATTCTGATCATAAAACTCTTTTGAAGAAGCAGTTAACTTCTCTCTGTCAACCGATGAAAAGTACATATCATCATACTCATTATTTTGAGCGATATTGCTTTTACTACAGGAAGAAAGTATCGATAATGTGATTAATAAGCCCGAAAATCCCAAAATTAATTTTTTCATCTTTTTAATGATTAATGATTACATTGCTAATTTACTAAATTAATGCGATTTTACGCACGCTGCCGGTCCATAAAGGACACAGAAATCTCTATATTTGTCGATTAATTTTCTGACATAATAAATACAGCAAATATTATACCAAAAAAATGGCGAAAGGGATTACAAAACGAAGCGAGGATTACTCGGCATGGTACAACGAATTAGTGAAGAGGGCTGACCTTGCTGAAAATTCTCCGGTGAGGGGATGCATGATCATCAAACCGTATGGCTATGCTATTTGGGAAAAAATGCAGGCTGCAATAGATGGGATGTTTAAAGAAACAGGTCATTCCAATGTTTATTTCCCAATTTTTATCCCGAAATCTTTTTTGAGCAAAGAGGCCGATCATGTGGAAGGATTTGCCAAGGAATGTGCTGTTGTAACTCACTATCGGCTCAAAAATGATGAAAATGGGAAAGGGGTTGTTGTTGATCCTGATGCGAAACTTGAAGAGGAGCTTATAATCAGGCCCACATCAGAAACAATTATATGGAGTACTTATAAAAAATGGATACAATCGTATCGTGACCTTCCTTTACTTTTAAACCAGTGGGTGAATGTTGTAAGATGGGAACTGCGTACCCGGTTATTTTTAAGAACAACGGAATTCCTCTGGCAGGAGGGCCATACCGCCCATGCAACAAAACAGGAGGCTATCGATGAAACAATACAGATGTTGAATGTGTATGCCCGTTTTGCAGAAGAATATATGGCTTTACCCGTGGTGAAAGGAATTAAAACAGAAAGCGAACGGTTTGCAGGTGCAGTTGATACTTACTCTATTGAAGCGCTGATGCAGGATGGTAAAGCTCTGCAATCAGGTACATCGCACTTTCTGGGACAAAAATTTGCCAAAGCCTTTGATGTGCAGTTTGCAAATGAAAAGGGTAAACTCGAGTATGTATGGGGTACTTCATGGGGAACAAGTACGAGGCTGATGGGAGCACTTGTCATGGCCCATTCTGATGACAATGGATTGGTATTGCCTCCAAAACTGGCCCCTATACATGTCGTAATTATTCCAATCTACCGTAAATCCGGGGAGTTGGGAAAAATCAGGGAAAAAGTAGAGATGATAATGGCGCAAATCCCTAAAAATGTAGTTGTTAAATTCGACGACAGGGATACACAAAAACCCGGATGGAAATTTGCAGAGTATGAACTGAAAGGGGTTCCGGTCCGATTAGCTATCGGGCCACGGGATCTGGAAAACAATACGATTGAAATGGTTCGCAGAGACACCCGTGAGAAGTCGGTTGTGCCCATGGAAACAATTGGAAACACAATCGAATTGTTACTCGATGAAATACAGCAAAATATTTACAATAAAGCGCTGAAATTTCGTGAAACTCATATGGGAAAAACTGATTCTTATGAGGAGTTTAAAAATATCCTGGATAAAAAAGGTGGGTTTATACTTGCCCATTGGGATGGTACACCCGAAACAGAGGACCTGATAAAAAGTGAAACGAAGGCTACAATCCGATGTATTCCTTTAGATGCCGCGCATGAAGAAGGTAAATGTATATATTCGGGAAAACCCTCTTCCCGCAGGGTTATATTTGCCCGTGCATATTGATTTTTCTTTAATAAAGGAAATGTTGTAGCTTAGGATAAACAAAATAAAAACCCTAATTGAATGCTTGAATGGTTATCGGTAATCCTGTTGATAAGTGTAGCGCTTATCCTGATCATGGTCGAACTCATCTTCATTCCCGGTACAACCGTAATTGGGATAATTGGCTTGGTATGCCTGGTCGTGGGTGTTTACCTGAGTTTTGATTATTTCGGGCCTGGTGTAGGTTGGGCAGTTTTAGCAGCGTCTTCTGTAGCTGGATTTGTTGTAGTAACTTATGGTTTACGAAGTGGCGCCTGGGAAAAATTTGCCTTGAAACGGGCGATCAATAGCAAATTCAATGAAGAGTTCCCTTTAAATTTAGAGGTAGGCCAGGTAGGTAAGGCATTAAGTGCCTTAAGGCCTGTTGGTAATGCCGAGTTTGGTGCGAAAGTATCAGAAGTTAGTTCACTTGGAAATTATATTAAAACAGGTAAAAAAGTTCAAATCGTCAGCATTAAGGATAATAAAGTTTTTGTAGAACCTTATGATGGATAATTACTATCTTCGGTACTCAATTTTCAAAAGAATTTAAAGTCATTACAAATATTTAACAAAACAACATTATGAGTAATCTTCCATTGTTATTGATCGTTTTTGGTGCGATCATACTGTTTTTTATATTTCTGTATTTTGTACCGGTCAACTTATGGATTACAGCCGTATTTTCCGGGGTGCGTGTAGGGTTACTGGAATTGGTAGCTATGCGTATTCGAAAAGTTCCCCCTAGTGTAATTGTGAATTCAATTATTACTTCCACCAAAGCAGGGCTTGATATGACTACGACAGATTTGGAGACCCACTATCTTGCGGGAGGAAATGTGCCTACTGTAATCAGGGCTATGATTTCAGCAGATAAAGCCAACATTGCCTTAAGCTTTAAGCAGGCCGCCGCTATTGACCTGGCAGGCCGGGAGGTATTTGAAGCCGTACAGATCTCTGTAAACCCGAAAGTAATAACAACACCCAAAGTTGCAGCTGTTGCTGCCGATGGTATTCAATTGATCGCCATCGCCAGGGTAACTGTACGTGCGAATATCCAGCAACTTGTAGGGGGTGCAGGGGAAGATACGATTCTTGCTCGTGTTGGCGAAGGTATTGTAACCTCCATTGGTTCGGCAAGTACCCATAAAGAAGTATTGGAGAACCCTGATAAAATATCGCAGCTTGTTTTGGCCAGGGGACTGGATGCCGGTACTGCATTTGAAATTCTATCCATTGATATAGCTGATGTAGACGTTGGAGTAAATATTGGGGCAAAACTTCAGATCGACCAGGCGCAAGCCGACCTTAAAGTTGCAGAAGCCAGAGCGGAAGAACGGAGGGCAATGGCCGTAGCTGAAGAACAGGAAATGAAAGCTAAGTCACAGGAGGCTAGGGCGAAGGTAATATTAGCAGAAGCAGATATTCCTAAAGCAATGGCAGAAGCTTTCCGTAGTGGCAATCTTGGGATCTTCGACTATCTTAAAATGAAAAACATCGAAGCTGATACGGATATGCGTGATTCCATTGCAGGATCAGGTACGACTTCAAAGTCTAAGAAAAAATAAAGTAATAGAATTTATTTTAAACGGAGGTGCCCTTCCCAATAGATAAATAGATAACGGGAAGGGCATTTTTTTCATGTATCGATTTGATATGATAATTGGATGATTGAAATGAAGGAATGATTTGAAGATAAATGACCAAGGAAACAAATTAACCCTTGATATTCTGGTAGATAAAGACAAAAATTTTTTCAGAAATCGGACTTCGGCTTTCCAGCAATGAATTTTATAATTTCTCCCACTTCCCTTCTTTCACCGAAATGAACAAATCACGATGAGGGTCATAATCAAGCTGATTGTACATAAAACCAACAATCATAACGCCATCATGATCAGCGACTCCATACAATCCTTTTCTGCTCACAATGATCAGATTGCCTTCAACCGGTTTAACAGAGGTATAACGAGGTAAGAGAATGGTTTTACCTGTCGGGTCAAGTAGCCCAAATTCATTATCGATCCTGGATAACCATAGTCCCTTTTCAGTTTGTTGTAAATTATCAAAATTGATCTCTACAACTATATTTCCGGCTAAATCTATCATGCCCCATTTTTTATTTATCCGAACCGGACAAATACCGTTCTTAAATTCTCCTACCTCATTATAAAGGGGTTGCGCGATTATTTGCTCGTTTTTGTCAATAAATCCCCACTTCCCCCTGATCATAACCGGGGCCAACGCATTAGAGAATGGCTTTACCCGTTCATACCTGTTGGAAATCCTGAGTTTATTATTAAAATCAACAAATCCATAATATCCATCACGTTTAATTCCAATAAGGCCCCCGGCACCGGGTAATATATCTTCGTTTTCACCAAAAGGAATCAGAATCTGTCCGGAGGAAGCCACAACTGCTTTGGTGTCTTTAGCCGAGATAATAAACAAGCTGTCCTGAAACAAAACAGGATCCGGTAAATTGCTCTCCACTTTGTCAAATATTGTTCCTGAAAAACTTATCCGCCATGTAGTGATGGAATCAATTTTTTCTTCCAGGTATTGAGGTTTTATTTTTATTTCGTTTTCAGTAAAATAAATCAGGTCTCCATTGAATGATTTTAGCCGGGTTTGTTTTCCCTTGCCTACGAGGTATAATGAGTCATTAATGATTGTAATTTTTTGTTTATCGGGGAAGATAACCCAATCGCCATTTTTATCAATAACACCCTGTTCGCCATGAAAAATTACTTTTGATTTACCCGAACGGAAATTGCCAACGGAATCAAATACACAGTGCACGACTTCTTCCCCAACCCGGTTTATATAGCCCCACCTGGTATGTCGTTTTACCGGGAATAATTTTTCTGTGACAGGCCTGAGAGCTTCATATTCAAATTTTGTTTTCTCAATTCCCAATGTATCAAACAGTGACCAGATTGGTTCACTTGTTGAAGAAACAACATATGCAAAACCACTATCATAATGTAAAGAGTCATATATTGGAGGAAGAATAATGGTGCCATTGTCGCTTAATAAGCCTACTTTTTCCTTTTTAGTTATCTTGTAAAAGCCATTGGAGACTATAGATATTTTGTCAAAAAAATCCGTGTTGAATTTATTGAGGTCTGACAATCGATATTTATTATTTATCCTCGTTATGTAATTATTTTTGTTTCCTTTTTGGATGTCATCAAACTCAACAGAAATTACTTCCTGGTTATTGCTATCAAAAAAAGTCCATGTATTGAATTGGAGCATTTGTATCTCTCTGCCCTCAATAGAAATTTTCTTAAAATCAGGGTTTAGCAAAGTAGTACCTTCATTGTTTAAGAGTCCGGTTTTTCCACCAAGGTAAGTATGATAATACCCTTCTTCTGAGGCCGAGATACTGTCAATCGCATGACTCATAACTTCTTGTCCTTTCTTATTTACAATCATTACCCGGCTATCAGGTTTTCCTAATACGAATAGATTTTTTCCGAGAGCGTAAATACTGGGATAAGCAAATGGAAGAATTACATCGTTATCCAAACTTAGTAGTCCATATTTTCTAAGATTGTAGTCATGTTTTTGTGCAATAATTACCTCACCATGCAATTCGAGTCCCGCATACATAAAAGGCATAACCAGTTTCCCTTTTGTATTGATAATCCCAAAAAAAGATTCTCCGCTAAAATTCCCTTTTTTAGAAGCAATAAGAAGATTCGATGATGCCGCAGATATACTATTATAAAGAGGGGGAGTGATGACTTCGTCTGATGCTGAAATTAGTCCCCATTTTTGACCCTTCCTATAACCTATAAAACCATTGTTGAAATCCTGAAAACCATCAGACCAGCCAAGCTCGTCATATTTTGGTGGAATTATCTGTTTACCGCTCTGATCGACCGCACCTTGCAATCCATTTGCTTCAAAAATATTTAATACGGGTTCTGATGGCCCCTGTGCGTAAGTATTCCTGGTTAAAATGAACGGAATTAAAACAAATACCAAGAAAATTTCTATTCTTCCCACCGCTTCTATCTTGAATGAACGGGCAAAAATACCGGTTAACATACTCACGTGAAAGTAAATGCAATGAAACGATTACTTTGTTTGGAGGACATGAACTTTATTTTAAATATGTTTTCTTCCAGCTATTTGATCCATTCGTAATAAAAAAATTGTAATTTGAAATCGGTGATTGGATGGTTAAAAAAACAAATCAGGTACTATTTCGGATTTAGTCAAACCGAAGCAAATGGGGTTATAGTCCTCGCTGTACTTATGATCATTTCCATCTTAATTCCAGTAAGTATCAAGGCTTATTTGCAAAGGAAACCACTGGACCCAAATTATATTTCCCGACTCGATAGTCTGGCCCGTCAGATAAATTCTCAAATTGTTCCGATTGATACGGGTCATGCGGCAGAAATAATTAAATCCGTGGAATTAACACTTTCCTATTTTAATCCCAATACGATTAATTATGATTCACTGATAAACTTTGGCCTCGCGGAGGTAGTAAGCAGGCGAATTATCAAATACCGGAAAATGGGAGGGTCTTTTCGTAAACCTGAAGATTTGCAGAAAATATATGGATTGACCTCATGGGAATATCAACAGCTTCAACCTTACATTGTATTAC
>SDBV01008888.1_pt1 | contig 13457 bp, 13 predicted proteins | sample 2277081 | NCBI WGS metagenome assembly SDBV01 (sample SAMN10402039, study PRJNA504765) | marine sediment metagenome | isolation source: marine sediment core GS10_PC15, 223 cmbsf | place: Arctic Ocean: Southern Knipovich Ridge | collected 2010 | reverse complement strand
GTCCCCGTCAAGGGCTCCCCCATCCTGGAGGGAGGGGAGGATTCCTGGAAATACCGAGGCGCTGGGCCTGCTGGGAAGCATGGCGAGCCCGCCAAGGCTGAGGTCTAGTCGGCTGGGCAGCCAGGTGGCCTGGGCTACCTGAATGCTGGCCAGCCTGGGCATGAATAGAAAAAAGACAGCCGAGAGCAATAAGGTACCTGCGGCAAAGCCCAGCCAGACTTTTCCGGCGGTGAGCCATTTCAATTCACCTATCAGCGTGGCCTGGCTGGTTTCAACTTCGACACGGCCCACGGCAATTGCTGTCAGTGCCAGAGCTGTAAATACTACCGGAAAGACCAGAAACCACAGGTTAAAGGCTAATTCACTGATAAGTACTAAGAGCAAGCCTCCCAGAATCAAACTGGCCATCATGTTCCTCTTCCTGATAAGGTCAAAGCTGCCTATCACCAATCCGTAGCTAAGGTAGCGCGATAGCAGCAGCCGGTCGCTTAACCCGGAAAACAATATCTCTCCGCCCAGGAAGACTATGAGGAGAATCATAAGGAGAAGCAGGATAAGGGTGCGGCGTCTTGAAACCGAGTCACGCCAGCGCCAGCTGTAGAAGTGACCCGCTGCCAGACCCGGTATTCCAATAGCCAGCAGTAAGGGGTCTCTGGTTGCCCAGGCCACAGCCGCTATGGAACAGCTGACGGCGAGGAAGACAGAAAATCTGGCACTGGTCAAATATTTATCGCTCCGCATGCTTCAATCCACCGGGGCCGGCGATTTGCCAGCGAAGAGTAAGGAATTGCCCAGCTTTTGTATTGCCGCCTCCAGATTACCCCGGGGGCAACGTATTATCTGGAAGTTGCTTCTCTTCAATCCGGCAGGGAACTGATGAGGTATCTCATCAGGAGCAAAGCCTTCCAGAAGCACTACCACCAGTCCCCGCACCCGTTCAGCCAGTGGCGATAATGCAGAGACTAGCGTGGTTTCTATTTCGGGCACTATGGCCACCACGACCCGGCCTGGTTCTGGTGCCGCCCTCAGTTCAGCCGGGGCTGCCTTTCCGTCCACTTCCAGACGCGCCAGGTAGTCCATTGCCTCTCGCCACCCGGCGTTCCGTAAGGGTGTCTCGCCGGCGATAATATCTATATTGCGTCCGGAATCGGCACAAAGCCGGGCCAGGCTGGCAGCAATCTTGATACTATACTCCAGGGTTGTCTCTCTCCCTGTTCCGAAATCACGCCCGGTTTCAAAGATGACGGTCACCGAGCCCTGGCTGGCCTGCTCGAATTCCTTCAGCATGAAATGGCCCAGTCGGGCGGTATTGCGCCAGTGGATATGTTTTAGCGGGTCACCGGGCCGATATTCCCTGGAGCCGTAGAATTCAGCGGCGGCTCTGGACTTGACCGCGTGCCCCCAATCCGACCAGGCTGCCTCGGCCACGGGCAGCCCTTCCATCTGGTAGTAGGCAGGGTAAACCGTCAGATTCAGCGGCAACTGGAAGGTGCGCCGCCTTACTATCAGTCCCAGGGGCCCGCTGGATTGCAGGGTGGCGCTTGAGGAGCCGTAGTATCCCCGCCGGTAGCAGGTGGCTGTATGGGAAAAGACAGTGATAGATTTGGGGTTGAGACTGGTGAGAAGAAAGGTTTTGTTGCGCTTCTCCGGCTGAGCAAAGGGACAATCATCCACCACTTTGATGAAATGCCTGGCCAGGCGCCCGTTGTTGGTCACTTTGAGCTTAATCTCAACCGGCTCGTCCTCTAAGGGACCACTTAATTGCCACTGGTGGAGGGCAGAAGCCGGTGGCAGTATCTGGCGCTCTACCTGCAGAGACCTGAGGCTGTACCAGGGCAGGATGGCTGACAGCACCAGCAGGCTCCAGATGACAGCATCAAACAGGTATAGCCAGCCTATTTGAGTTTGACTGGCCAGGAAATAAACAAACCCACCGGCTACGATGAAACCAATGCCTGTTTTGGTCATAGGTCGTTGCAGTTCCTTCTACAGGGGTACCGGGACTGTGCTCAGAACGGCTTCAAGGCATTTTGCCGGGGAATCGGGCTCTGAAGACCGGGGCAGAAAGCGATGTTGGAGCACTGCCGGTGATACCCCCTTTACATCGTCAGGTGTAGCGAAGTTCCTTCCTTCCATGGCGGCTCTAGCCTGGGCAGCCCTCTGTAGAAAAACGGCGCCGCGAGGACTCACTCCTATGACTATTTCAGAACTCCGTCTTGTCTCAGCTACGATATTGGCAATATATTCTTTTACCGGGCGAGCCACCTCAACCAGGTGTATTTGCTCTTGCATGGTGGCAATGTCATCGGCGGTAAGAACCGGACTTAGGACTGGCTCCCTGTGCTCGTGCCGCTCCAGGATTTCCACCTCTTCCTCATGCTTGGGATAGCCAATCCCGAAGGAGAGTAAAAATCTGTCCAGCTGGCTTTGTGGGAGAGGAAAGATACCATGCGTTTCAGCCAGGTTTCTTGTGGCAATGACGAAGAAGGGTTTGGGCAGGGGGTGAGCGGTTCCGTCGAAGGTAACAAATCCCTCCCCCATTGCCTCAAGAAGAGCCGCTTGCGTCCGGGGGCCGGCGCGGTTAATCTCATCTGCCAGCACTATGTTAGCGAAAATAGGGCCTGGTATAAAGTTGAAGTCGCTATTGGCCGGGTTATATATTGAGGACCCGGTGATGTCCGTGGGCAGCAGGTCCGGGGTGAACTGGATACGCTTGAAGTCGGCTTGTATTGATTGCGCCAGCGTTTTGGCCAGTAGTGTCTTGCCGACACCGGGAAAATCGTCCAGGAGAACATGACCCTGGCATAGCAACCCCAGCAAACTCATCTTGATAACCTCGGGGCTGGCTACCACCACCTGACGAATATTATCGACTACTGCCTGCACTCGGCGGACGAATTCCTGGTTCATAGGCTCCCTGCAGCTTCATGCCGTAAGACTTTTGCCATTTTGGCGGCACTTCTAAATCGATTGCCAGTAAGATTATTATACTTTGGAAGTTAAGTGGAAGGCAATTTCCCCATTACCAGTTATCCTCCATCTACGGTCTCCCTCAGTTCAGCCTTGCGCCCTTATCAATTCACTTCGCAGTGTCCGCAGGAGTTTCTGCTCGGTCCTGGCATGTGCTTCCAGTACCTTCCGCGTCTGGCTTATATGGGCTCGCATATCGTGTGCGCTGGCTTCCCACATGTGGCGGGACAATTCCCCACTGAGTAGCTCAGCCATCTGGGTCCCCTCATGGGTAAAGCGGTTTCTGATGTCTTCATGCTCAATAAGCAAGGAGCGCAGGGCTGATACCAGCTTTTTATCTCCGTGCTTTTCAAAGGCGGCTAGGAGACGGCTTTCTTCACGGTCGAAGTGTGCCCGCAGCCCCTGGTCAATTGTCTCCAGCAACCCTTGCATCTTTTGCAGGCTTTGTTTCTCCTCGAGCCTTCCTGGCATAAAAGCTTCTTGGGCTTTTTCCAGCCCTAACATTGCTTGGGCATCGTTGGCTACCTGCTCCAGAGTTTGAACTCTTTGAATGAATATTTTGTGCTCCTCAATTATCCTGTCAATCATAGCAACAACTTCTTGCGCACTGGTAGCTTCCATAATTTAACCTCCTCGAAATTCTGCTGCAGGCTCGTCAAGCCTTGATTTACTTTACTAAGAGTCAGACTACCGCAGTAAATAGGTTTACTAAGTTATATTAAGTAAAATGACGTGGAAAAGCAACGCCTTTGCCGGGCTACAAATAACTGATGATTTCAACATCAAATTTCATTCTCTAATTCAAGCTTTGGAACAATTCATTAAATTCCAAAACCAAAAGCAGTACCTGAATGGAAACTGGCAGTAGCAGTCCAGAAGATGATAAAATGCATCAGGCGGGTGAGGAGACACCGTGAAGCGCTTTTGGGAACTCATTTGAGCCAGCCCCCGTGTCACAACTTGGCACCCCCAGTTTCTGATTCCCGTCTATGGGTTCTTTAATCATACATACTGAATGAACAATCATGAAAATACATAATGGATTTACCTTGTGGGTTATTCTAGCATCGGCCACTTTAACTGTTATGGCTGGTTCGATTATAGCCCCGGTTCTAAATTTGATGAGGGATGGGCTGGATGTTACCCCAGCTTCTGCAGGTCTCATCATAACTACTCATGGACTTTTCATTGCCCTTTTCAGCCCCCTGATGGGAAACATTATTGATAGAATAGGGACCAAGAAGCCCTTTGTGTTCGGTTTAGTACTTTATGGACTGGCTGGCGCTTCTGGATTATTTATCACCTCCTACTGGTTACTGATTATTAGCAGGGCACTTCTCGGAGTTGCTGTTGCTGCATTCTTCAATTCAATCACGGTAATGATTTTGAATCTGTACCAGGGGGGAGAAAGAAATAAAATCATGGGGTGGCGGAGCAGCGCCAACAACTTCGGCGGCACCATCTGGCCATTAATTGGGGGGTTCCTTGGTGTATTTTCCTGGCATCTACCCTTTGCTGTCTATTTGCTGGGTATCCCGCTTGGCTTTTTGGTGTTAATCACTATACCTGAAACTCACCAAGAAAAAATCCAGGATGGAAGTAAAGCGGGTTCTGTGTTGAAGGTTTTCAGGAACAATCTAATACTTTTGGCTATTTACGGCCTTATGTTTTTGTCAATGATTCTTCTCTACACTATTGTGGTTTTTCTTCCCCAACTGTTAGAGACAATGGGCATTTCAAACCCGTTTTTCATTAGTCTGTTTATCTCAACTTCGGCGCTGTCAGCCGGATTAACCTCTTCCATGTACGGAAGAATCAAATCAAGACTGTCATACAAAATGATTGTTCTTATTGCCCTGGCTCTCTGGACGGTCGGCTTTACCACAATTTCTCAAGTATTTTCTGGCTGGCTCATCGCAGCTTCGATTGCGCTCGTTGGTATCGGTCTAGGTATGGTTTTTCCTACGGTCATGGTATGGGTAGGTGAAATAGTTCCCGTTTCATTTCGTGGTAGAATTATTTCTTATCTCGGCACATTTGGTTTTATCGGGCAGTTTCTAGCCCCTGTCATCTTCGCTCCGGTAGTGTTATTGTCGGGGCTCAATGGGGTTTTTCTGGTAGCCGGAGGGCTCTGTGCCCTACTGTTCTTGTTGGTTTCGGCTGCCATGAGAAAATGATTCTGAAAGCAGGTATTGTCAATACTTTTATTAAAGTCAAAGAGAAGACAAGAATGTGCGTCGTCAGCGTTTATGCTCCACTCTTCAAATAAGGCAGTATTTTAGGTTTGGATGATTTGTCAGACTGAGAATAGGAAATAAATAGTCTATCTCATAAATTAGTCACCCGTACCTATCAGTAAACTAACACGATTCACAGTCATTCCTCTGAAGCTAAAAGGTTAACTATTGCTTACCATCTTAGTTATACACAGCGGATTGAATCCTTTTCATTGAGAGGTTGGTCTATCTCTTTAAGAAAAAACCAACCAGGCAGAAGAGGGGGATACTTAGGAAGAACACTCCAAATAGTAGATAAGGATTGGAATTCAAATTCAATGGCTCTGCGACAGCTATTGTAATTATTGCTCCAAAGATGCTGCCGAGAATACCGAACAACAAAGAACCACGTTGGTGAAGAATCTTTTTTATTGAGACAATACCGACTATTATGCCCGTGGGATAACCTATTATGATACCACCAAGAGCGAGACCAAGTGCTCCGAATCCAAATGAGTCACCTCCCAGGACTTTGCCACCAATAAGAGCACCTACTAGTCCAAATACGATACCGATAATTCCTAAACCGATAGTCATAATAACAAACTTGACTATATTTCTAGCTAAAGATGATGATTTCTGAGACATGTTCTTACCCTGAAGCTCCTATTCCTCGTTATCTGGACTATTATACACTATGTAATGAATACAGTGTCTTATAGACCTTCAAGCTATTTATACCATCTACGGTAAGGAGGATAGCCGGCAAAGCCATCCAGGGTGCAGTGATAGGTTTCAAGAGTGCGCTGGCTTGCCCCTTGTGGATGGGATATGATAAACTTGTCAAGTAACGAATTTGTGAACTTTTTACCTCTGTTTGATACGTGGCGCATTCGTCTAGGGGTTTAGGACACCTCCCTCTCAAGGAGGAGCTAGGCTCAAAATTGTGAACTTCCAGTGAACTTATTTCCCTCATAATTTCAGGACTAGCCATCCTTTTCCCACTCAATATCATGCTCAAATACGATTTACTGATACCCAGTTGCTGAGCTAATTCTACTTGTTTCATCTCTTCCTCTTTTCCATTTGATATTGCTTCTCTAGATGTGCGATATGGTCTTGCAGGTTTAGAGTGTTAATTGTTGCTTGGTCTGCCGCAAAGCCCCGCATTATTTTCTGCGTCTCAGCAGTCAATCCACCGTTCTTATTACTTTCCATTATTGCAATGAGCAACATCATGTTTACTGCAGATGAATATGTAGCATCATAACCAGCTTCCACTAGCAGCGACCAAGTTTTTCTAATGTAGCTATCCATTATCGGATGTATGACGACAGTCTTCTTGATGACTTTCAGCTTTGTTTCTTCTTCCATCTGTTCCTCCTGTCGGATAATCTTACTATCATACTAGCATACCACTCTAACTTTGTCAAGTGATTTTGCGTTTGGGTTCTGTTGTATCTCTGTGTAGTTTAGACTGTTTTAGTGTTGAGAAATTTTGCGAATTAGAAGTATAATAATAATTGAGCAAAGCTCTGAGTGGAGTGAAAACTTATGGCAACTGGAAAAGATTTTGGTAGTGCAGTTGGTGCCGCAATACTTGGAATTGTCGGGGGCATCGCTATTGCGGCATTACTTGATGCTCTTACTTCACCAAAATGCCCAGTTTGTAAGAACACTGTTCAGCGAGGAGTTCCGGTTTGCCCGCATTGTAGCAGTTTTCTGCGATGGAGTAGCCAGTGAATTTCCAAGCGATAATATCACGGTTTGGGAAGGGCACTTTTGTAGTATGCCTATTTGTGGTTGCATTTCATCATTGGGGTGTGGTTAGCCTTAGTGGAGTGCCTATACCTCATTTTGTAGATATTATGTATGGGTATCTCCTCTTGAATGGAGCAGCTGCTACACCATTTCTTTACTTGGAAAGACGAGCAAGGGTTCAAGCAGGAAAGAATTGCCCTCAGTGTGGTAGTGTTCTAGAAGAGACTGCAAATTATACATGTCCAGCATGTGGACAGATACGGTTTGACAAAAGTGAGTCAGTGTAGAACCGACTACAATCAGGCAAACTGCCAAGTATAATATCACGGTAATACATCTAAATGCATCAGAGCCTCCGTTTGGAGATGATGATGTTAGACTCACGACCAGGGATGTGTCGCTTAATCATTTCTTGATAGTCCATTCTGCTCTTGCACCACCAGTCTTTTTTGTGCTCACACAACCAGTCAACCGTCTGTAATACTTGTTCTTGGTCAGTATGCAGTAGCCCCTTCCACCATTGTAAACTAGGAATTGATAACTCCATATTTTCCGATATTCTTTTAGCCATCTTATCCTTAACCACTGGCAACATAAATTCGGGAATGAGAGGTAATTCCCTATGTTGAGCCTCATAATCCCCTATCCAATTCGCTTGTGAGATTTTGGTTATATGTGGTGTGGAGCTCTCTTTATCCTCAAACTTATTAAGTCCGCTCTCAGGAATTAACCACTTGCGACTTTTAACGCCAAGTTTCTGTGCCTTAATCTTCCCATCAATGCACATTTGCCTTATTGAACGCTCGCTGTAGTGCGTTATACGAGCAAAGTCCTTGATAGTTAATAAACTTTCATCCTTCGTCATAATATCTGCTGTTATTTCCTATTAATTACCTTAATTTCAAATTTACAGAACTCTTGCAGGATTGTAACATCAATCATGCAGCCTGTCATTTAATGAAAGTAGAATAGGAGAATATCTACGAACACCATCTATCTAAAAGAACTTGATAATAAAGCATTCCGATTACTGCCACATGTTTACCTATATGACCAGCAAAGACAGATAGTTGGAAGAATCGGTTATGGTGATGACCCGGGTTGGACTTATGAGGATTTCAGATGGGCACTAGATATCCATTGCGAAAATGAAGACGACAGAAAAATCCTGAAAATGGGAAGAGCACTAGAGAAAATAGAAAAGGGGGTAAACCTAGTTATGGATGTAAGTGAATTTTCTGAACCTGACTGGATAGTCGAAGGGTTAGTTGTCAGAAATGGACTAACTTTACTTTATGGGGACTCTGGAGCTGGTAAGACTACCTTTGCCCTATACTTAGCAGATGCTGTACAGAAGGGCAGTGACTTATTTGGGCTTAAATGTAAACAGGGTAAAGTTACATTTATTGAGAATGACGAATCGCCAGAGTTGTTGAAAAGTCATAGGGACAAAGTTGGGCTACCAGCCAAATTATCTGTTGCTAGTGTAGCCATTGTCTGGGATGCAGGCAACAAGAGGTTCAACAAAGAATTCGGAGACTTGCTCTACTATGAAAGCCCGGATGTGGTGATAATTGACGCTTACACTTCTTTAGGGATACCAGACATCACTAGACCGGAGTCGGGCTTAGTTTTAGATGAACTGAGACGGTTGGCGAGAAAGAATGAGTGTGCATTCGTCATAATCCACCATGTCAACAAATCGGGAGAGCAAATTGGCTCAAGTTTACACAAGGCGAAGATGGATTCGATGGTATCGCTGGTCAATATCAAAAATACGGTCACATTGACTCAGGAGAAAGTAAGAGGTACAAAATTTGGCGAGAAGCTCATCGATTTTGACCCTGTCACACTCAAGATGACAGATGCCAAAATGACTCTCAAAGACAAGGTCAAGCAATTGAAAGCACTAGGATTGACGCTGAATGAAATACAATTAAAAGTCCCAACTGCAAAAAAGGACACCATCCGCAAATACTACACACAACCATAAAGAGCAGGTCTTCTTATTGTATTTGTTTAGGATTATAAACCTATATATATAGGTTTAAGCGTGTATAGCTAAAATCCTATAGGATTAAGAAAATGAGTCCTATAGGACTGGGATTGTTTTAGGATTACTGCTGAAGCTAACAGGATTGTTCGAGGATTATTAGAATGCAGCATGGGGGATATTTTAAGTTGGCGTTGAAACCAGCATCTGACCATTCCCCATCAATATCTATAGCCCCAGACAGAAGGTAATTACTGCTCAGGATGCAAAGTCGGCATATTTCAGATACGAGTTGATTACATTTTTACGCAAAAAGGCTACAACGAGGGTCATTAAGACTGATTTGGAATATGATGCTAGCGGTGTTTTGTGCTAATGGTGTTTATAAAAGCAAGAATTATCATAGCGGACTCAAAATTCCTATACCATAGCTAGGCTACCATTAACGTTTTGACTCGTTAACCAGTTCTTGAAATGCTAAACGCTCCACTTCTGTGGCACCGAATATTTTAGTTCTGTACTTATCGTGAAAATTGAGGATATTTACCAATACATACTTAATGAAGGTGTCTGTAGCAACCACATCAGAGTATGGAAGTGTCATAGCCATTATTGCCAAATCATAGTAGTCACTTCCCTTAATTTTCCTCTCTTTCGGATAATATGTAGCTAATACAGCATCTATGGAAGCGAAGATGTCAACAAATGGGCTGTCTAACAACTCCTTTGATTCAGCAAAAGCCATTACTGCTTTGTGGTTATCTATGTCTATTCCGATAATTTTTAGACGGTTCCATAAAGCAACTAAGCTAGCACGGTTTCCTAAGGCGACTATCTGGTCTAATAGCTCACCTTTTTTAAGTGCGCGAATAATATTTTGTTGGGCTACATTTCCCATGTAACCGGCTATAAAGCTCTTCTTACTTTGTATCAAAGCCTCTGGCAAGTCATCAGGTCGCTTGTCATAATGCCCATTAAGAATCTCCTGTGATTCAGCAACAAATTCAGATTTTAGCCTGCCTTCTCGTGCAATAGTAACATCTGGCGCAGGAATGTGAACATCTATTCGCCACTTATCCTCATCTGTGCCTTCCATCCTAGTCTCTACCAGTGCGAATGGGTCAGATGTGAAAGAATCAGTCCACCATTCCTTACGCTGCAATTGTTGCCCCAAGAAAATCCTAGCTGCATCTTCAATTTGTGATTCCAAAATTAATTTCCATGGGTGGAATTGTAATCCCCATGATAATCCGTATATAGTCTCCATTATTGCGTCTTCATGATATTTATCATATTGAGCTTCCGTACTATGAAATTCTGATTTTGGACACGCAATCTTATCAGTTTCTATAGCCTCCTTAAGACTATTGAATAGTGAACTCCAAAATATCCTTTCTTTTTCAGCCTTTATAAAGCCATGCTTAGCTTTAGCCATGTTGCTTAAATAATTTTGGTCCAGATAGATTATGGTATGCAAACTCCTAACTCCTCTTCAAAGTGTATCCCTATCCATCGCATTTCTCAAGATAGGCAAGAAGCGAGTGTTTTTGAAAGAGGATTTGGTTAAGTGGATAAAGGAGCATTAGGCTCTGTTACTTCAGTTGCTCCGCTCTCCGGTCTGAAAATACATCATGACATTTAATCGCTAAAAACCTTTAATAGAATGTTGTGTTTATTTACTATGTGCTATAATTCTACTAAAGGGCAATAGAGTTGCAAAAATGAAGATTGAAACCTGTACCATATTAGAGTTAGATAGGATAATTCAAGGGGATTCTATAACCGTTTTGAAATCTCTCCCCCTATTCATGCATCAATTTTATTCGAATAGGAGGCAACAAAGATGAAAAGTATATTGGACCTCCAATTAGGTTTTGCTGACGCCGAGAATTATCAGAGAAGGGAAAACAAAGAGCTCTTTAACAATATTTTTGTAAAAAATATTTTTCTCGATATACTATGTACTCCAAGCACCTATTTTCTCATCGGAGAAAAGGGGACAGGGAAAACTGCCTATGCCGTGTTCTTATCAAACAACCTTTTCAAAGAAACTATATCCAAGTTAAAATACATTCGCGAGACTGATTATCAGAAGTTTGTTACATTAAAGCAAGAGAAACAACTGCAATTATCTGATTATACAAGCATATGGAAGGTTATTATTCTTCTACTCCTATCTAGAAGTATTAAGAGTGAAGAGCTAGACCATAATCCCTTTACCAAGAGTCTTAGAATAAGAGCGCTAAACCAAGCTGTTGATGATTACTATGCCAACGCTTTTGCTCCTGAAATAATCTATGCCTTAAATTGGATTGAGGACTCCAAAGTTGCTGCTGAACTAATCGCTAAGTATTTAAAAATAGGTGGGGAAAAAAGCTCAACGGTTTCATTTCATGAATCAAGATTTCAGGTAAATCTATTATATATCCAGAATCAATTTGAGAAAGCTTTAGCCGACTTAAAATTAAAGAATAATCATCTATTGTTCATTGATGGAATAGACATTAGACCTGGGTCAATACCTTATCAGGAATACTTAGATTGTATAAAAGGGTTAGCGGGCGCAGTATGGAGTATAAACAACGATTTTCTTTCTCGAATCAAAGATTCTAAAGGAAGATTTCGTGCTATCCTACTAATGAGACCGGACATTTTTAATTCTATCGGCATGCAGAACGCAACAAATAAGGTACGAGACAACTCTGTCTATCTGGATTGGCGTACTAATTATCCTAATCATAGAAACTCTCAGATTTTTCTATTAGCGGATAGATTACTCGCCTCTCAGCAGGGAACTAGACTAGAGGACGGTAAAGCGTTGGATTACTACTTTCCTTGGAAATCAAAATCAACAAATCGCAGCAGAGATTACGACTCTCCTTTTATTGAATTTCTTCGACTTTCATATTCTCGCCCTAGAGATATAGTTACCATCTTTCAGCTTCTTCAGGAGGAGTATAGAGAAAAGAAATCGGAGTCTACCCCAACATTTACTGAAGACCTTTTAGAAGGCCATGATTTCCAGAGTAAATATTCTGAATATTTACTGGGAGGTATTAAAGACCAATTATCTTTCTATTACAACGCTGATGACTATAGTGTGTTTCTTCGTTTCTTCTCTTTCTTAGATGGTAAGAATGAATTTGATTATTTACAGTACACTAAAATATATGAGAAGCTCATTCAATACATTGAAAGCAATCGTATTACAAAACCTGAATTCTTGGATACAGCTGACAGTTTTCTCCAATTCCTCTACGATACGAATATACTCTGTTATATTGAAGACATTGAGACAGAACCCCTTTTTAGATGGTGCTACAGGGAAAGAAGTCCTTCCAATATAGCTCCAAAAGTGAAGGCGAACCAAAGGTACCGTATTCATTATGGGCTATTCAAAGCACTAAATGTCGGTGCTAGATTTATCAGGTAGCTATAGCTTCTGTATTAATGATTCATGAATAGTTACTTATACAACAATCGGGTAAATAATATTTGTTAGCATTTTACTAACGAACTTTTCATCACCATAAAAAATCATATGATACTGAATAGTTTGGGTTAGATAGCATTTTCAATCTCGGATGATTTGTCAGAGTGAAGATGAGAAACAAATAGTCCATCTCATAAATTAGTGACCTATATCCCAACGACCAGATTGATTTCTGAATTTTACCCCCGGCATTGAAATCGACATATTGCCTTCCCCAAATGAATCACCATGCCCCAGTCAGAAGCAAATCTGAGCTAGCCTAGTTAACTTGGTGTGTTTATCTGCCGATATAGGTTAAGGGCTTCATCAAAGCCAAGCGATTTAGAGTAGTTCTCAACCATACTAATCGTGTCCCAACCACCAAGAGCTTGGACTATACGAGTAGATAGACCATCCTTAAGTTGGTGAATACAGAAGCCTCTCCGAAAGCTATGAGCGTTACATTGGACACCAGCATCAACCTTAAGTCTCTTGAGCATAGTCTGAGCACCACCTTTTGCAATCTCAAAGGTATCATGTTTGCTAAACCATTGTCTGATAAGACCATTCCCAGCAAGGCACTTACGATAACGGTTACCCTTACCCAGCACAATAACAGTTCCCTCTTCCCAGTTGAAATCGCTTGCCTTTATATTAACGGCTTCTGATATTCTCATTCCTGAATACCATAACAAACTAATTAAGGCTTTATCCCGTTCACAACGGCAGTGATTCAACAGGACTTCAAGTTGCTCTTTGCTAACGGCAGGTAACAACTTCTTTTGTGTCTTAGGTGGAGAGACCTTTTCAATAACATTCTCAGGTATGTAACCATTGTGATATAGCCACCGTGATAATGCTCTGAGACATGAGTAGAATTTAGCCTTACCATTCTGGCATCTAAGACTAGCCAGATAACTACTTATGCCTTCAGGAGTGATAGGATAGCCAATAAAGTTATCAAGGGTATAGTGATAGGCTTCAATACTGCGGATACTTGTTCCTTGTGGACGAGATGTGATAAACTTTTCAAGTAACCCAGTTG
>SDBV01008887.1_pt1 | contig 13459 bp, 14 predicted proteins | sample 2277081 | NCBI WGS metagenome assembly SDBV01 (sample SAMN10402039, study PRJNA504765) | marine sediment metagenome | isolation source: marine sediment core GS10_PC15, 223 cmbsf | place: Arctic Ocean: Southern Knipovich Ridge | collected 2010 | reverse complement strand
AACGACGTCCAGCAGCAGAAAGGCTTTGTTCTTCTGGTCACTCACGATGAGGTGAGCCGGAGCGCTTGTGTCGGGAGTCCAACGATTGCGGACGTGGTCGTATCTCCATCTGAGGAAGGCTTTTTTGTCCGTAATAGCCCCTTCTGCTGGTATTAATTCATAGAGGCCGTTCATGGCCGCGCGGCTGTGACGGAGCTCGTCCCCCTCTAGGAATAATATCTTCTGCCTGCTCGGTGTCTATAATATAGGGATCCCATGCATAGTCTTGTGAAGCATGTCCTCGGTGCTGAGCCTTATAGATTTCATCCGGATCCAAGAGGTTCAGGCCGAAGATGTGCTTCGTCGGCGCATGCAACTGGAAGCCAACGTATTCCAGCGGTGGGAGTACTACCGGGACGACATGGTGTCTCGCCGGGAAGTGTCCGGGGACCAGAAAATGAAAGCCTTGCACCGACGCTTGACCGAGCTCGACGTCCATTACCCCCGATCGCAACAACAACGTGAATTCCACGATGCTTTCATCCAGGCCTGCCTGCCTCTCATCTATGGGGACGATCTGAGCCGATATTTGGTCCGCATCCTTCGATCTCTCAATGTCGATCATCTGCAATCCGAGGTCATGATCTGCACGCCACGCCGGTTCGGAAAGACCATGGGTGTGGTCCTATACGTGGTGGCATTCATGCTGGCTCTTTCCAATGCCGAGGTGGTAGTCTACAGCATTGGAGGTCGCACTTCAAACATGTTCAGTGCCCAAGTCTACAACGTATTGGTGCAGCTCCTGGGGGGAGATCAGAGGATAGTGGTCTACAACAAGGAAACCCTGGTGCTCATCAACGACCATGGGACCAAGTCTACGCTCAAAGCCTATCCATCGAATTCTACAATACGTGATCCTCCTTTTTTTTCTTTTTCTTTTTCTCGGAGGAGGAAGGAGCCGCCACTCCCCTCCCCAATTTTTTTTTCTCCCTACTTTCCCATGTGTTTTTTGCGAATTATCTTGATATACCTGCGTGTTGTGTGCCATTGTCATTAAAAAGAAGAAGGAGATGAGGTGCCTTGCACTGCTGGTACTCCTCCTCCTCCTTCTGTTGACGGTGGTGCGCGGCGAAGAAGAAAGAACCGAACCACAATCACCGTGCGACGACGGTCAGGACAGAGACTGTTTTGGAGTTTGCGGAGGATTTGCCGTAGAAGACTGCCTCGGCAGCTGTGGGGGACCGGTACACGAAGACTGCAAAGGAATTTGTGGAGGCACAGCAAAACCTGATTGTGCCGGCGTATGTGAAGGGCAGACGAAATCCGACTGCGCGGGCGTGTGCGGTGGGACCCAGGTCGACGACGAATGTGGGACATGTGGAGGCCACAACGAAGCGTGCGGTGATTGCGCTGGTATCCCAAACGGCGGTACAGTCGTGGATAAATGCCAAATCTGTGGTGGAAACAACGAATGCCTAGATTGCGATGGTATAGTGGAAGGACCGAACAAACCAGATGTCTGCGGAGAGTGTGGAGGCGATGGTAAATCGTGTCTCGATTGCGCAGGGACTCCCTATGGCCCTGCTCTGAGGGATCGATGTGGGCAGTGCAACGGAGATGATAATTGTCTTGATTGCGAGGGTACACCATGGGGTCAATCCACCATAGACAAGTGCGGGAAATGTGGAGGCACGAATGCCTGCCTTGGATGCGATGGCATCCCCAACAGCGGACTCGCAGTCGACGAATGTAGCATCTGTGGGGGAGACGGTTCTGTCTGCAAAGGATGTGATGGTGTGGCCAACAGCGGTCTGGTTCTGGACCAGTGCGGCTCTTGCGGAGGGGACGGATCGTCGTGCTGCGGCGAGGAAGGTTTTTGTGGAGGCCATGGAGAATGCAGCCCTGAGATCCGCGGGTGCGACTGCGACGTAGGCTGGACCGGTAGGTTCTGCGGGAAGAAACAGGATCTGTGTCGGGGCCAGGATTGCAGCGGCGGCAGAGGTACGTGCTCTTCCGAGACGGGCCTATGCGCATGTGCCAAGGGTTGGATGGGGCCGTCGTGCGGTCTGAAGACCTGCAACTGGAACGGTATCTACGACGCAAGCACCGATCAGTGTGTCTGCATGGAAGGGTTCCAGGGAGACGATTGTACCGAGTGTGGGGAACCCATTTCCTCGGAGGACAGCAGCAGCAGCAGCGACGGCAGCGACAAGAACAACCGTTATACATACATCTGTGTGGAACGAAAGCATCCGACGCAGAAAGACCGCAAAGAATTCATGCTTCTGGCCGTGCCAGAACACGAGGCGGATTTCTATGTCAACAACGAGGCTCCTATGACCGTGGGAGGAAAACGCGATGCGATTTATCCGGACAGCGACTACAAAGAGTTCCATTACGATTGCGCCTGTCGAGGAACGCCCAAGAGCACGGAGGAGGAGGAGGAGGAGGACGAGGGAGACGATGACCTGCGTGTTCGATCCAGAGGAATCGACGATATCCTAAACAACATCATCATGGAACCGAGGCTGTTCCAGGTTCGCACCGGACAGCAGATGGCCATGGAAATGTACGACTGCATGCAAGAGGAACTGAGCGAGTGCCAGTTCGAGTTCGGGCTGTGCGCCGCATATTTCCCGATCATTTTCCTCATCGTCATTCTGCTTTTGTTCTGCACCTTAGTAGCTATGTTCGTTTTGGCGCCGGTGCGAAAAAGAGAAGACTGACGATATGTGAATACACAAAAAAAATTTGTTTTGTTCGTCACTCTGTTAATCTCCAGTGTGTGAACTGCATTTCGTTTGCCTTCGGTAGTCTTACCGCGGGAACTGAGGATCCTCCCACGTCTTCGAACTCTGTGAGAGCCACGAATCCTCCCACGCCGGGTCTACCGCCCAAGTCTTCCCACACTCGCGTTGCAATTAACTCTGCTGATTCCGAAAGCTTTTCCTTTTCGTACGAACAGCTAAATACCGTGAATGTGCGACAGGATTCAGGCATCTGGTGCGCGACCGTCAAATGCAAGCCTCGTTTCTTCAGCAGATCGACTATCGTCCGCAATAAAATAATATCCATGCCGTCACGCTCGACGCAAAGTAATAATAATATATGCGTCATCAGCGAAAAAAACGCACAACGAGCATCCTGCGACCGCCCCTCCCCCACCCCACCCGAAATGCCGGCCGTACGCATCGGTCGCGTTGCCCTGGCGACATTATTATGCATGGTCGCCTACCTCACGATTCCTCACCGGTATTTGCTGCTGGGAGCATTCTTCGGGACCGTGGTGCTCTCTCATCTCACGGCTCTCGAGCGGTGGTTGGTACTATGGGCAGCATTCTTCACGGTCACGGCGCTCGCCTATCTCACGACTCCCGACTGGTGTTTGCTGCGTGTGGATGGCTACTGGAACGAAGGCACCTTTCCCTCCTGGGATCTCTTTCTGGCATCGGTCTGGCGCATTCTAGCTGCCATTGGAGGCATATTCGTGAGAACATTTCAGATATTTTGGCCCGTTTTGTTTGTCAACTTGATCTTTGTGACATGCGAATGGATCTGGAAAAAACCGTTCCCTCTCCCCGAAAAAAGTAAAGTAAAGTTGTAATATGCATTTTAGCGGACCGTCATGAACATCCTGCGACCGCCCCTCCCCCACCCATCCCAAATGGAAGACGTGGATCTGGAGGATGCCATCAACGTGGTAGAAGCCCGTCCCACAAAATGCATAGACCGAGTCCCATCTTCTTGGGTCGGTCTTTTTGTCATAATCGCGATCGTCTCACTTTTAAGCTACGCGACTCTGTCTGCGTTCGGGGTCCGAGACGAGGTTTCCATCGTAGCGAGCGTCCTGGTGTTCGTCGTCAATGTGATTGTACTCGGCGCGCTCAACTGGGTGAGGATGCGGAGGGCCAGTTTCTCTCCGGCTGGGACGGGCGTTCGCAAAAAGCGCGATCCACCCGAACACGATTGGACCGTACTGGAGAGCCCGACCAAGGCCACTTTGGACATAACGTCGGATCAAGACGAAGACGACGATGACGACGAAGGATGATAATGACGGTGTAGAAAAAATTTTGAAATTACAAAAAACACGGTTTCGTGTGAAAAAAAAAAGAAGAAGGGCTCTGCGGAGGAGGAGGAGACTTCAGCGTAGTGGTGTTCAGTAATACTGGTGGTGTTGTTGTTGGGGGACAGATGATGCAAGTCGGTGTGGCAAATACTCGTATTCGAATGTAAGAATGATCTGGTTCTCTCTCGCGAGGCGCTGATTGAGCTGTTCGTCGCCGCTGGCAGTTCCCAGATTAAGCCCGGCAGAGATTTCTCGGGTGTCGGTCCAGTTCGTCTTGAGCTTGTTCTTCAGTTCCGTAGGGCGAGAAATTTGTGTCCGCAGGAATGTGACCGTGAGCCCTGCAAGATCCGAAACATACATGGTCCGGTTGAAATCTCTGGTCAGGTCTTCTTGCATTGCTTCCACATCTTTCGAGCCGATGACAAAGTTGTTCTGGCCTGCGCTCAGCTCGAATCCTTCGTGTTGTGGAATGAAAGGCCGTCCGGCTTGCACACAGCGTCGCCGGGCTCTCTTGATCAGCTCCTTGGCGACCGGATGAATCCGCGGGACAATCATCTTGCGCCCGTCTGTATCGCTTGGATCGACCACGATCTTTTCCCTCAGATTGTCTGGATTTGCGAACATATGCATGGCCGGATCGCGATGATTCTTGTATCGCGCCAGAATGGGCTGGCACACCCTCCTGGGCCGTGCCATGATCTCCTTTGGCGTCGTGGAGTTGAACTGGGACGACTTGAACATGTCAAAGTTGATGAAGTCGTTGTAGCCCTTGCAGAGATGCCTTCCTTGGATTTTGTTTCGTTTCCCGTCGTCCAGGATGCAGGTTTTGACTCCGATGGTCACCGAATGCGAATTACGGCCTTCGACGACCTTGATGCCACCGAGATAGTCCCTGCTCTTGGCAATATCCATGAAGGTCTGGGTAGCTCCAAATTCCTCTTCGAGGCTGATCGTAGCTCCCTCAAGATCAAATTGCTCAATCGAGCCTTCGATGCTGAGCGTGAAGGTCCCCTTTTTCCAACGGTCGTCTGCGACGCCGTCAGGGGCTCCTCCTTGCACAACACGGGGTGGCATCCATTCTTCGCCACCACCACCACCACCAGGCGGAGACCGTCCTTGTTCTTCATAAAACGGTCCTCCGCCACCACCACCACCACGCTGGTACGGGTTGGGATCCCACTCCCTGGGATCTGTCCGGTACGGATCGTCATGCGCTCCGATCATCTCACCTTGTCCCCTGTTGTTGTTGTATGCTTCTTCTTCTTCTTCTTGTTGTTGTTGTCGTTGTTGTCGTTGGGGAATACCGTAAGGATCGTTGCGTTCAGCGACCGCCGCTCCTCCTCCTCCACCGTAGCCCATGAGGCCATCTTCGCCATCGTCGTCTGCATAGAGATCGTCTTCGATAAACGGTTCGAGTTCGTCGTCGCCGTAGCTCACGCGCTCGTCCGTCGATCTCGCAAAAACGAGACCATCTCCAACGTCCCTTGGATCAGAGAATCCGTCCGTTGCCATGTTGTTATTATTGACAGGCAGTGATACCGGATCGACACGGACGGGTCTTTATAGCGATTCTGGGTGTAGACAGTGGTACGAGTTCGAAGGGCAGTTTTGTTTTGGTTTCGCGCTCTCCTCCTCCGAGAACGAGAGAGAGATTAACTCCAAAAAAAACAACCGTGAGAATCTTAGCCCGGACGCATGCAAATACATCAGAGAAACTCTTTATCTACACACACAAAAATGATCGCAGAGAGAAAAAGAATTCCTTTTTTTTGTGTGTTTCTCTCTCTCTCTCTCTCTCTATCTCTCTCTCTCTCTCTCTCTCTCTACACTACAACTTGGCGGCGTGTCGGAAGCTGAAACATACGTTCTATGGCACCTGCGGTATCCACGGGTTCTTCCGAGGTCAATACGAACCGTTCGCCATACGGATCCCACCGTATATCCTCAAGATCCCGCATTGCGTTGCCTAGGTCTCGAATTGCGTGTCCTCTCAGTTTCGCTGGGAGCCACCGCACAGGAAACTTGCTCATCGACAGGGCCATGACATTGGCCACCACAGTTGCGAAATCTGTCTGTGTGGCCGCGTCGCGTTGGATCCGCTTCATGCCGGCACGCGCGAGGTCTGGGACCCATTTCCGAACCTTTGTCCAGGCTTGAGCAATGCCGTAAATTACCAAGGCCCGGAGCTCGACTCTACCGGAGAATTCGGGTCTCAAAGCCCATCGCATGCGATGCTGATATGGCAAATCCGGCTCTCGAATCCTTTCCATGTCTTCGAGCTCTTCGCTGAGCTGGTCCATCGAGCTGCGCCAGTCCCTCACAGCTCTCAACACGATCCTACGGTCTCTGGTGTAGTTCTCTAGCCACTTCCGGAGCGCACTTACATACTGGCGTCTGGTGGCGTGTTTCTGTCGCAGTTTCCGCGAGACGAAGGAGACGGTCTCTGATTCTGCCTTCGCATTCCGTGATACGGCTCGATTCCTCGCTCGTTCCGACCGCTTCCCAGCGTCGCGAAGAACAACGAGAGCCTCTTCCTTCTCTCGATCCGATGAAGGTCTGGCCGAGGCCCACAGCTTTCCAATGTAATCTCCGTCCACCGGACCGCTTTCGTGTAGATGCGGAGAACGGGCAAGCTGCATCCATTCCCGAATATTCTGGGCTATTACGACTCTTTTCCGGGTCGGTGTGGTGGGAGGGGAAGAAGGCCCTTCTTCTTTTTCGGGTTTGATCTCCAACATCCGTGGGATCTCGGATCGCCCTTCCCTGACGTCGCTCAGGTAGTTCGAAATGATGTAGAACAGCGAACGAGACAGCCAATCGCTCTTGTTTTCCTCGCTGAGCTCCTCGATATCGAGTAACTTGAGAAGACCATCGGCTCCAGGAAGTCCCTGTCTGGCCATTTTTGCGAGAGTCCTGCGTATGGCCTGCTCGATGTGTGGATTCGTGGAGTACAGTGCCGAGTACTGTGACGGATTATAGACGTCCACACCCCCGTTTCCACGCTTGAACTCCTGGAGAAAAAACTCTATCAGCGTTTGCGTGTCCTTTATCAAACGCAGCATCTCGGTCGCATGAGTCTCTTCTTCGCGGGTCACATCCAGCTTAGCCAACAGCTCCGTGCCTTCGCTTGCCAATTCGGTCTCTGGTTCCAAGTCGTCGAGTAGCCTTTCGGCCTGGGACACTCGCCGTCTGGTTTGTCTGGAACGTGTCCTCAGCAGGGCAAAACGTTCCCTTTGTGCTGTGGTCCGGCGTCTCTGCTGCGACAGGATGTTTTGGACGCGGAGGAACTCGCCCTCAAGATTGGCAGGATCAAAGAGCTTTTCTACGTCGGTATTTGCCGCGCCGGCGACCAGCTCGAGAAACTTGAAATCTGGATCGGCGGCCAGAAGATCTCGGCGTTTGAAGAAATTCTCCCTCCATTCCTCCGCGAACGTCTCGCTATCTTCTTCTTCTTCTTCTTGGTCTGGAGGCCATAGTCTGCCGTCTTCGCGAGGGATCTGTTGTGGTGGCATCAACCGGGCCCGTTTCGACGGATCCTGTCTGCTGGCTCTTGGGTGGATGCCATCCACGTAGAAGTGTGTTTGGCCCTGTTCCAGTTCTATTGGGGCTTCTGGAAAAGGTTGTTGTCGTTGTTGTTGTTCTGTCCCAAAACCCAGTTGGACGTCTGTCAGGCGTCGCACAGCTCTGACGGTCTCAGCGTGGGTGCGCTTTCTAGACGCCGCAGCCTGGTCTACCTGGTCTACCTGGGTCACGGATTCCGACAACCGACGCAAACGACTCATAACATCATCATCACCATCATCATCATCATCACCATCGGACACGATCATTGTTCCCGTGTATCACTCTGCAAGGAGGGACACCCGTCCTTGCTTTCGTATACTCTTCATACAGATATTTATTCGAGTACGGATGCATAGAACACTTTTAGGTGACCACCACTTCCAGAAGAAGAAGAAGAAGAAGAAGACCTGCCTCTCTTGGTGATCCGCACGAAAGAGCCGTCTTTTCGGTCCTTCAAAAGATCCTTGCGACCTGGAACCGCATCGTAGGTCTTGGTACCGCACAGGCTGGTCATCCACAGTTTCGAGGCTCCCTTCTGTAGGATGGACTGGCTAATGTTTTCCGGGGTGGTCGAAGGCCCGATCATCAGAACAAAATTGCCCTCTGCCTCGGCGATCATGTGTTTGGCCAGCAAAACCATTCTCGATTCGGGTTGTTGTTGTTGCGAAGGCAGCGAGAGCAGGAGCCGGAGAGACGCAGACCAGGACCGGATCGGCCGCAGAGACAATTTCATGGTATCGTCTCCCAGCTTCTGATCCCTAGCCACGGAAACCATGATGAAACGGGCCAGGTGGATCGCACTTCGAGTCTGTGCCGCGATAGACCATCGCTGCAACAGCGCCTTCGCCAGATCGGCGCCTGCATCTTTCGGATCGATGCTTTTTTCGTCCCTGAGTACCGATCGTATGGCGGACGAAAGCTGCAGCGATAGGATACCTACAGAAGATGTGTCCACTTGCAGGTGGTGATGATTAACAACGATAGTGTGCCTCTCTGTTTTTCCCAGTTCCGTAGCGAGTTTCTCTGATATCACGGATTCCAGCTGTCGAAATCCAGCAAGAGCCCTTTCTGCATGGGGAAAGTTTTCGGTCGCGTCCTTGGTCTCCCCCAGCGTCGCCATCATCGAACCCAAGTAGAGGAACAGACGTTCGAACAACACACGTTTTTTCTGACGGTCTTTCTTCATGGCTATTCGAGTGCCTACTAGCCAGGCGATCCTCTCGCCCCGGAACGCAATGTCGTCTACGTTCATGCGACGACTCACAAGCAAGCCGACATAGAGCGCCATAGCCGTAACGGCACGCTTCCTCTTTGCCCGAGCGAAAATCTCAATGACCATCATCGGCTTTGTTTGGAGAAGTAGGTGTGTGGCTTTCTCTAGGTCGCCGCTGGAGAACTGGACGCCATCTGTCTCGATGTCCAGAATGTCGTCTTGGTAGCCGGATTTTTCTCTTACCGCTCTAGCGACTGCTCTCGACGAGAGCGCCATGGCTACCCGATTCCGGCCGTCTTGGGTGCACAGAAGATCCCACATAGCGTCTTGGTCCTTGGCACAGGTCTCCACAATTCGCAGAAGGAAAGACTCGTCTTCTTCTTCTTCTTTTGAATCGCAGGTCGCGTTCATATTGCGCGCGACTGTGATGGGACTGAGCGGATCGAGGGCGATTAATTTTTGTTATGGTCCTGCTTTTATTCCCCATAATATTTGCATCCCAGATGCAATCACAATCCAACACTTCGAAAACCTAATAACAATGATGAACGACGGAACTGTGACTACTCGGGAAGATCGTTACAAACGGGAACTGATCCACGATCTGAGATCCATGGGACTGACCGTATCAAGCCTACCCCAAGATCCCACCCTGGCACGCTATGGAATAGCGGCCGACATTCGGGGAGTCGCCGTGCGACGAATGGCGGAGGCTATCGAGTTTACCGCGAACGGGCAAAATGCCACTATTGTACGGGGCTTGATGTGCACCATTGGTGCGCCTCTGGCCGAGACACAGCAAGAGCAGGACGATGGGCAGTGCAGAATTACGTTCTCATTTCACGTGCTGCGAACCAGCTGAGACATTTTCACTGTGTGTGTGTGTTGCACAAAACGAAAAAGACCACTAGTACGTTCCAGGAATCCTATAGCCATGTGTACGGATTTCCCAAGAATGCAAATACACGGGCCTTATGCCCCCGTTTCGTGGATTGCGCTTTTTGCCTGGCTCCGGATCCACGGTTCGCACCCTCAGCTTCCATTGGCCCCGAGACCCTTCGCCCCAATGTCTAAGACTCATGTAGGTCCAGTCACTGATGTCGGTGGCCTGGTCGTCGTTGGTGGCTCTAGCAAGGATGCTGCACATGCCGGAGGGAGAACAGAGCACCACTTGCACCACACCACGTCCCGAGGAAGCGTATAAGGAAATGGTGACCTCTACGTGTTCCACAAAGAATGAGTCTTTGGCGCCCGCAGGACAGTCCCAGAACAGGGCCTTTTCGTCTCCTACCGGTATGGAAAGCGAAGGATTTAAATCCTTTTTACCGCTGCTATAAATCGTGGCTGGTCTGGGAACGTTCCGCCAGGTTCGCGCAATGCTCACTGCACGCCTCGCATCCGGGATCCCAAATCCATAGTCGTGGGAGTGCCACAGATTGGCTCCGTTCTGGGTCCACGATTCCGAGCGAATGTCGGTCCGATTGCACGAATGGATTAAGACATGCTGCACATCTCTCCATCCCAAGCGGTTGTTGACCTGGAGCATCAGAGCCACGATACCAGCTACCGTGGGACACGCGGCCGAAGTGCCGCCGAATGATCGGGTACAATCGGTGTGGGAAGCACCGGCGCTCCCGAGAAGATCGGTGGATACGATGTGGCGCGTGCCTCCACTGCTGGGAACCACGCACAGAAGAGCCGCACCCGGTTCCGAGTAGTCTGCGTAGCGGTATTGATCTGTGAAAGCTCCCACAGCAATGGTGAAACGCGAATTTGCGTATCCGTCGTTGTTCACGTCGTCTCCGTAGTGGCGCCCGTTGCCTCCGGCCCACACGTAGATGGCACCGTGTCCGCCTCGACCCCGTTCGATGCAGTAACGCATGGCTTCGGCAGTGACGTGTCCGGGACCCTCTAGATGACGTCCGTCGTCGATGGGGCCCCAGCTATTCGAAAAGATGTCATTGCCTTGGTCGCACTTGTAGGATTCGCCGATAGCTTCCGTGGAATCCGTGGGGTAGCCCGCCAGAATCCTGAGTCCGGCCAGCCCGGCTCGCGGTGCCACGCCCACCCCACACACGTTGTTCTGACGGGCAGCAGCCACTCCGGCGGCTGCGGTGCCATGCGAATCTCTGTTGTGGGGCATGGGGTCGTCCCGTCCATAGGACACGTCCCGGCTCTGGGCGGGCCTGTAATTCGGAGCTATGTCCGGATGCGTGTGTTGCAGGCCGTCATCTACCACAGCAATGGTCGTGCCTCTGCCATCCACGCCTCGATCCCACAGTTCTTGTACGTGGCCCACGTTGGGCAGATGGCCGCTGGATCCCCCGTGCAGATTCCACTGTTGGGACCACAGCGGATCCGCAATATTGCTCCGTTTCACCCGTACGAGTGGGGTCTGTTCCTGCATCCACTCCACTTCTTCGGAAAGCTTATCCAGCGAATGGTTGCGGTGTTCAATGGGCCGTTCCAGCAGATGGTACCCTGGTACCACCTGTCCTCCGTAGCGAAAACCATGCCGTTTTGCCAGATCTCGAGGATTTCCTCCGTCACGAATGCGGATTGCGATTGTGTGGACCTTGCGTTCGGGTCCCCGGTCGACATTCGGAACGAAGATCCAGCCTCTGCCCACAGTGAAAAGCAGAATCAGCCACAACAATAATACTTTCATTGTGTTGGGTACGCGCTGGGTACGGAATAATGCATGTGGAAAATCTAAAAATTTCTATTGATCAGAGCGTTTACGCTGTAACACTTTCTCGCATCTGTCTAGATGAAAGCATAGCCATTGATGGAGAAGTTCTTGCTCGAGGCCGATATCGTAACCGTTATCGCCAGCTGGACCCTTTTCACAGTCTCCCGCGATTATGAATTTGCAAGTCCGTTCGCTGCATCCCATTTGCATCAGGTCGTATTCAGAAAAATCCGATGGCCACGGCATATTGCGTGGGTCAGTCAAAAGTTCCTTTTCTACTTTTTCTATCTCTCCCATGATAGTGCGATATTCTTTTTCCAATTCCATCAAACCCGTAAATGTCCCATCGGAGGGACATTTACGGAAAGGGCGCTCGTGTAGTTCCGTAAAACGATCACCAACATCGCCGTGTTCCCAGACCGATTCAAAGTCCCACCATCCTTGAAACGCAAAGAAGTAGAGCTCCCATTCGCAACTATCCCTGTCACCAGCCTTTACGTCGAAAATGATGCGCTTGCATTTTCTCCAAAAATGCATTGCAATCTCCAGAAATCTAGAATTGACACGAGACCACTGTAAAACGGATGCAGCACTCATGTTTTGGACGATGCATGACAGACATTCGTTGGGAAGATCTTCTAGCAACGGGTGTGCATATAGACGAGCCTTTTTGCTATGCGTGAACGCCACACTTTTCTTTTTGCGTTTCATCGTTGTGGGCGCGTTTCTGCAGCCAAGAAAAACTGTTTGGTGAAAAAACATTGCCTGCGCTCGATCGTAAAAAACACCGCCTGATATTCGTGCACGGGCCTACGACATCCGCGCGCGCACTCAAACGACACACATCCTGCGCCCCCATGGCTTCCGATTTTTTGATCGATCCAAAAACGCGTCTGCACGACCTATTGGACATAAAGCATTTTGGGGGAGCATCCTGGCAGCTGCCTTCGTATGACGTGGCCGAAGCGCTGCTCGACAAAAAAACCACGAAATGGGATAGCATTCGACTCATGGCTACTCTGCTGCAAGACGCCACACGAGAGAAACTTGCCAAAGCAGTCAGACACCCGCCTCCTTCCGACAGGGAGAAGAATCTCCTACGTCTTCCCACAGAACTACTTACAATGATACTGTGCCAGTTGATGACGGACCGATCGTTTCATATCCAGTTGGCTACCATACAGCACCTGTCGGTGGTGTGCAAGCAGTTCTATTTGTGCATCTGGTCCCCAGAGGCATTGAAAGCAAGACACGTCGTGATGCCACTGGGTTTCAACCCGAATTGGCACTACAGGAACATGTTCAAAAAAAAAAAAAGAGCCGGGATTGTCCAATTTGAAATCCGTGATGAAATGCGTGCTGCGTGCGCCATGGCTGCGGAAAATTGGAAGTGTATGACGAAATTCCCAGACATAGAAGAATGGCACCCCGACCTATGGGAGATCGTGAGAGAGGAATCTTCAGCGACGCGCTTACAAAAGGCCCATGCTTGGCAATGCTTCGAAAGCCGACGACTCACCTGGGTTCACGCAGTCTTCATGGTGATATATGGTTCGGACGAAGACTGGCGCGCGAGAGCTATTTCTGGAACGTTCGATCGCAACGGTCGATTGCCTATCTTTCTCCACAAAATCCAATTTCTCAGAAGAGACAGCGGGCCCGAATTGAGGTGCACCGGGTGCCAAGATTTTCTATATCTGCGCTCCCGGAGTCTGGTGGATCCAGAACGCGATTACGTATCTTCCATGGAGTTTGCTCTGACAACCTACGATGTTCTGTGCGAGCCCTGTTGCCGAGAGCGCTCCATACTGCCTAAGAAACGAAAAAGAGAGAAAACCAAGACCAAACCGAAGAAGAAGAAGAAGAACAATAAAGCGACACGGTCTTCCAAAAGACTAAAAACTTCAGTCAAAGAGTAGTGGCGGTATCATTACAACAACAA
>SDBV01008886.1_pt1 | contig 13459 bp, 11 predicted proteins | sample 2277081 | NCBI WGS metagenome assembly SDBV01 (sample SAMN10402039, study PRJNA504765) | marine sediment metagenome | isolation source: marine sediment core GS10_PC15, 223 cmbsf | place: Arctic Ocean: Southern Knipovich Ridge | collected 2010 | reverse complement strand
CAGCGGGCGCTGTCCTAGCGCGAAATACCCTCTACAACCTCATAGGGCGCGCGGTTCCCTTGGTGGCCGGTCTGGTGGCGATACCGCTATTGATCCGTGCGCTCGGACTGGATCGTTTCGGGCTGCTCATGTTGCTCTGGACGGTGATCAACTACTCGACGGTTTTCGACCTCGGCTTGGGGCGGGCCACTACTAGGTTCGTGGCCCACCACCGCGCGGCGGGTAGGGTTGAGGAGCTCCCGGGTTTGATCTGGACCTCCTGGACTGTGACGTTTGCCCTCGGATCGGCAGTGGGTCTCATCCTCGCCGCCGTCACGCCCCTCCTGGCGGACTCCGTTTTCCACATTCCCGATGCCATGCGCGTCGAGGCCGTGGGTGCGTTTTACCTGTTGGCCGCATTTCTGCCTGTCGTTCTCACCGCCGCCTCTATGCGTGGGGTACTGGAGGCACACCAACGATTCGATTTGGTGAACGTCGTCCAGAGTCCCGGCGCAGTGGCAAACTATCTGGCTCCTCTCTTCGCAAGCCTGATCACGCCCGACCTCCGATGGGTGGTCCTCGCGCTGATGATGGTCAGGGCGTTCGCCCTTATGGCCTTTCTGGTGCTCAGCCTGCGGATCATGCCGGGACTGCGACACCGGCCGGCACGCAAAGGAAGTTTCAAAACGGTTCTCAAGTTCGGTGGCTGGCTTACTGTGAGCGGGATCGTCAGCCCGATCATGGAGTATGTCGACCGCCTCCTGATTGGTGCACTGATCACGCTGGCGGCGGTGGCATATTACACGACGCCCTACACCATGGTGGCGCAGCTCCACCTCGTGTCCGGCAGTTTGATCGCGGTTCTGTTCCCGGCGTTCAGCGGGCTCACCAGCACCCGTGACCTTGAAGCAACGGCACTGCTCTACCGACGGTCGGTGAAGTACGTGTTTCTCCTTGCTGCGCCGGTTGGGTTCGTTCTGATGGTGTTGGCGTCCGATATCATGACCCTTTGGGTGGGAGCGGAGTTTGCGGGACAAAGCCATCGGGTGATGACCATCTTAGCGTTCGGTATGTTCGTCAGTGCCATGGCAAGGGTTCCCTACGTGATGATCCAGGCAGGCGGTCGTCCCGACATCACCGCTAAGTTCCATCTCTTTGAGGTTGTACCGTTCGTCGCGGTGTCGTGGATGGCCATCCGGACGATTGGGGTCACAGGGGCCGCGATTGCGTGGACGGTGCGGGTAGCCATTGATGCAGGACTCCTGTATTGGTATGCGGATCGGATGCTTGGTCTCAAATGGGCCGGACGGTTGTTTGCGGCACGTTTGGTGGTACTACTGGCAGGCGTTTATGGGGCGGCGTGGGGCGGCATCCAGGTTGCACCCGGCTGGCTCGGGCGCCTTGCCGTCGTTGGTGTGGTCCTGTTGCTGGCCGCAGCCATCGCGTGGCGCTGGTGGCTGGAGGATGCAGAGCGGGCCCTGCTGGAGAGAGGCCGCGCGACTTTGGCTCGCTATGTCAGACAGGTGACTGGACGATGAACCTAGAGCCCGCGGGAGCGCGAGGTACAGGTGATGACCACCGTAGCGTGGAGAGCAGCCCCCGTTGGATAGCGGCGGTTCCCTTTCTCCTGATGATTTCCTTGCTGGCTGGGACCCCGCTCGTGTTGCCCTTGGCCGGAAGACACATGGGGCTGGGGCCGACTGATTTTATTCTTGTCGTGGTTGCCTTTCTCTCCCCTTGGTGGTGGCGAACCCGGCCGCCTGTTACGGTGGCGACGGTGACTGCGTACGCATTCGTGGCCTGGTGCCTCGCTTCTGCTGTATTCTGGTCAGTGGACATGCGTCGCTCGGTACTGGGCACTGGGGAACTCCTCAAGGCTGTACTGACGTTCCTGGTTTGCTACAACGCGTTCGCGCTGTCGCAACGGGAGCTGTTTCCCCGGGTGCTCCGCCTTTTTAACGGAATCTTGGCCGTCCAGCTCGTTTGGGGCCTCTGGAGTATGGTGAACGAGTTCGGAGCGTTGTCCTTCTTCGGCCTGAAGGATGCGGTTGTGACACCGATTGGTCAAAGCAATTTCATCGCGATCTTCTTCGAGTTTGGGATCGTTTACGAGCTGCTCACGAGGCGCAAGGGCTGGTTGGCCTTCGGGCTCCTTCAATTCGCGGCTTTGCTCCTCACGCTATCACGGGGTGCACTCGTAGCGTTGGCTATCACGCTGACAGTGGGCTCGATGGTGGCTTTAGTGACCCATGGCCAGCGCAAAGCCGCAGCGGTCTTGATAGGTGCCTTGGCGACAGCCGGCTTGGTCTTGCTGGCGACCCCCCTCGGACAATTCATTGTGCAGGCATTCGACATCATCGACCGTAGCGCGACGGCGCGAATGTCGCTTTGGTCAGCTGCACTGACCGCGGTATCCCACGCACCCCTGACTGGTATCGGCTTTGGGGCTTTTGAAAGCATCGGTGGGATACGTGATACTCATAGTACTTTCTTTGAGCTCTTGTCTGAGACCGGTGTAATCGGGTTGACGTTGTTCTCGCTGGCTGCCGGCGCGATCATTGCCGCCTCGCTGGTGCGGGCGTGGGACGGGCGTGTTGGCGAATGGGCGCGGCGGGAGAATATGGCCTTGGGACTTGCCTTGTTCGGCGTGCTGACCCACTCGATGATTGAGCCGTTCTTTTTGAACCGCTCAGCCATCTGGACGGCGTATGTCTTGGCGTGGATGGTCGCTGTCAGTGGGAGCGCCAAGAGGCAAACGGAAACGCCGGATGTAGATCTCCCTTTGCGGGGCCGGAGTGGAATCGCTCCACCTATGTCGTCCGCCTCCTGACGAGCCTCCTGGGCAGGAGTTTTCCCGGGGCATCGCTGCGCAGGGACTTGAACTCCACATATTCGTCTGGGTATAGCGCCTGTTGCCGCCCGACGTGGTCGCTGAGGAAAGCCGCTCCAACTGCAAGCATACCGCCAAGAAGGAGGCCCAGTAAGGCGAACAGCACCAGTCCACCTGTCCTTCGAATGTTCACCTCGGGCGGTTCTACAACAGTCATGATGGGAGTGTTCCGTACTTCATCGATCCGTGCCCGTTCGTACAGCTGCTGCAAAGTCGTGTAGAGTTGCTGTTGGTGTGTGACCCGGCGTTGTAACTGCTGTTCTTCCAGTACTAATTCCGGGGAGTCGACATAGCGTCGGTTTACTTGATGAAACCGTAGGAGTTCGCTCTCAGCCTCGTCGTACGCGGCCTTGGTCTCCTCCAGACGCTCCTCGACGAAGCTACGCTCGGCCCCCGCCTGAGACTGGCGGGACTCCAGGTTGAAGTCGTTCAAGAGCTGGAGCAAAGTACGGTTGATCTGCGCGGCGAGCTCTGGCCACGGCGCTGTGGTGCTAACCACCACCAGTCCTGCGCGGAGATCGGATCGTACTGAGACCCGGCCATCCAGATTGCGCACCGCGGCAAAGAGTCTACTCTCGTGGGTCTCTCCCTGGATGTTGAACAAGTCAAGGAGGGTTCCTCGGAGCGTATCGCCGGTTTCCTCTCCCAGAGCCCGGTCTGAGAAGACGTATTCTTTCTGTACCGCCTTGTGCAGTAGCTCTCTGGATTCCAGAACCTTGGCGTAGAATTCGACACTCTGTCCGCCCGTGAAGCTGCTCAGGTTGACTCCAAACTGTGACGCCAAACCTTGAAATGGCGATACGCCGGTCTCCGACGAGCGTGGCTCGAACTGGGATTGTGAGGTGTACTCGAGCCCCCGCATGCGTGCGGCCAGGATGGCCAGTGCCGCGAAGACCAACGGGATCCACACCATCAGTCGAGGATGACGAAGGAGCACGCTTGCGACAGCGATCAACGACATGTTGTCGGAACGACCCCACGTCTCACTGCGGCCCCGGCTGGCCAGTGAGTGAATCTCTGGCTCCTGCGGCGGATTGTCTTCTGGTGAAACTGCCATTTGCGTAATCCCGATTCTTTACTAGCCTGAACCAAACTGGTCTCTAGGAACGGTAATCAACCTCGCATTTGCGCTGTCAGATCGCAATGCGAGCGTGGAAGGGGCTACGATCGCTTCCAGGGGCGGTTGGCTCGCCGTGCGGGTCCACCGTTTCGCAACGCCCCGGTCCGGTCGATTCATGGGGTCAGTAATCCGGCTCAGTGTCCCGAGGGGAATCAAGAGTCGCCCTGCACCCTGTGGTAGACCTCAATGGTCTGTTGGGCGATTGGCTCCCAGGCCAGCACGGTATCGGCGTATCGGAGAGCGCTGGCCTCACAGCGCCGCCGGAGCGATTCATCGGTCAATAGCTGCTTGATTGCCCGGGCCGTCTCTTGTGGATCGTCCACAGGTACGAGCAAGCCTGCCTGGGATTCATTGATGACTTCCTCGAGGCCCGCCAGCCGCGTGGCCACTATCGCACGGCCTAGGCTCATCGCAGAGATGAGTACGCCGCTTTGGTCGATCTCCCGGTAAGGCAGCGCAACCACCGTCGCAGCTTGAAAATAGGCTGCCACTTCCTCTTCCTCAATGTAATCCATACGGAACTCGACCCATCCATCAAGCCCCAGTTCGCTCGCGAGTTCATAGTACGGTTTTGGGTCCACGCCGGGAACACCCGCGAGCAATAATCTGAAATCCACACCATCGTCGCGCAATAACGAGGCCGCGTGCAGCAGGACGTCCGGTCCCTTGTCATGACGGAGCACTCCAAACATCAGGACCAGCGGAGTATGGGGGCGATCGAGCCCGAGGTCGGCGGGTTTGGGTGCATCCCGCTGGGTGCGCAAATAATTCATGTTGCCGTGTGCAACCTTCGTGATCTTTTGACGGGCAATTCCGAAGCGGCGGCTGAGGGCTTCGACAGTGGCGTCGGAGTGGGCAAGAAGGGCTACCGATTGTCCGTAGATACGACGGAACAATCGGTGCATCCGCCCGCGCCGGGGCATATCGTGGGGATAGAGATTATGTACAGTATAGACCACTGGCGTACGCCACCCGATCGCGCGAAGCCACCAGACGTCTAGGCTACGGACGCTGAGGTATTGGACATGTACCACGTCGAACCTGTGCGCATCGAATATAATACGCGTCATAGACCAGACGTGGCCAAGGAGCCGCAACAACCTCCAAAGAGCCCGCATCGGGCCGATGGTGTACGAACGCATCTGCGTTAGGCGATAGAAGCGAATCCGAGGTCGGTAAGCGACACGTTCCCAGTTTCGGCTCGCGACAAGATAATAGGGGCCGGTGTACAGTTCCACGTGGCACCCGGCGTCGGCCAGCGCATTACACAGTCCGTGTGTGTATCCGCTGCACGAAAACGACGCATTGAGCATGAGAATTTTCATGTGGCCACGCGTCTCTGAGCGACGCCGAAGAGATGATCTATCAGCCGTGGATAAATCCTTTCGGAAGAGTAGGAGTCCTCGAATAGCTGTTTGCCGTTTTCCCCCATCCGGATTCGGAGGTCGTGATTCTCGGTGAGGGTCGCCAGGCCCGATAGAAAGGTAGCTCTTGCCATAGGGTCATACTCAATCCCACATTCGTTTTCCTGCAGCAGCTGTCGAGCCTCACCCTTGAGGCTGAAAAGAACAGGTAATCCCGCAGCAAGATATTCGAAGATCTTGTTGGGCAATCCCTGAGGAGCGCCCGCGGCGTAAGCCGCCAGTCCTATGCTGGATATTCTTGCCATGTAAGCAATTTCGGAAGCGTCGACCCATCCCGTGAAAATGACGTTTGTCAAACCGGAAGATCTGGCTTCCCAAGTCGCTCGATAGTCACCATCGCCGCAAAAGACGAATTGAATGTTGTCCACGCCGCGTTCTTGAAGATGGCGAGCTGCGTCTATGACGATCTCCAAGTCGTAGGTGCGTCCAAAAATCCCCACAAACCAACAAACGACTTTTGATGGTTCCACTCCGAGGTCGCTGAATTTCGTTTCGGCGCGGCGTAATTGTTCGGCTGTGGGAGACGGTCTCTTGTATCCAAGTGGAAACACAAGATCTTTTTCAGTCTGTTCCCGGTTGGCGTATCGCAGAGCCCAATCGAGATATCCCTGCGAGACGGCTACAATTGACGTACAGCGCCGGAAGGCTGTCCTGGTATCCTTGAACATTCCCCGCAAGAGGATATGTGCCAGTGGCCTGGCCCTCGGGGGGACCATGTCGAGGAAAACGTCTGGCCAAAGGTCTCGAACATCGAGCACTACCGGGATCCCACGCTCCCGGCCGTATTCCGTTGCAGCTCTGCTCAACTCCACGGTCGGAAAGGAACACAGAATCACATCGGGTTCGGTCTCTTCTTCGGCAAGAACTGTAAATTTTCGCGCTATGCCACGGTGGTTGAGCATGCGCCGGAGCGACAGGTTGCTTCTGTATCCCATTGCGTGAAGCAACTTGATCGCGAACCTGGAGCCCACTGAGATCGTGGTGTCCCCGGCACAGCGGTGCTTTTTTGCGGTGTGATTGAAGGAGGATGACCACCAGACTACGTCCCAACCGACGGCGGTCAGAAGATTGGCCAAGATTCCGGTCCTCAGTAGACGAGTATCGCCCCCGTCTATCGGGAGTGGCTCGCCAACCGTGATTAGCCAAATCCGCATAGTTTCTTTTTCAAAGACTGGACCACCTGAAGTGTTGCATTATCTTGACAACCGAACTGGCTCACTGACGGCAGGTGCCGGGTTAACCATGTCGTGCTTTGAGGAACATAGGGCGCACATTCGCGTGACAGATTGTAGCATGCTCCGTGCGGAAGTGGTAGTGATAGAATCGTGCGTTGAGAGGTGGTTGAAAGGCCACATACGAGTTCGGCTCAGGAGCAGAGAACAGAATGACGGCTCAGGGGCTGACGGATAAGGGCGGTGCTGCCATACCGAATCGGCAAGAATAGGAGTCTAGATGACAGCGGTAGATCAACAGACTCGCATCGAGAGCCTGATCGCGGCCCTGCAGGAGGCTGACAGGAAGACCAATGATGAGTGGTTGGCTTCGCTGGCCAGCCGCAAGGTTGCAGAATTGGAGTTCCACGACCGTGATCGCGACCCTGCAGTGGCGGTGCCGGCGGCTGGAGGAACTGCAGACACCGCCAACAAGAAGTACTATTCGACCGTTGGCCTTTCCCGATCTCATACGGATTACTGGATCCGACACCATGCGAAAGGGCGGGTCTTCTTGGATTACGCCTGCGGCAACGGCGACCATGCCATCGCCGCAGCCCTGGCTGGAGCCGATCTCGCCATTGGGGTCGACATCAGCGGTGTGTCGATTGAGAATTGCCGCCAGCGGGCTGTGGAAGCCGGTGTCGCCGAGAAGACCTTCTTTCTACAGGGAGATTGTGAGAATACTGGGCTGCCGAGCAACAGCGTCGATCTGGTGATCGGCGATGGCATCTTGCATCACCTCGATCTCAGTTATGTCTTCCCCGAACTGCGTAGGGTCATGTGTCCGGGTGGGCGATATTACGGACGTGAAGCTCTGAACTACAACCCGGTCATCAAGTTGTACCGCTGGCTCACTCCAAGCATGAGGACCGAGTGGGAGAAGCGTCACATTCTCTCGTTGCGCGATCTGCGATTCGCGAAGCATTTTTTTGAGGTACGCAATATTCACTATTGGCATCTGTGCAGCATTCTAGTGACGGCGCTGCGAAACACGCCGGCATTCAAAGGTGCTCTCACGGTTGCGAACGGACTGGACTTCGTATTGCTTCGGGTGCCGCCGATTTCACTCATGGCATGGATGTTTTCCTTCGAGCTGGTGAAGCGCAAGGAGTGAGAGGTTTTCCCCTAAACACCTGCCTTTGATTAAACCGTGGAAGACTGCTACAAGTTGAGGCAGAATCGCTAACATCGATGGGAGTGAGTGGCGAATGAAGTGGCGTGAATTTATTCGGGCGGCTTACCCACAGGCGAAAGAAGCGTCCGAGGTGGATCATAACGTGGTCTTCAGGGCGAACCGTTGGCTGGGTTTGCGAATTGCCTATCTGTTTTATCATCTGAGGCTCTCTGCCGGTCTGATCACTATGTTGCGGTTGGTGCTTGCGGTTGGCGGGTTTTATCTGGTGTCGCGAGTCGCCATCGGTGCCCGGTGGATGCCCGTCGTGGGTGCCATGATGATAGCGAGTCAAATCCATCTGGATTTTGTGGACGGCCCGATTGCACGAATTCGAGGACAGGTGTCCGACCTCGGCGAGAAGCTGGATGGCTTGCCGAACGCCGCGTCGCGAGCGGCGGCCTTGATCTTGGCTGGATATCTCACGAGTGATGCTGGGGCGTTTCTAAGTAGCACGTTCTCAGCATATGTCCTGGTTGTCTTTATACCCGATACAGGACTCAGAGTAAACAGGATGGGCCGGCTGGCGGTGCTGTCCTATGTCTACGGTGTGCTGCTATATGTGCCCGCCATGGCGTTCGTGTTGCCCTTGATGATGGGAGTTCACGGACTGTTGGGGATTGACGTTGCCACGTTCTCGCGCTGGATTGTATCAGCGTACTCAGGATTGGCGATGTTGTGGTTGATTTTGTGCCTGTTGCATTCGGAAAGGTCGGGATCGCCGCTGGAGCGTGCTACCGATCTCGGTTGAAAAAATATCGAAGAATGATGAAACATTTCGAAAGGAGACCAAAGGCTTGAAGGTTATAGTGCTGGGTGCAGGGCGGGGTGCGCGGCTGATGCCGCATACTGAGGAGATGCCCAAATGTTTGGTGGACGGATTGGGTGGGAAGAGAATCCTGGACTGGATTCTGGAAGCGCTGCATGGTGCCGACCTCCGTGACATCGTCTTTGTGGGGGGCTATCAAATCGAAAGTGTTCGCGACGCCTTCACCGAACTCGAGTTTGTTGAGAACCGCAATTGGGCCACGAACAATGTGCTGCAATCCTTGTTCTGCGCGGAGAATCTGTTCGAGGACGGTTTTATAGTCTCTTACTCGGACATCGTCTATCGGACCAATGTCGTGCAGCGGTTGGTCGAGTCGAACGCTGACGTGGCGATAGTCGTGGATCGTGACTGGCGCAGGAGGTACGTAGGTCGTGACGGGCACCCGGAGTTAGAGGCGGAGAAAGTCGTCTCGGATGACGACATTGTGCGACGTGTGGGGAAATACCTTCCGGTGGAGGGGGCCGACGGCGAATTCATCGGGCTGGCGCGGTTTTCCGGCCCCGCCATGCAGGCCATGAAAGCCCACTATCACGAAGCACTGGAGAAGGGTGAGGACGAGCCGTTTGGTCACGCACCGTCGCTGCGGGAGGCCTTCTTGCCGGAGATCATCGAGAAATTGATTGACGGTGGTGCGGTTGTCAGAGCCATCGATACCTGGGGCGATTGGGTGGAGATCGATACACCGCAAGACCTAGCATTCGCCCGCGAGTTATTGGCCGACGGTGTGGGGGATTCACTAGCTAGAGCGTTCTGGGCGATTCGAGCCAAGCATTACGAGGAACTCGAGTGGGCGCAGCGGGACGATTACCTGGGTAGCGTGTTGGCCGCCGCTGAGCTTCACAGCCGCGACAAAGTGCTCGATGTTGGAACGGGGACGGGGATCGTTGCTCACGCAATTGCTCCCCGCGTGGCCAAGGTCGTAGGCATAGACATATCACCGGACATGCTGGCACACGCCATCGAAAGACGAACTGCAGAGGAGATCTTTGAGGAGGGGGACGTTCGGAATCTCCGCTATCCATCCGCCCACTTCGACAAAGTTGTGGCTCGAATGGTCTTTCACCACGTGATGCCCGATCCGGTCAGTGGCGTACGCGAATGCTACCGCGTGCTCAAGCCAGGCGGGTTGCTGGTCCTTTCAGAGGGCACACCACCCGACCCATCGCTCCGAGACTGGTACACCCACATGTTCGCCCTAAAAGAAGAGCGATTGACCTTTCTCGAATCCGACATTGTAGAATTACTCGTGACCGCAGGTTTCGAGGTGCACAGGGTGATGCGGCACGTTACGCCCCAAGTCTCCATCGGGAACTGGCTGAGGTCGAGTGGATTGCTACGTGAAACACAGGATGAGATCTACCAAATGCACCTCGACCTCGATGATGCCGGTAAGAAGATCTACAACATGACGATTTCAGACACCGACATCTTGTGTGATTTCAGCTTCGTAAGTGCCGTGGGGTGTCGGCCGTTGAAGGGGTGACACGTCCGGAATGAAGGACCACAGGTTTGCATTCGTCACGGAGATGCCCGGGAATCGCGTGACGCCCGAACAGCTGAACATGATAGCGTGCCGCTACGCGTGGGCAGCCGACCGCGTGGACGGCTTGGATGTGCTCGAGGTGGCGTGTGGGCCGGGCCTCGGGTTGGGCCACCTGGCGTCCAGAGCGAGGCGTGTCGTCGGAGGTGACCTCGACGCGGAATGTGTCCGGATGTTGGCGAGCCACTACCGGGGTCGACTGGCGGTGAGCCGCTTCAACGCGCAGGACCTTCCTTATGCGGCCAAACAGTTCGACGCAGTTGTCATGTTCGAAGCGGTTTACTACCTACACGACATAGACCTGTTCATCACAGAATGTCGCCGGGTGTTGCGTCCCGGGGGGGTGTTGCTCCTGACGCTTCCCAATCGGGATTGGCCCGGCTTCGGCAAGAGCCCGCACAGCCACCGCTATTTGTCACCTGCCGAATTGGCGGAACTGGGGCAGCGACACGGGTTCACGGTGCAAGTGTATGGGACATACCCGCAGCGTGGAGTCACGCTGCGCCAGCGTGTTTTGGGCGCGATTCGCAAAGCCACGACGGCGTTACACCTCGTGCCGACCGGTCGCGCGCGTACCGAAGCGATCCGTCGTGTGCTCAAGAAGTTGTTGTATCGAAAACTCGAGGTGTTGCCCCACGAAGTGGGTCCAGAGATGGCAAACGGGTGTAGACGCGCGATGCTCCCTATGGACCGGATTGATCGTCTGCACCGTGTGTTCTACGTGATAGCACATCGTGATGCACTACGGTGAGTTCCGAATCGATCAGAGTGAGCGGACCAGTTCGCGCAAGGTGCCCGCATCGAGACGGTTGGCCGTGCGCATGTGATCTTGTGATCCAACGCCCGTCGGGAACGCGGCAAGCCCGAACCTCCGAAAGACCTTGGACACGCGGGCTTCTTGCAACACTTCCGCCACGGCGCCACCGAGCCCCCCGAGTATCGTGTGCTCCTCACAGGTGATGATTGCTGAGAACCGGCTTGCAAGGTCACAGATGACGTCGTGATCCAGTGGTTTCAGTGTGTGCACGCTCCAAACTGCTGCGTCGATCTCTTCGCTCTCCAACATCTCGGCTGCCTCAAGGGCCACCGGAAGCATACCGCCGGTCGTCAACAACAGGACGTCGTTACCGGCGCGGGCCTGTGTGGGTTTTCCTAGAATGACTTTCACCGCCCCATCATGCACGGGTTGTTCGCCGGCTCGGCCGAGTCGGAGATAGACCGGTCCAGGCTTGTCGAAGATTTGGGGCACGAGTTTTTCGACCTCTACGGGATCGCCAGGAGCCACCACGGTCATTCCAGGCAGGGACCGCAATATTGCCAGGTCCTCGGTGGCGAAATGGGAGAACCCGAGTGAGCCGTAGGCCATTCCCCCACCGACCGTAACAATCTTCACGTCAGCGTTGTGGTAGCATACGTCATTCCTTACCTGCTCCAGGCAACGCAAAGTGGGAAAGTTTCCGATGCTGTAGGTGAACACCACGTGGCCGCTAAGCGCTAGGCCCGCCGCCACGCCCGTGAGGTTCTGCTCGGCGACACCGACATTGTAGAACTGCTTGGGACATTCGGCGCGAAACTCGTCGAGCACCTTGAAACCCAGATCACCGGTCATCAGGATGACTCGCGGGTTCTCTCTCGCAATCTCGAGCAGCACGCGGATGAAGGTGTCCCTCATGCTAGCCGCTCTAGTTCGGCGAGCGCCCGCTCGAACTCCTCACCCTGCGGTGAGCGGTAGTGCCACAGCAGATCGTCCTCCATGAACGAAACGCCTTTTCCTTTTATAGTGTGTGCAATCACGCAACGTGGCTGCTTCTCGGACGGCCAAGATTCGGGATCGAGTGATTCCACTAGCGCGCTGACGTCGTGCCCGTCAATCTCCCGAGTGGCCCATCCAAACGCCTTCCATTTATCCGCGAAAGGTTCCAGCGGCAAGACTTCGTCGACGCGACCCAGTGATTGGATCTTGTTGTAGTCGACGATCACGGTCAGGTTGCTTAGCTTCCACGCCGGCGCCAGCAGGGCGGCTTCCCACGTTGACCCTTCGTCGCACTCGCCGTCGCTCAAGAGCGCAAAAACGCGCCAGGATGCCCCGAGCCGTTGAGCGCCGGTAGCCAAGCCCACTGCCAGTGCCAGACCGTGACCTAGGGCACCGGTCGACACCTCGACGCCAGGCACGTCCTTGTGCGTCACGTGCCCTACGAGCGTTCCGTCATCCACGTAAAACTGTTCCAGTCGCTCGCGCGGGAAAAACCCGCGAAGTGCGAGCGTGGCGTAGAGACCCGCGGCGGCGTGGCCCTTGCTCATTACGAAACGATCCCGCTCCGGCCAATCGGGCTCTGCTGGATGCACGCGCATTACGCTGCCGTAGAGACAGGCGAGGATCTCAACTGATGAAAAAACGGAACCGATGTGTGAGGAACCGCCCTTCGAGATCATACGCAATGATGCCAGCCTGATGTCCCTGGCTAGCTCTTGAATTTTCTCTGGTTGAAGTCGTTCGGACATGCCTTGCCCAGTCGAGTCGGTGAGTGGCCCGCCGTCATCTGTGTCAGGTGTTGCAAAGGCTCGTAATCTATGTGGCTGATCCGGCATTTGGAACTCGGGTGCGAACGATCTCGTCAGCGCCGGGTGGAGGAACGGGCACGAGCGGGTCGTTGCGACGTGCAACCGCGATGAGGGACGGCTCGGCTCCGGTTTTCTCGAGCAGTACAGCAACCGCTGCCAACGCTCGGCGTCTCGAGAACACATTGAGCATTGTGACGAAAACCAAACGAACGTCGAGGAAAAAGCTTCGATTCGCGACGTAGTGCAGCCCGAGTCGGCTCTTCCACGGGCGGATCAGCTGGTTGTACCGCAGATGCGGATCCGGCGCACCCTCGAGAATGTCGCCCTCGTCGGCAAATACGATCGAAGCGAAATCGGTGATCCCGGGCCGCACATCGAGTAGCCGGCGTTCCAACTGGGTATAGAGCTGGACGTCACTCTCAACTTGTGGTCGCGGGCCAACCAAGCTCATGTCACCAATCAACACGTTCCACAGTTGAGATAGTTCGTCCAGCTTGAATTTCCGTATCACGCGCCCGGTGCGAGTGATCCGCTTATCCCCTCTTGCTGTCGAGTCGATACCGCTCTTGTCGGCATCTACGACCATCGAGCGGAGCTTGACCATTCGGAATCGCCGGCCGGCTCGCCCCACACGAGGCGCAATGTAGAAAGGTGAGTGGCGATCTTCGACCCAGACGAGGAAGCAAACCAGCGCTACGATGGGAGAGAGGAGGAGGATGCCCGTTCCGCT
>SDBV01008885.1_pt1 | contig 13459 bp, 9 predicted proteins | sample 2277081 | NCBI WGS metagenome assembly SDBV01 (sample SAMN10402039, study PRJNA504765) | marine sediment metagenome | isolation source: marine sediment core GS10_PC15, 223 cmbsf | place: Arctic Ocean: Southern Knipovich Ridge | collected 2010 | reverse complement strand
AAACCAGGGAACGTTTCTAGCTTCGACTATTTCATAGAGATAGCCATACATAAATAGAGCTACGAAAAATCCTCCAGCAAAATGATGAACTGTGTTAAAAAAATCGTGTTCCAACCCGATACCCAAAATCACACCTATGATTAGGTTGGAAAAAAATATGACCGGCAAAGCGATCAGCGCAATTTTCATTTCTTTTCTCACTATATACATTAAAACACGTAAATGACGATGAGTCAAAAGTGTATATCTAAAAGCTTGAAAAAACGGCGTTTTTGTTGTTAAATAGAATGAATCGATGGCTTTAGATTTGAAAAAAATTGAACGAGATGTGCTGGATTTTTGGGAGAAGAACAAAATATTCCAAAAAAGTGTAGAGAATAGAAAGGGTCAAAAACCCTTCGTATGGTTTGAAGGTCCACCTACGGCCAATGCGCTTCCGGGGATACACCATCTTCTACCAAGAATTTATAAAGATATATTTTGCCGTTACAAAACGATGCAGGGTTTTTATGTTTTGCGAAAAGGTGGGTGGGACACTCATGGTTTGCCTGTTGAGATTGAAGTTGAAAAGGCGTTGGGGCTAAAGAATAAAAAAGAAGTTGAAGAATATGGCATCGCTGAGTTTAATAAAAAAGCAAAAGAAAGCGTTTGGAAATACTTAGGTGATTGGGAACAATTCACTCGTGATATTGGGTTCTGGGTTGATATGGATGATCCTTATATTACGTACGATTCAAAATATATGGAGAGCCTTTGGAATATTATTAGTGAGATAGATAAAAGAGGCCTTCTATACAAAGATTTCCGAGTCGTACCATATTGCTCACATTGCGGGACTCCTTTGAGCAGTCACGAAGTTGCTTTGGGATACAAAGAAGTAGAAGAGACTGCTGTTTATATAAAATTCAGAGTTAAGGGAACGAAAGATACATACATTCTCTCTTGGACCACTACCCCATGGACATTGCCTGGCAATGTTGCCTTGGCTGTTGGTGCTGATATCGATTATGTAAAAGTTGAAATTGATGATGAAAAATTGATTTTAGCTAAAGCAAGATATGAAGCCTTAGATTTTGGAGGAAAGATCGTTGAAGAGATGAAAGGGAAAGATCTTGTTGGGACAGAGTATGATCCTCTATTTAATATACCTCAACTTCAATCGGACACTTCGTATAAAGTATATCCTGCTGATTTCGTGACTATCGAAGATGGTTCTGGTGTTGTCCACACTGCCGTTATGTATGGTGTGGAAGATTTTGATTTGGGAACCGAAGTTGATTTGCCTAAAGTCCACACTGTGAATGAAGACGGGAACTTTGAAGGCGTCGGTTATGATCTAGACGGACTATGGGTTAAGTCCGATGAAGTTGAAGAAAAAATTACGAAATATCTAGAAGAGAATAATTTCTTATTTAAGAGCGGACTGTATACTCATGATTATCCATTCTGTTGGCGATGTGATTCACCGCTGCTATATTACGCTACCGATTCATGGTTTGTTCGCATGACAGCCGTGAAAGATCAACTTTTGAAGAATAATCAAGAAATTAATTGGATACCTTCTCATATTAAGGAAGGAAGATTTGGTGAATGGTTAGATAACGTAAGAGATTGGGTATTCTCAAGAAAAAGATTCTGGGGGACCCCGTTACCAGTCTGGACTTGCGAAGGATGCGATCACAGAAAGGTGATAGGCTCACTAGAAGAATTAGAAAAGAACGCATTTAAGAAGAAAAATACATTCTATGGAATACGACATGGTTTTAGTGAGAAGAATGTAAAGACAAATTACGTTGCTTCTAAATTAGAACACGATACATACAATCTTCTTCCAGAAGGAGAAGAACAGGTGAAGAAGGAAGCGGAGCGATTAAAGAAAGAAGGAGGAATTGATCTTATCTATACATCACCATTCAAGAGAACAAAACAAACCGCGGAAATAGTTGCTAAGCATTTTGGAGTCGATGTAATTGAAGATGATCGATTATTTGAACTTGACCACGGAAGTGTTTGCGAAGGCAAAACACACTTTGTTTGTCTTAAGGAAGGGCAGGTTCCCGATATGAATATTAAATTCGGTGACGGGGAATCTTGGAACATGGTGAAAAAGAGAATGATGGATGCGATGAAAGAGATCAACGCAACACACGAGGGTAAAAGAATATTAATTGTTAGCCACGGAGATCCGTTGTGGGTTTTAGATGGTGCATTGCACAATTACACCAGCAAAGAAATCTTAGAGAAAAAAGACGAACTTTATTCTAAAGAAGGGGAGGCTAAGATATTAGACTATAAAAACTATCCATATAACGATGATGGAGATTTGGATTTACATCGACCTTACGTTGATGACGTCGAATTAAAGTGTGAAAAATGTGAAGGGAAACTAAAGAGGGTAGATGATGTTATCGATGTCTGGTTCGATTCTGGCGCCATGCCATATGCACAGTGGCATTATCCTTTTGAGAACAAAGAGATATTTAAGGAACAATTCCCAGCAGATTATATCGCTGAAGGAGTAGACCAAACTAGAGGTTGGTTCTATACGCTTGTTGCTATTGCAACCGTGCTTGGATTGGGTCCTGCATTTAAAAATGTTGTAGTTAACGGATTAGTCTTGGATGAGAAAGGAAAGAAAATGTCCAAAACAAAAGGCAACACTGTTAAGCCTAGTGATGTGCTGGACAAATTTGGTGCCGATACAGTGCGGTGGTATTTCTATACTGTAAATCCTGTGGGGGAAAGCAAGTTATTCTCTTTGAGGGACGTTGAGAGTAAGATGAAGGGCTTTATTATGACATTACTGAACTCTGTTAGATTCCTGGAACTATATCACAAAGGTAATGGTGGACAGGCGCATGGTGACGTCGGAGATTCAATTTTAGATAAATGGATTGTTTCAAGATTGAATACAGTGATTCACGATGTTACCGAAAGCATGGAAAAATATGATGCAACAACTGCCGGAAGAATAATGGAAGAGTTTGTTATTGAAGACATATCCAAATGGTGGATCAGAAGATCAAGAGAAAGATTCCAAAATCCTTCTTCTGATGAAGACTATGAAAAAGCTTTGAAGACTTTGAGATTTGTTTTGTTAGAACTAGATAAGTTGATTGCACCATTTACTCCTTTCTTAGCAGAACATTTGCATGTTCGTTTGCATCCGGGGAGTTCTCCTGGTACCGAGTCGGTACACTTGCATGATTGGCCTGGAGTAAATAAGAAAGTGATGAATGAAGATCTTGAAAAGAAAATGATCTTTATTCGTGACGCTGTTACACAAGGTTTAGCTATTCGAAAAGAAAAACAAATTAAGGTTAGACAACCTTTAGCTAAGTTTCATATTAAAAGTAATCAATTTGGAGAATTAGAGAGTGCTTTACTTGATCTAGTTAAAGACGAATTAAATGTTAAGGAAGTTACTTACGAGAAAGCCGATGTTGAATTGGAAGTCGATCTTGATTTACAAATAACTTCTGAATTAAGACGCGAAGGATGGGTTAGGGAATTTGCAAGACAGATTCAAGAGATGCGAAAAGAGGCAGGATATCAATATGATCAAGAAATTTTTGCAAAGTGGCACACAGAAGATGAAGAATTGGCTGGAGCAATTGAAAAACACAGTGATTCAATCGCCAAGAAGAACGTACTTTATGAATTAGTTCGAGGAAATTTGGATGATAGTAAAACGTACGATATTGAAAGAGAATTTGATATAGATAAGGGTAAGAAAATACAGATTGCTGTTAGAAAATGATAGTGATAGTTTTGAAGAAAACTAATATAGACGAGTATGATCAACTCGTCTCTTGTTACTCTCCCGAATTGGGAAAATATGTTTTTGTAGCCAAGAGCGCCTCAAGATCTTCTTCGAAGCAGGCACTACATCTCGATGTTCTAAATTTGGTTGAGTTTTCTCCAGTTGAAGGAAAGAGTAAAATGATTATCACGGGAGCCGATAGCGTAGAAACATTCAAGAGAATAAAGGGTTCTGTGAGGAAATTAGCGAATGCATTTCTAGTATTGGAAGTTTTTGACAAACTTATACCTTATGCACAAGTCGATGATGATCTATGGGATTTTCTGATGAAGTTTCTGTATGGATTGGAAAGAATTGAAGAACCCGACGTCTTAAATTATGTGCGAGAGACAAAAAAAGCCGTATCTCAAATTCTTGGATATGGAGAAAAAGATCTGGATATTCTGTTCTCTGATATCTGGGGGAACAGAATGAACTCATTAAAGTTTATAAAACAGTTGAGTCCGGAGTTTTAAAAGGATAAAATGTATAGTATATGAATGATTTTGAAGTAAAACCATTAGAACCGACTCCGCCAAGCGAGTCGGTGCCTCCAGTTGTACCAACAGTGCCTCAGACTCCGTCGGTACCACAAGCTCCAGTGTCTCCGACACCGGCACCAATGATACCGAAACTTGAAACTAAACCACCTGGAGGGAGTTTTTTTTCTAAACTAAGTCTTATGAAATGGCTATTATTAATTTTGGCAATCGGGGTCGTATCAGTAGGAGTTATAATATTGTTCTCTGATTCGTTTAGAGAATCAGGTGTTACTTTAGTTATTGAAGGACCCGAACAAGTTCAGTCAGGAGAAGAAGTGACGTATAAAGTTCGTTATGAAAATCAGTCAGATGTTAAATTAGATAATGTTCGTTTGGCATTCGTTTATCCTGCGGACTCCGTTGTAATCAAAGACGGACAAGTTCGTGAGAGTATAACGGAAAATATTGAGTTAGATTCATTAAGCTCTGGTGCAACAGGGGAATTAGAATTTAAGGCATACATTGTTGGTGATACAGGGGACATTAAGGTTGCAAAAGCACGTATGTCATATAAGCCGACGAATATTAAGTCAGAATTTGATAAAAAAGCAGATTTATCTACTACAGTAAGTTCATTTGCCATACCTTTGACCTTAAGCGCTCCTCCGAGCGCTGTTTCTGGGCAAGAGGTTAGATATACATTGGACTATCGAAATGAATCTGATAAAGACTTCGAAGATCTGAGAATTAAATTTAAGTATCCAGAAGGATTCACTCCTAGTAATTTAAATCCATCATCAGACATTGGTGATGATGTTTGGAATATTCCGAGACTTGGGAAAGGAGAAGGAGGTAGAATCGTTGTCACCGGAACATTGATTGGAAGAGAAGACGAAGAGAAGAATATTAACGTTACATTACAAAGAAGAGTTAATGATAATGATATAGATTTCGAGAAGACACAAACGACGACTATAATTTCTAGTCCGCCCCTACTAATTAATATGACAGTTAACGGTCAGACCGATCTTATTTCTGCTCCTGGAGAGAAACTGAAATATGATATTTCATTTACGAACACTTCTCGCTCAACACTTACAGGAGTGAACTTAATCATTAGACTTGAAGGTGGTGCTCACGATGATGGTAGCTATTCAGGAGACGGATTCTTTAACTCAAGTGACAATACCATCTCTTGGAATGCATCGAATATTCCTGTACTGGCTAGTCTTGCCCCGGGGCAATCAGGAGAAGCTACATTTAGAATACGAGTGATGGATCCTTTACCTGCAAGCCTGACAGCAAAGAATTTCTTCGTTAAAGCTATTGCTTCTCTAGAGACAACAAATGTTCCTAGAGAATTAGGATTAGATAAGTTGGTTGTTAGTAGGGATTTGTTAACAAAAATTTCTACTAATCTGAATTTTGAGCAAACCGCACACTATAGTGATCCGGCTGCAGGATTTTCTAACAGCGGTCCAATACCTCCTAAAGTAGGGGAACAAACTACATATACTATCCATTGGACTTTAGATGGCACATCTAACGATGTCGTGAATGCCAAAGTGACGGGATTCTTACCTCCTGGCGTAACATGGACTGACAATACACAAGTGAATGCGAATCAGCCGGATGTAACTTACGATTCAGGATCAGGGAAAATAACGTGGAATATTACAGTGATTCCAGCAGGTACCGGAGTTGCTTTACCAAGATATCAAGCCATCTTCCAAGTAGCTATTACACCATCATCTGCTCAGCAGGGATTATCCGTCGAACTTATTCGACAATCCGAGGTTGAGGGGCAGGATGGATTTACCAAAGAAAAAGTAGAAAAGTTTGCTTTTCCGTTAACTACAGACAACGTAGTTGACCAAAAGGGGAAGGGAGCTGTACAGTAGGACAAATATGGAAAAAGATAAATTACTCGACAAAGTATCAGCTTTAGCCAAAAGAAGAGGATTTATATTCCCTGGCTCCGAAATATACGGAGGTTTGGCTAACTCATGGGATTATGGTCCGCTAGGAGTGGAGCTAAAAAATAATGTTAAAAAACTTTGGTGGAAGCGGTATGTTCATGACCGCGAAGATGTTGTTGGTATTGAGACAGCACTTATTATGAATAATAAAGTTTGGGAAGCTAGTGGTCACTTGGATGCTTTCACAGATTTTCTTATTGAATGTAAGGAATGTCATGAACGTGTGAGAGTTGATGATTATCTTAGCGAGGAAGAAAGTCATGAATTTGTTGAATCTTTAACTAAAGCTGCGCAATTGATAAATGAGGGAGGCGATAGAGGTAATGAGGAACTACAAAAAAGAGGTTACGAATTAAGGATTACGGCTGCTGAAAAAGTTCAAGAGATATTTAATAATAAGTACGAGTGCCCAAGGTGTGGTGGGAAAGATTGGTCTGAACCAGATCATTTTAAATTAATGATGCAAACCTTTTTAGGGTCAGCATATAGCAGAGATAGAGAAAGCCTTTCTAGGGCAAGACACTATTTCAGGCCAGAAACGGCCCAGGGTATGTTTGTAAATTTCAAGAATGTCTTGAATTCCAGTCGTGTGGAGATACCATTTGGTATTGCTCAGATCGGCAAGGCATTTAGAAATGAAATTACACCAGGTAATTTCATCTTCCGAACCCGCGAGTTCGAGCAAATGGAAATAGAACATTTTATTCCCAAACCTAAGACAGATGAAGATTGGCAAAAGCATTTTGAAGATTGGAGGAAAGATATGATGGACTGGATAGAATCGATAGGTATTGACCGTTCGCGAGTAAGTGAATATGAAGTACCAGAGGATGAGCGGGCTCATTATTCTAAACGAACCATAGACTTTATGTTCGCATTCCCTTTTGGTATTAAAGAGTTGTACGGCTTGGCATACAGAACGGATTTTGATTTGAAAAGCCATGGAGAAAAATCTGGAGAAAATTTGAAATATAAAGATATTGAGAGTGGTGAAGAATATTATCCACATGTTGTAGAACCTACATGGGGTGTTGAGCGTACAGTTTTAGCCGTTTTGCTTAGTGCATATCACGAAGATGGAGATAGAGTAGTAATGAAATTTAAACCAAAACTTGCCCCGTATAAAGTAGCAGTATTTCCATTGGTTAAAAACAAACCAGATGTGGTTAATAAAGCTCGAGAAGTTTTTGATAATTTAAAAACTGAAACTTCCGCCATATGGGACGAAAGAGGGAATATTGGCAAGAGATATTTCAGCCAAGATGAGATTGGAACTCCATATTGCGTTACAATTGATTATCAAACTCTTGAAGACGGTACAGTCACTGTTCGTGACAGAGATACTACTGAGCAAGAGAGAGTTAAAATTGAAGACCTAGAAAGTAAATTAAATATATAATGGAATTTTATAAACACACGTACGACAATGGATTGCGGTTGATAACTGCTCCTTTAAAAGGAACCAATGCAATTACTGTTTTGGTTTTGGTTGGAACAGGCTCTAAATACGAGACCAAAGAGGTCAACGGTATCTCTCACTTTTTGGAACACTTGATGTTTAAGGGGACAGAGAAAAGACCTGAACCTCTAGATATTACAAAAGCTATGGATGGGATGGGTGCCGTATACAATGCTTTTACAGGGCATGAATACACTGGATATTATGGTAAGGCCAGTAAGGAAAAACTTGATGAGATTATGGATGTTATTTCTGATATATTTTTGAATTCTAAATTTCCAGAAGTAGAGATTGAGAAGGAGAGATTCGTGGTTACGGAGGAAATAAATATGTATCATGACAACCCTATGCGGGATATTAATGATAAATGGACAGATCTTTTGTATGGAGATCAGCCGGCAGGGTGGAATATTGCAGGACCAAAAGAAACTGTTCAGGGTCTTAAAAGAGATCAGTTTGTTGATTACTTCAACACACACTACTTCGCTGAGAATACCATAGTTGTAGTAGCTGGTGATGTTGATCATGAAGAGATAAAAGGTAAAGTAGCTGATTACTTTGCGGGAGCCCGTGAACATCAAGAGCTAACCAAAGAACCTGTAAACGACGAACAGAGCGAACCGGGGTTAATGATTATTAAAAAGAAGACGGACCAAACCCACTTTATTCTAGGCACACGAGCCTATGCACTAGGGCATCCTAAATTACCGGCATTAAAAGTTATGTCGGTTGTGCTTGGAGGAGGGATGAGCTCAAGATTATTCACTGAAGTACGATCTAAAAGAGGATTATCATATGCAGTGTTTACTAGTGCTGATCAGCTTACTGATCATGGGAGCTTTGGTACTTATGCGGGAGCTAATAATGAAAAGGCATTGGAAGCTATTGAGACGATAATGAATGAATATAAGAAGCTCAAAACAGAGTTTGTTCCTGAAGATGAGTTGAGAAAAGTTAAGGATATGATCAAAGGAAGACTGGCTATCTCCCTGGAACAGTCTGATGAAGTTGCCGGATATTTCGCAGAACAAGAATTATTGGAAAACAAAATTTTGACGCCGGAGCAAAAATTAGGGAAAATAGAAGCAGTAACAGTACAAGATATTCAAGACGTTGCAAATGATTTGTTTGTAAACGAAAAATTGAATCTTGCGCTGATTGGACCAATCAACGATGAGTCCAAAGTAAAAGAACTACTTAAGTTCTAATAGGAGGGTTTTATGGCAAGACAAACTATAGAAATTTCTACGTTTTCATTTGTTAAACTTGTTTTAATAATTGTTTTTGCTGTGCTTATGTATCTACTACGAGATGTCCTTGCGATTTTGGCTTTAGGAATTATTTTAGCAGCAGCAATAACTCCTTTTGGTAATTGGTTGGACAAAAGAAAGTTTCCAAGATTACTCGGGATATTTCTTTTATACTTAATAGTATTAGGTTTGATTATATTCCTCGTTTCTTTAGTTATACCAATAATCTCTGAAGATATCGGACAGTTAGCACAAAATATCCCTGTTTTATTAGAAAAAATTTCTGGTACTTTTGAAATAGCGGAAGAGAGCTCCCCAAGATTTTATGATGTAGTTACCGAAGTACAAAATGTTTTAAGTACATTTGCTGTTTCTTTGCAGCAATCTTCCCAGCTAGGGTTTAGTTTGGTTATTGGATTATTCGGTGGGATAATTTCTTTTATCAGTATAATTTTGATATCTTTCTATCTTTCAGTAATGAGGGGTGGTATCGATATGTTCCTTAAGGCTATAACTCCGCGTAAATATGAAGCATATGTTGTGGATCTGTGGGAAAGAACAGAAAATAAACTTGGCAGATGGTTACAAGGACAATTATTACTAGGCCTCTTAATTGGTTTAGCTGTATATATCGGTTTATCATTATTAGATGTCAGATTTGCTTTAATTTTTGCGCTACTAGCTATGGTTCTTGAATTGGTTCCGAATGTTGGACCAATTATTGCTGCCATTCCGGCTGTTGCGATAGCATTTATGCAATCTCCGGCCTTGGGTCTATGGGTTATCCTTCTTTATGTGGCTATCCAACAGGCAGAAAACCACATCCTTGTCCCAGTAGTTTTGGGAAAAACGGTTGGGCTCAATCCTGTCGTTGTGGTGATAGCCTTGTTAGCAGGTGCGAAATTAGGTGGAATCATTGGTTTGATTCTCGCTGTTCCCATAGCGGCCATAGTAGTTGAAATTTTAGATGATATCGCGCGAAAAAAAGTAGGAGAGCTTAATGTCTAATTTTTATGTAATAGCGACACCAATAGGAAATTTAGAAGACGTTAGCCTAAGAGCACTCTCAGTATTGGCTAGCGTCAATTTTATATTAGCGGAAGACACAAGGGTTACGAAAAGATTATTAGAGCGATATAATATACAAGGCAAGAAATTGATTAGTTATCATCAACACAGCGGACTTAGTAAAGTAGAACGGATTGTTAAAATAGCTCGTGAAGAAGATGTGGCAATGGTGTCTGATGCGGGGACTCCGGGGATCAATGATCCAGGAGGGAAGTTAATTGAAGTATTAGTTCAAGAGCTTCCTGATTTAAAGATTATTCCCTTACCTGGGCCATTTGCTGCAGCCACAGCATTATCTGTGTCTGGATTTCCTGCCGACAAGTTTATTTTTATGGGCTTCCCTCCGCATAAAAAGGGGAGAAAGATATTTTTTCAAAGACTTGCCAACTATGACCAAACTATTGTATTTTATGAGTCGCCACATAGGATATTAAAGACACTGGAAGCATTGATTCCTTTTATGAGAAAATTGGTTGTGGCAAGAGAATTAACTAAACAATTTGAGACAATATATCGAGGAACTGCCGAAGAAATTATTCACGGTCTTGGAGACAAACCAAGAGGGGAGTTCGTCGTAGTTGTTGGTTCAAGTAAATTATGAATAAATTTTATATAACAACCGCCATAGCTTATGTAAATGCAAAACCGCATATTGGTTTTGCGTTGGAGCTTTTACAAGCAGATGTTTTAGCACGATATAACAGACTGCTCGGAAAAGAAGTTTTTTATTTAACAGGCACAGATGAACATGGGGCAAAAATTATACGAGCTGCTGAAGCAAAAGGAAAAGATATCGCCACTTTCACAGATGAGATTGCAAAAGATTACGAAAAACTTACAGATGTTTTGAATATTTCCAATGATGATTTCATTCGAACTTCCGATCAACAAAGACACTGGCCTTCGGTTCAAAAGATATGGAAGAAGCTGGAGGAGTCAGGAGATTTGTATAAGAAAAACTACAAAGGCTACTATTGTGTAGGTCACGAGGCTTTTGTTAAAAAAAGTGATCTAAAAGGAGGCATGTGCCCAGATCATGGAGCTGAACCAGAAGTTATCGAAGAAGAAAACTGGTTTTTCAAATTAACTAAATATACGGGAGTGATTAAAGAAAAAATTGAAAGTGGTGAGTTTAGAATTGTTCCCGAAAAGAGGAAAAACGAAATTTTAAGATTACTTGATGATGCAGAAGATGTCAGTTTTTCAAGGCCATCCAAAGATTTGACTTGGGGGGTACCTGTTCCGGATGATCCAACACAAACAATGTATGTGTGGGCTGATGCTCTGACTAATTATATTTCTGCCTTGGATTATGAAAACGAAGGAGAGTTATATAAAAAGTTCTGGCCTGCTGATGTTCATTTAATAGGTAAGGATATTACGCGATTCCATGCGATCTTTTGGCCGGCAATTTTGTTATCTGCCGGGTTGCCATTACCCAAAGCATTATATATCCATGGATTCATAACCGCAGATGGGCAGAAAATGTCTAAAACATTAGGCAATGTTATTAACCCATTCGATTTAGTGAAAAAATATGGTGTTGATGTTGCTCGATATTTCCTCTTAAGAGAAATCCCTTCTGGAGATGACGGAGATTTTTCTTATGAAAAACTAGAAAGAAGATATAACGCAGACCTAGCAAATACTTATGGGAATCTTGTAAGTAGGACCTTGGCTTTGATTGATAAAAATCTGAATGGAGAGTTGATCTATGAAGAAGATATAGTAGATAAGGAAATTAAAGGCAAGATTGCCGATATTATTCATAAATATCATGAACAGGTTTGTAATTTCATGCTGCATGACGCAGCAGGTAGCGCGCTTGCTATCTTAGATATTGCCAATGCATATATTGATGAAAAAAAGCCATGGGCCTTGGTTAAAGAAGATGAAGCTGCATTCTTGGCTGTAATGACAACGGTAACCAAATTAACCCTAACTGCTTCCTGGCTATTGAATCCGTTCATCCCAGAAACTACAGAAAAAGTATTTAATCTATTTGGCGCTGATGATAAGTTGCCACCGGAGGGGCTTGATGAAAGGAAGTTTGCAATAAAGCCTGACAGAGAAGTTTTGTTTCCAAAGATTAATGGATAAATATTATTTAATTGATTCTCATACACATCCTCAATTCCCACAGTATGATAAAGATAGGGAAGAAGTGATTAAACGAAGTCTCGATAAAGGTATTGGGATGGTTTGTGTTGGGACTGACTTTAAAACTTCTAAACAGGCTATTGAATTAACTAAGAGATACGACGGAATTTTTGCATCTGTTGGTTTACATCCAAATGACACGGTGGGGGAGGAGTTCGATTACGACGAGTTTTTAAAATTAGCCAAAGAAGAAAAAGTAGTTGCGATTGGAGAGACGGGTTTAGATTATTATAGAACTCAAGGAGAAGAAAATTTAAAAAAACAAAAAGAAAAATTTGAATTACAGATCAAACTGGCTAGGGAAGTGGACCTACCATTAATCATCCATTGTCGGGATGCTTATGAGGACACATTCTCTATTCTAAGTCAAGCTCGGAGGGTGAGGGGAGTAATGCATTCTTTTCTAAGTTCTGTTAAGAATGCAGAAAAGTTCCTCAACCTAGGGTTTTATTTAGGCTTTAATGGAATCATTACGTTTGCGCGAGATTATGATAAGGTTATTACATCAACACCTTTAGAAAAAATACTTATTGAGACCGATGCTCCCTTCTTAGCACCGGAGCCATATAGAGGAAAACGCAATGAATCCTTATATGTAGAGCAAGTTTGTGAAAAATTAGCAACGTTAATAAACATTGATAAGAAAATTGTTGCGACACAAACTGTGGATAACTCAAAAAGGCTTTTTGAAGTATAGGGGATAGATATGAAATACGAACCATCTAAAATTGAAAAGAAATGGCAGAAATATTGGAAGGAAAAGAAATTCCATGAAATCAAGGATTCAGTCAAAGACAAACACAATCACATGATTTTGACTGAATTCCCCTACCCGTCTGGGGATCTGCATGTAGGCCATTGGTATGCTTTCGCTCTACCGGATATATTAGTCCGGCATTTGAGGATGAAGGGAAAACGAAATGTCCTATACCCTATCGGTTTTGATGCTTTTGGATTGCCTGCAGAAAATGCTGCCATCAAACATGGAGTTAATCCGCGAGAGTGGACTAAAGATAATATTGCATATATGACCAAGCAGTTTGGATCTATGGGTGCTTCTTTCGATTGGTCTCGAGTTATTTCAACTATCGATCCCGAATATTATAAATGGACTCAATGGTTATTCCTCCAGTTTTATAACAAAGATTTAGCATACAAAGATAAAACAATAGTTAATTGGTGTCCTTCTTGTAAAACAGTTTTGGCAAATGAACAGGTGACTGGAGCGGGGACCTGCGAAAGATGTAATACCGAAGTTC
>SDBV01008884.1_pt1 | contig 13462 bp, 18 predicted proteins | sample 2277081 | NCBI WGS metagenome assembly SDBV01 (sample SAMN10402039, study PRJNA504765) | marine sediment metagenome | isolation source: marine sediment core GS10_PC15, 223 cmbsf | place: Arctic Ocean: Southern Knipovich Ridge | collected 2010 | reverse complement strand
TTGGTTGATACACTCGCCAAGCAAACACAAAAAACATTTACAGAGGCAATAACATTGGCGGACGATTTAGCATTGCAAGCTCAAAAGTCACTCATTGAAACAATAACGTTGGTTGATACTTTCGCCACAACGGGGATCTTCTTTAAGGCCTTGGTTGAAGTGGTGACCCTCACAGACGTATTGGCCAATCAAGCCCAAAAGACCTTTACAGAGGTTGTCACATTGGCCGATACCGTAGCGCACCAAACCTCAAAGGCATTTACTGAAGTACTTACGCTTACGGATAGCTTGGTGAAGCAAACAACACGAACGTTTACAGACGCATTAACCTTGGTCGATACATTGAGTACAATAAAACAAATTAGTACGGCATTGAGCGAAACAATAACGCTTGCGGATACGGTGGCGAAGCAAACATTAAAATTGCTCACAGATAGCATTACCCTTGTTGATACTTTGGCCATTCAAAAAACTTTATTGAGAACGCTTATTGAAACGGTCACATTGGTTGACGCAATAGCAAAGCAAACAACCCGCTTATTTACAGAAGTGGTAACGCTCGTCGATAGTGTAGCCATGCAGACAAGCAAGGCATTTTCAGAGGTAATTACCCTTGTTGACGCCATAGCGACCGTATACAAGGGCGTAATTCAGAAGGGGGCAACTATATTGCTCACAACCTTGGAAAAAACCATTGCTATCATTCAAAAGGCCCGGAGTATTATACTTCGCACTTCAACACAAGATACAAACGTGGTAAAATTAAAAAGTAAGGATAATTACACTTTACGCACCAAAGACGACAAACATATATTATGAAAACATTAATTGCGCCAACAGAGGATTTTATAAAACTTGAGCGAAGTAAACTTGACGCGGACGTTGCGGCCGGCTCAAACGTTACACTTACCCTATTGAACAACGACGGTTTAGCATTAAATGGCTACCTAGTTATTGGTATTGAAGGGTCAGAAAAAGCCGAGATACAGATTATAAACGTGGCGGTTGTTGCGGGTACAGACGTGCAAGTGGCCACTCTTAAGTTTGCTCACAAGAAGGGCGAACCGGTAACACTCTACCGATACAATCAGAGGAAGTTTTACGGCTCCATACTTAAGGCCGGATCATACGTTGAACTTACGGCCGACGGCTCGCCAAAAGACATTCAAGTTGACGACCCACAAGGCACAATACTTGAGTACACCGGGTCCGAAGGATATTTATTTTTCAAAGCGACTTACTACAATGCAACCACCACGGACGAAACAGCGACAGACGACAGCGAAGCAGTAGAGGCAGACGAAAGTAAACGCTACACTTCAATTTATGCGATCCGAGTACAAGCAGGCCTTACAAATAACCCTTATATTAACGACGCAAGAATTGAGAGAAAAAGAAAACAAGCAGAAAGCGAGATTAATAGTTGTTTAATTTCTCGATACACCTTGCCGTTAACAGAGGTGCCGCCACTTCTCAATACTATTTGTGATTTATTGGCCGGTGGATATATTGACTTCGAGGAGTTTGGACCGGAGGGCGAAGGCAAAAAATGGTTGGGTGAAGCCCGAGGCATTTTGAAAGCAATTAAAAAAGGGACGCAACGACTTGTGGCAACAGACGGAACGGAGCTTGCCGTGGTATCGACAACAAATGTGTTAAAAGGATACCCGGATAATGACGGCTTAAGCGACGCGGATACACCGGAGCCACACTTTGGAGTTGATAAAGAGTTTTAATAAATGATAAACAGAAAAGTACCATTTTTAATAGAAGTTGCCCGAGGAAGGATTGAGGGTTTTTCATTTATTCATAAGTTTGGAAGAAACCCGGATATAGATAGTGGATTTGAGGCGATATGGGAAGGAGGAGGAGATTATACAGGACACGACCCAACAGGAGCAGAACTTGTAGAGGTATTTTCGTCAGACGATAACGACGGAGCGGGAACAGACATTGGAGCGAAAACAGTAGAGATTATTGGATTGGACGGAAATTATCTTGAGCAGACCGAAGTAATAACGTTGAATGGAACAACGGGGGTGGATAGTGCGAGTACGTACATAAGAGTACACAGAATGATAGTACGAAGTGCCGGAAGCAATAATGCAAACTTGGGGACAATTACAGCAAGGCAAAAAGTTACAACAGCAAACATATTTTGTGTATTGCCAATAGGATATAATCAAACAATGATTGCGGCATATACAATACCGGCAGGGAAAAGGGGATATATGACCGGTTGGTTCGCCTCACTTGCCAAGAAGCAAGCGGGATTTAGTAATGTAAGATTTTTATTAAAACCTTTTGGCGAGGTATTCCAAGTAAAAGAGGAAATGACAATTGCAACAACTGGTGGAAGTTATTTTGTTAGAGAATATAGTATACCTAAAAACTTTTTGACAGAAAAAGCAGATATAAAAATAATGGCGGATAGTTCAGTTGCAGATATGGGGGTGGCAGGAGGTTTTGATTTATTATTAGTAACAGAGTAATATGCCATTTCAATTATCATGGAACATAGAAGGCGAGCAACAACTTTTGCGCAACCTTCGAGGAGTAAAAGAAGCTATGGGGGATTGGAGGTTGGCGTTTCGGAAAACAACAATAGAGCTTAAAAAGATTTTTGCAAATGATGTTTTTCAAACCATGGGAGGAACGATTGGTGAAAAGTGGCAACCATTAAAACCAGCGTATCTTGCAAAGAAAAGAGCGGAAGGATACCCGGCAACACCACTTATAAAAACAGGAAAAATGCAAAAAGCATTTAAGTCAATGTTTGACCCGAACAGCGCAACAATATGGAACGCAGTACAATACTTCAAATATCACCAATCAAACAAACCACGTTCAAGCAATCTTCCACGCCGTGTTATGATGAAGCTAGGGAATGACCAAAAACAAATAGTAGTAAAGATTTTTCATACACACTTTATAAATAAAATCAGAAAAGCAACATGAGTGAGATTTACAAAGACCCAATAATTAAAAAGTATTTTGACCTTATTAAAAGCGTTGTAGGTGAAGGGCTTTTTAAGGCGTATTACCATGGCGACCCAATAAGGGTACCAATTACCAGTTTGCCGGCAATTATAATTTCAAAAGACGAAACGCGAGTAAGTAACGCGCTTGAGGGCGGGTCGAATGTGGAAGATACCCACTTAATGGCCCTCACGCTCACTGTTATTACAGATTTGCGCGACGATATACAAGACGATAAAAGTATTGCTCCCGGTATTGCTACGCTTTATGATATAATGGAAGGTAGAGAGAGCGCCACGTTAAAGCTCAAAACAAAATCACTTTTACATATTTTGAGAAATAATGTTGACGTTGACACCGCCCTTGGTTTGCGAACCGATCTTGGGAGTATTACCCGGGTTGATTACGGACTAACCGTTGGCAAACGAGAGCAAGAAGCGTGGGCGGTCGAAGCACAACTTGAGTTTATAGCACATTTTACTCAATTAAGATAAAATAAAACTATGATTAAAGTTACAAGCACAAAGACAGTAGATTTTCCAAAGTTTAAGTGGGGAATTGCGGCGGGTGCCGAACGAGAACTACCCGAGGGCAAAGAAGCCAAAGAGGCGATTTTGGCACACCCAGCAATTTCGGAAGTAAATAAACCAAAAGTAGATAATAAACCAAAAGTAGATAATAAACCAAAAGTAGATAATAAACCAAAAGTAGATAATAAACCAAAAGAGGAAACAGTCGGCAAAAAATAATTATTAAACATTTACCATTATGGCAAAAACAGGCGGACGACAAGTTAATATAGGATTAGGAATTGAAGCGATAGGGAACCCCGGAATAGCAGTTGTGGAAACAATCTTTTTACCTTGGACTGCATTTAGCATACAGTCGATTGTAGAAAAAGAGTTATTTGCTTCGGCACGGGGTATACGCAATACGGCGTCAAACTCAATGATAAGGCGTAAGTATTCGCAAGGGTCAATTAGCGTTATACCAAACGTTGTAAATGCGCCATACTTCTTTGGTTTGGCACTTGGTACTGTTGCTTCTGCATTTGGGGAAACACCAAGTTCTACTGGAACAGCAACGACCGATACAGAGGACAAATTGATAGATACAGGTGCAACTTTTGTAGTCGACGGTGTTGCAGTAGGTGACGCGGTACATAACACAACTGACGATACATGGGGATTGGTAACTGTCGTAGACAGCGAAACTTCTTTATCTTTAGACACTGATGTATTTCCTGACGGCGACGAAGGATACGAAGTAGCAACTCCAGTTTATGCACATACGATTACTCCACAAAATGCAAATGCGTCAATGAAAACGGCAACGTTAACCATTGAGGAAGGCGCAATACAAACAGCACAGTACACAAATGTTGTATGTGACAGCTTAAACCTTGAAGTGTCAGACGGCTATGCGTCAATGACAATGGAAGTCATAGGACAGTTTGGGGCAACTGATACAATCGTAGAAAGCTACACAGAGGAAACAGAGTTTGCATATCACCAAATGACAATTAAGTTTGGAACTGATGTTGCAACGGCGGTAGGCGGAAGCGCGACGCCGATTAAGAACCTAACATTGAACATTGCAAACAATGTCCAACTCGACGAAGCATTTTTGAGTGGAGCGAATACGATTACAGCAGGTGGGCTTGTTGCCGGGCCAATGAAAGTTACCGGCTCATACTCGCTACATTTCGAGGACACCACAGAGCTTGCAAAATACAAAGCTAACACCAAAAACGCGGCAGTTATTCAGTTCTTGGGGGCTTCAATTGGTGATAGTGACCAAGAGGAAATAAGAATTGACCTCGCAAAGTTGGTACTTACAAACCCACCGGTCGAGTACAACATTGACGGACTTTTGATACTTACCCAAGAGTTCGAAGTGGAGTTCGGGGCAACCGATAGTGACATTAAAGCTATTATCACCAATGAGGTCGCCGCAACAGTTTATTAAAAACTAACGAATAAAAAACATGAATGACGAAAATACAAGGGAAAAAAAGGAGTTAGTAATTGGAAACCACAAGGTTGTGGTCCATACCTACGTTACCGGTCGAGAATTGCGCGACATTGAAAGCGCAATGATGAACAAATTAGAAATGAGCCAAAAAGACGGCTCACAAGAAATTGTCGGTTTCAAGGGAAGCATGCTTGCCGATAGACAAGACAGGCAGATTAAGGCGGTGGTTGTTTCAGTTGACGGAAAAAGTGAAAAAATAATTGACTTGGTACTTGAATTACCCGCAGTAGAAAGCGAGCAAATACTTGATTACGTAAAGGAAATTACAGAGCCAAAAAAAGAGGAAGCCGGCAATTAAAAACCATTACCGATTACATAGACGGTAAGTTGTCCGGCGATATGGTGATCGTTGAGGTTTGCCGGACGTACAAATGGGACCTCTACCAATACCTTGCACAACCTTCTTGGTTTCTCGACCTCATTTTGGAAAGAATGAAAATCGACGCCAAGAAGGCAGAGGCAGAGGTAAGCAAAGCGAAAGGTAAACACTAAACAATGTGGCATTTTTTAACAGCGACACATCATTACAAATAGTCATTAAGGCCAAGGACGAGGCAAGCAAAGTTTTTACACAGCTTGAAAAAAAACTTAAACGGACCGGCCAAAGCATGAAGTCCGCCGGTAGGTCACTATCGGTGGGCTTAACCGCGCCTTTGGTTGCACTCGGTACTGCGTCGATAATGGCGGCCGGAAAGTTTGAAAAGTCCTTGGGCGACCTTTCAACATTGGTTGGTGCCGGAACCGAGAGTATGGCGACGTTTGAAAAAGGCCTTAAGGAAGTAATGAAAACTGTCCCAAAGTCCGGTGACGAACTCGGAGCCGCCGCATACCAAATTGTGTCGGCCGGAATATCAGACGCAAGCCAAGCATTGGAAGTATTAACACAGGCGGGCAAATTAGCCGTTGCCGGTTTGGGTAATACAAGCGACGCGGCCGACCTTATGACGTCGGCCATTAACGCGTTTGGATTAGAAGCGGACAAGTCAAACGAAATTGCCGACATTATATTTAAGACAGTAAAAGAGGGAAAAACAACCGTTGCAGAATTGGCGCAAAGTTTCGGTATGGTTGCACCGGTGGCCGCAGAAATGGGAGTATCGTTTGAGGAATTGCAAGCGTCAACTGCCGCACTTACATTGTCTGGTTTGAAAACGTCAGTTGCTCAACAGCAAATCCGCGCGGCCTTGGCTTCTCTACTTAAACCGACAAAAGAAGCCACAGAGCTTTTTGACATACTTGGTGTAAAATCTTTCCAGCAACTCATTAAACAAAGTGGTGGAATGGTCGGAGCTTTCAACGCGTTGCGTGAAGCGGCCGAGGACGACATAACCGTACTTGGTAAAGCGGCCGGCTCGGTTGAAGGTTTGGGAGCTATCCTTGCTCTTACCGGTAGTCAAGCGGACGCCTTCACTTCAACAATGCTTAATATGACCGAAGGGGCAAATGCAGTGGACGCGGCCTTTGCGGCACAAAAAGAAACGTTTAATGCTGTATGGCAAGACATGAAAAACAACTTAAATGTTGCCATGATAGAGTTGGGGTCAGCAATAATGCCAACACTCAAAGACATTATGGAAAAAGTAGCCAACGCCGCAAGTAAATTAGCAGATTGGTTTGGTAAATTATCACCGAAGGGTCAAAAGTTTGTAATCATTGGCGCCGCACTCGCCGCCGCACTTGGTCCAGTACTATTTATACTCGGGCAACTTATGTTGATAGCACCGGCAATTGGCGCGGCAATTACATTTATGCTTGGGCCAATTGGACTTGTAGTTTTGGCAATTGCGGGACTTGTTGCAATTGGAATAATGCTCGTTAAAAATTGGGACACTATAAAGTGGGCGGCCGGGATTGCTTGGGATTTTATATTGGAAAAAGTAACCGGTGTACTTGATAGCATAAAAGCCGGCTTCGAGGCATTTACGGGAGTACTTAAAGGATTTTGGGACGGTTTCGTTAACATTATGAAAATGGCCGCCGCACTCATTATTGGTATAGTAGCCGAGCTTTTAGATTGGCTATTTCCAAATTGGGTTGAGAACTTGGAAAAAATGGCGCTCATTTGGCGGGAAGCATGGGACGCTTTCAGTACGAAGGTGTCAGAAATTATGCAAACAATCCAAGAGATTGTGGGCGTGGCCTTTAACGCAGTTGTTAAAGTTGTGAGCGTGCAACTTGATAGAGTTAAAAAAGTTTGGTTGGTTGTTTGGTCAGCAATAGCGGACTTCTTTGTTGGCCTTTGGGAACCGGTCAAAGAGGCATTTTCAATAGTAATTGACTTCATAATTGATAAAATACAAAAAGCGATTGATATGTACAATCGCATAAAAGAATTGCTTAATAAGCCAATACAAGCAATATCCGGCGCGGGGCGAGCCGTGGGTGGCTTCTTTGCCGGCGCAATGGCGCGCGGAAAATCAATACTTGGTTTTGAGCATGGCGGTATCGTACCGGGCGTAAAAGGCCAACCAGTACCAATCATGGCACACGGGCAAGAGCGAATTATACCGGCGAACCAAGCGCGCGGTGGGTCGAGTTTTACCGTGGTAATAAATAACCCACAATTTAGAAATGAGGACGACGAGGAACGCTTAAAGCGTATGTTGGATATGTATTTTAGGCCGTTGCTTATCAATCACAAAATAAGCGCATAAAAAAATGATTACTCTTACAATAGGCGGGTCCGACTTCAAGCCACAATACAAGACCAACTCGGCAAAGATTACGGAAACCCTACAACATAGGGGTAATACAATGGTGCTTCAAATTATAAAGAAAAGCGGGGACAGCGCACCCGAGGAAGGCAAGGAAATAATTTTTAAGGACGGCGCACGTTTTTTGTTTGGCGGTTTTATTTCAAGAGTTGAACCAATCGAAACCGGGAAAGGCGAATTATTTACATATCATGTTGAGGCAACCGACTACACGTACATTTTAATTAACAAGAACGCGCAAAAAACATACGCAAGCCAAACATTAAGCTCTATCGTTTTGGACCTTATAAGTACATACGTCGATAGTGGATATTCACTCACGACCGGTGGAGTTGAAACAGGGCCGACAATTGATAGCATTGGATTTAACCACATCACATTACGAAAAGCATTTGAAAAGTTGGCCAAGATTACCGGGTACGAGTGGTGGATTGATTACGAAAAGGTAATTAACTTTAGGCCTAAAAGCTCGTTGACAGCGCCCGAGCAAATAACCGACGCCTCAAGCAATCACTCACAGTTGGAAATTAAAACGGACGTGTCACAAGTCCGCAACTCAATTATTGTGCGTGGTGGTCAAGAGGAAACGAGCGCAAACTTTACACAGGACTTTAAGGGTGACGGCCAAGCCCGGGAATGGATATTGCGAGAAAAGCCAACAACAATGGTTGATATTCTTTTGGACACCGGGGCCGGCTTTGTTTCAAAAAACTTTGGTGAAGATCCCAACGACGAGGACACCGGCGAGGACTTTATGTACAACAAGGCAGAAAAGTTTGTGCGCGCAACAGCTACCACGACGACACCGGACGACACAGACGACATTGTGAGAGTGACCTACAAATACAACGTACCGGTTATTGTCTTATTGCAAAGCGCCTCAAGTTTGGTCGCAATGTCAGCGCTCGAGGGCGGGGACGGATTGCATGAGTACACCATTGTTGAAAGCGCTATTAAGTCAAAAGCAGAGGCACGACAACGTGCGCTTAAGGAATTGGCCGAATATGCAAACCCAATCGTCAACGGTCAATTTAAGACACGTACCGGATTACTAACAAGTGGCTCAATTTTCACCCCGGGCCAAGAACTTACCATTAACTCGCCGGTATGGGGTATTTCAACCGATACAAAGTACTTAATACAAGAGGTCGTTATTTCACTTATTGAGGACGGGTCGACAATAGAATATAATTATACTGTAAGGTTTGGTGGTCGTTTACTCGACGCCGCAAGTTTCCTTGAGAGCTTGGCCGGTAGAGAGGACCCACTACTTGCAACAGAGGAAATTGACACAATTAAGGCCATAACAGAAACAATAAGCGTTGCAGAGTTGATAGAGCGCGACAGTTTGCTTAAGCTAATTACCGAAAACGTGACGATTGCCGAGGTTATAGCCAAAACAAATAACACACCACCATTTCAATACGGCGCCGGGGGGATACCGCAAGGAGTTTGGAACACGTCGGAATGGGGATAATTTCAATATAAAAATATGCAAAAATCATTAAAAGAAAAAGGGCAAATAACATGCGAGATAAACATAACAGTTTACGACACGTCGACCGCAAAAGGTCACGCGCTCGAGCAAAAGATTGAGGCGCTTATTGCCGGTCCACGCTTCGAGGGTTACCGGGAAAAATACTTGTTTCTTGTACGAGAAATGCGCGACTTGTTTTTTGTACGTGAGTACAAAGTTACAAACCTTATTACAACAGAAGGTCGCGCGGTCCTTGCGGCACGTTTGGCCAATGATACGACATACACCGGCATTATAAATTACGGTGCACTTGGCTCAAGTGCAACGGCACCAACAAACGCCGATACACAAATGACGGCAGAGGTATTTAGAAAGGTGGTTGCGTCCGCAAGTGATACAACCAATCAAGCGTTTATTGATTTCTTTTATAGCAAGGCAGATACAAACGGAACGTATGAGGAGTTTGGAACCTTCATTGACGGCACGGCAACAATCAACACCGGGCAAATGTTTACGCATGCGCTCACGGGTGGTTGGGTTAAAAGCGCAAGCGAAAGTTTGACAGTATCGGTAACATATACAATCACTTAATTATGGCAAAACAAGACGTAAAAATTACAATAACATTTGATTATGACCCGGACATTAACGAAGGAAAACCGGCACACATTTTTTTATATCAACTGCTCAATCAGCTTAACCGGATAACACCAATCAAAAGCGTAACGTATAAAACAAAAACAAAAACATTTGCAAACCCGGAAACAGACATGCCAAAAGTGGCCTTGCGCAAAGTCGATAGCGTAAGCGATAGCGATTTACCAAAAGAACCCGGGTGGCTTAAAGACAAAACAGTTTTAGAAGGCGTTAATACAAAGTAATTTTATGATAACAGCAGGTAATGACATTTTAGCGAGCGATTTTGTAAACGCCTCGGCCGGTGCGGGGGATAGCGGCAAAGGTGTAAAACTTGACGCGTCGGGGAAATTAGACTTGTCGTTTCTTAATGTAAAGTTTGGTGGTGACAGCTCTGACGGGGCGCTTTCTATTCCGTCCGGTACAACAACAATTAACCTTGGCAATGCTTCATTAGTTGTAAAAAATTATAGCTCAATATCGATAACTGGAACGGGTGTTCTTGCTTTTAGCAATCCGAGTAATACTGGCACTATAATAATCTTGAAATCACAAGGTAATGTTACAATTACTTCTAGTGCAACAAGAGCAATAGATCTTCGTTCTTTGGGTTCTATTGTAGGTAGCAGTGGAAACGGTTTCTTTAATAATAGTAATTATGGTTCAGGAGGTACAGGAGGAGTAGGATGGGGTTCTTTATTTTCTTTAACAAAAACAATCTTTGGTAAAGCTATAAAAGCAGTGGTAGGTGCGGCAGGAGCAAACGGATCAGGAATAACAGTAGGGGGAAAAGGAGCAGGTGCACTTGTTATTGAATGTGCAGGTGCATATAATTTTGATAGTGGATCTACGGTTGATGCGACGGGAATTGATGGTGGAGATGGTAACATAAATCAGCCCGGAGCAGGCGGCGGAGCAGGCGGAGTTTTTGTTGTTATTTATAATACTCTTACAACAGATGCGGGAACTTATAGTTTGGATGGAGGAAAAGGAGGGAATAGCACCTCTACTGGAGGAACGGGCGGAGGGGGTGGAGGAAATAGAGTAAATGGAGGAAATGCCAATAGCGCTGGTGACTCTGATGATGGAACAGGCGGTGTTGCGGGAAGTGGTAGTGACACAGCTAGAGGCGGCGGCGGAGCAGGAGGTTATAAAATTATAGTGGCGAACACTGAGTTTACTTAATGAATGTATTTGAAACATTAGTTAATAATCCAAATCCCATTATAGCGATCCTTGCAACTCTTGTTGTGGTGCTTTCGGGAATTGTGGTTTACCAATGGCAATACACAATGAAAAAAACCGTACCAAGGTGGATATGGAACGAGTTTGTGGCGAAAGTTGATAAACTCATTGAAACGTCCACGGTAATAAAAGAAAGAATTGGGAGGAAAAAATAACATGATAGTTATATTTAATCTATTGCTTATAATTGTAGTCCCGGGGTCAATCATTCTTATTGGTTTAAGTGTTGTAAATATCAAAGCCGCGAGTAAGCGGTCATGCAACAGTGAGCTTGGACAATTAGCACACCTTGACGGAACAATTGCGAAGTTTCATAAAAGGACAAAGAGAATAACACACCACAACTTTATTTAAGAAAACATGATTTTAGAAAATACAAAAAAGAGAATTATATTAAACGCGGGGCATTGGGACGACCCGGACACACCGCATGTTGACGACCCCGGGGCAAGTGGACCCGGAATTATAGAAGCAATCGAGGTAATCAAAATCCGGGACAGAATGATACCATTACTGCAAAAAGCCGGCTTTGAAGTTTTGGCGGTACCGGACCATATTAACTTGAGAGAAAGTATCGCGTGGGCGAATGGGAAGGCCCCAAATCTCAATGACGGCCTCGCGGTGGATATACATATGAATTACCTATCAAATAAGTCTGTAAGGGGTAGTGAGGCGTTTTATGGGCGCTCTAAGACTTCACAGGACATGGCAATCGCTTTATCGACTAATGTATCAAATGAGCTTGAAATACCCAACAGAGGGGCAAAATCAGACACAGAAACAGCCATTGGGGAACTCGGGTGGATACGCAAAACGAGCATGTGGGCCTCACTAATAGAAATATGCTTTTTAACCAACGCAGAGGATATGGAAATACTACGCGGAATACGGGGTTATGATAAAGCCGCTTTGGGAGTAGTGAATGGTATTTGTGAGATATTTGGCATACCAAAATTAACGTTGGAACCCGGGCAGGTCGAACCGGGGAATGATATAATTATAGAAATAAAGGAAGGCGGAAAAATGCGTAAGTTTAGTTGCCAACCTTTTAATAATTAACAATATGGATATAGAAAATCCAAATGACCCAAACAATACTTCCGGTCCGGTACAGGCACCAAAGACAAATGCTAAGGTAAAAAACGGAATGGCAAAGCTCTTTGAAAGTGCAAGTAAAATTGTATTTATGGGAGTTGCGCTCGCTGTTATTGTTGCACTCTTTACGGGCCACATTACCGGTGACCAATTCATGATTTTAGCGAGCATGACGTTTACTTTTTACTTTGCTAATAAGGGCGACGTATCAAAACCATTTGCGGGTAAATAATTGTGTTGTTAAAAACTCTAATTGTCTTACCGTTAGTGTTTTTACTCACACCGTTAAATATGGCCAGCATACAGAAGCGCCATACACAGTTGAAATAGTTGAAATAAAAGAAACGTTATTTGACAAAATTGCACCACTCAACAATACACGCGGGGGTCAATGTGTAGAGTTTATACAAAGATATTTCGGTACGTTTTACACGCACCCGGCTTTCCGGGGCGCCGCAAACGACATTGTGCCAAACGCAAATGAGCCAAAAATTGGTGGGGTAGTTCTGACGAATGAGGGACAAAAAGGACACGCCGCAATTATTATTGAAAAGGAAGGGGACTACCTCATACTTGCGGAAAGCAATTACTTAAAAAACAAAGCCGAAATTATAAATGTTGGCCGCCGATTAAACATTCACAACGAGCATATTGTTGGGTACTTCAATTTTTAGACCTCAATTCACAAGGTTTTACGCTCTTAGTTTCCTTGGCCTCTATTTGCTCGGAGGTGGGGCGGTACCGGTTGGAGTACCTCACATTGCGCTTAAGTGATATAATGATGTTGGATATTGGCCGCTTCATATCGAACGCCCGGAGGCGAACACACAGTGCGAAAAAAAGCGATAAGTAAGCCGCCATAAATCCCAGCCCGGCAACATCAAATTGTTGCCGGGCTATCTCTTTTACCCCAATATAGGGGTGTTTTTTCACTTAAAAGTTATCCACAATTTACTCATTTGCTATAAATCGTTTATACTCTATAATAAACACAGATTAAGTAATTTGATAATTTAGTAGTGGGGTAGCATAAATAATGCCTAAGTGTGGTTGAGGGTTTAGGAGTTTAGGGAACGTGCCTACACGAGAGTTTATCAAATTAGCGAGGCGCAGGAACAACGCAACGCGAAACTCTATATGATACGGAAACCGCCCACATTTAAGTATCTTCCAAATAAAGGAAAAGGAAGCGGCAATGATAGAAAACTATGCGGGTTATCTAGTGAACAACAAAACTGGAAAATCCCGCCCCCACTACTAAGCTATCAAGTTAAAAGGTCGA
>SDBV01008883.1_pt1 | contig 13463 bp, 18 predicted proteins | sample 2277081 | NCBI WGS metagenome assembly SDBV01 (sample SAMN10402039, study PRJNA504765) | marine sediment metagenome | isolation source: marine sediment core GS10_PC15, 223 cmbsf | place: Arctic Ocean: Southern Knipovich Ridge | collected 2010 | reverse complement strand
AAAGTAGTAAAAAAGGACAGATGGCAGGACAAATTGTAATGTACATTCTAGCTGTCTTAATCTTTGGATTAATAGTTATTTTCGGCTATAGAGAAATAAGTAATTTAATGCAAAAGCAACAACAAGTTGATTTAATTAATTTTGAAAATAACTTAAAAGATGTTATTAAAAGATTAAGCTCTTCTTATGGTGATAAAAAAGTATATGACACTGAAAATCCTTTAAAAGTTCCTAGTGGTTATAATAAGTTGTGTTTTATAGAATTAGATAAACCCAAAACAGGATACGTATCATCTAGTAATTATCCATTAATATATAATAGCTGGGATGATAATGTACAAGCAAATGTTTTTTTAGATGATGCAAAACATTCTTTTTATGCTGATAATATAACTATAGAGCCTGATAATAGTAAATGTTTTGATATAACAAATGGATTAAGAATAGAATTAGAAGGAATTGGTGGAAGTACTAAAGTTTCTTAGATATAATGAAATCAAAAAGAGGTGTAACACAAACTCAGTTTAATTGGATATTTATTATGATAGCTGGAGCTTTAATCTTATTATTTTTTGTATCCATAGTTTACAAACAAAAAGCAATATCAGAACAAAAATCAGATATTGAAATACAAAAGAATTTTCAATCAATATTAACTGGCGCTGAAATTAGCAAACAAACAGAAAATATTATTTCAGTTCCTGGAAAAGAAATCAAATACGGTTGTGATGGCTTCTCTATAGGTTCTTTAGCTGGATTTAATCCTAGAATAGTGTTTGCCCCAGATACATTAAAATCAAAAGAAAGAAAATTAATTCTTTATTCATTAGAATGGAGAGTTCCATTCAGAATCACTAATTTCCTTTATGTAACATCTCCTGAAATAAGATATATTATTGTTGATGATAACAATAATTTAAATGATGATAGTATTGCAAATCAATTATTTGATTTATTGCCAGAAAATATTAATAAAAAGATTGTTGATCAAGGTACAACTATTAATGACGAAAATAATTACAAAATAAAAAAAATTTGTTTTGAAGGTAACTGTAATTTAGGAGGTAGTGTGAGTGGTATTTCTAAAGTAGATATAAATCCAACTGATGGGGAATTAGATAGTTATGGAATAATATTATTTGATACAGGTTCTTTACCTTACCTAAAAAAAGAATCAATTATTGCAGCTGTTTTTTCTGAAAATCTTGATATTTATGAATGTAATATGAAAAAAGCAATGACTAGGTTAAAGAAAGTTTATGATGTTTATGATGATAGAGTTGAAGAATTAAAAAATGATTATCCTTCTATAAACCCCATTTGTACTGGTTATTATAGTAATGCAGATTTAAATGTAAATGGGATTATTAGTTTTTCTAATTTTCAAAGTATATACAAAAACGCATATAGCGATTCAAATAATTTAGAACACGAAAATCAAGTTGTGGCCTTACATTCCTGCGCTTTAATTTATTAAAAATGAAAAAAGCTCAAATAAAAATGTTTGAAACAATTGCTGTTTTAGTAGTTTTCTTTTTTATTTTAGCAATGGGACTGATTTTTTATTTTAATATTCAAAAGAAAACTATAGTTGACACACAAGAAGAGTTTGGTGAGTTAAAAGATGTGCAAATAGCACAATTAATCAGTAATATGCCTGAATTAGAATGTCCTACTACTTTAGAAACAGAAAATTGTGTTGATGAATATAAGTTGAAGGTTTTAAAAGAAGATAATCTTGATAAAAACTATTATTATGATTTTTTTGGATATTCAATAATATCTGTTTATGATATAGATAACGATTATTTAATCTATGATAATCCAAAAGGCAAAAGTTCTTCGAAGATTCATGTTCCTATTACAATTTATAATCCCATTGATAAAATCAAAAAATTTGGAATATTAAACATAACAATATCAAAATGAAAAAAGCACAAGTTGAGATTTTAGGATTAATGATAATAATGGTATTAATCTCATTAGGGGTGTTATTTGCAGTAAAATATGTTTTTTTAGCTCCTAAATCAGATATAAAACAAGAATTTTCACAAAAGAATATTGCTGAAAATATGTTAGATGTAATGCTTGACACAGATGTTCAATGCAATAGTAACTATATTTCAATACAGAATTTATTAATTGACTGTAAAAGTAGGGGACCTATAGGAAGTATAAATTGTGCTGGTTCTTATTCATGTAATTTTGTTGAAAGAAAAATAAATAGTATTTTCCAGGAAACATTAATAAAATGGGGAAATGATTTTTATTTTAAAGCAGACACTGTTGGAATAGGTTCAGAATGTGAAAAAGGGAAAAAAACAGGAATTCAGCCACTTCCTTATGATTTGGAAATAAGATTAGAAATATGTGATTAATAATAAAATTTATATATGAATAATATTAAAAAAACTAAAAGAGGTGAATATGATGTATAAAAAGGGTCAAGGAATAAGTTTAAATGTGATAATTATTGCCGCTATAGCATTATTAGTTCTTGTTATTTTATCTGTAATTTTTATGGGAAGAATAGGAATATTCACTAGAGAGAGTGCAGGAACAGAATATTGTGTAAATACAGTAAAAGGTAGTTGTGGAAGCTTAGATTTTGATGGAAGCGCAATCCCATGCGGTGAAGGAACAACAAAAGTAGGAACATGTAATAATGGAGAACATTGCTGTAGAACTGTAGTATGAAATTTTTTAAAAAAGGACAAGGATTAAGTTTAAATGTAATAATTATTGCCGCTATAGCTCTAATTGTTTTGATAGTTCTTGTTTTTATTTTAACAGGAAGAATGCAAATTTTTGGAAAAGGTTTAAATGATTGTGAATCTAAAGGTGGTGAATGTGATAGTAGAACTAATTGTAAAGCCCTTAAAGGAAATGTAGAAATTCCAGGAACTGAATGTGGAGATGTAGATTCTACTAGGGTATGCTGTCTGAAAGTTATTGGATAATAATATTCGAAAAACTTAAATAGATAATTCTTAAGAATTTAGATTATGAGTATGCTCAAAGAATTACCTGAAAGAACAGTTTATTACATATTAGCAATTATTCTTTTTGGTCTTTTAATTTGGTTGATATATAAACAAGGGAATATGTTTTTACCATGATAAAAATAAAAAAAAGGGGGATGACTGCTTCAACACTTATTGGTTTGCTTATAGCTATAGTTTCATTCTTAGTTGTTTTTCTCGTTATAGACGTAGCTAAACTCCAAGCAGAAGAAAGAACAGCAGAAGAACTCTGTAGAATAAGTATTGCTACGAGAGAAAAAACAAGTATTGAAGTGAAAAAATGGGGATTTGGAACAGAAGTAAAAGTAGCTCCTTTAATATGTCCAACAGCAAAGTCAGAAGATGTTGGAAAAGGTATGACCAAAGATGAAGTAACAGAATATATTGCTAAAAAAATAGCTCGTTGTTGGTATAAATATCAAGAAGGACTTGTAGAAGATGTCTTTGAAGGTTCTACATTTAAAGATAAATGTCAGATATGTTATCCTTTGAATATTAAGAAATGGGATGATTATGATGAAAAAGGAGATATTACAAGTGCAGATTTAGTTGAGTTTATGTACAATACACCTTACAAAGTTATAGAAGAAAGTGATAGTTGTAAATTATTTGGTGGGGAATGTAAGACTGAAGAAAAATGTGATGATATAATTGATAATAATAAATATTTTAAGTCAAATGATGATACTAAATGTAAAAAACAAGAAGAAAATAAAATTTGTTGTTATAGCCCTTATGATTGTTTAAATAAAGGTGGTATCTGCTCTTATGACGCTCCAGACATAACATCTAAAAAATATGATAAATGGAATTGTCCTTCTGGAACTGGAGAATGTTGGATAAAAGAAGAAAATTATTATAGTTATTTAGAATATGTTCAAAGTTATGGTGGACTGGGTGTTGTTGCTGTATTAACTGAAAATGTTGAGCCTGGAAAGAGTTACGCAATATCTTTTGCTAGCCCAACAGAAGATTGTGGAGATTTTTGTGAGTTATGGGCTTTACCAGGTATATTAACAACAGCTGGGGGGGTAATAACTATCGCCGCAGGAGTTTGGACTTTGAATCCAGCTATTATAATTGCAGGTGTAAAAATAGCTGCAGGTGGTGCTGTTATGCTTGGTGCTGGTGTTGGAGGAGCTGAACTCGTTACAGCAGTTAATAATGCTTTAAAAGAAAGGCATGTCAACACAGTTTATCTCTCAACTTTAAATGATGTAACATATAATAATATTTGTGAGGATGTAACATGAATAAAAAAGGAATTGAATTTACAACAAATCAATTAATTTTGTTATTATTAGCTGTGATTGTATTATTATTTATGATTGGTTGGTATGGTGGATTAGGAAATACAATGATGGATATACTAAATAATTTATTTAGCTAAAAATGGATAAAAAAGGAATTGCATTCAAAAGTTTGGTTTATTTAATGATAACTTTAGTGGTTTTTTTTATTATAATTTATATTTTTTTTTTAAGCCCAAGAGGATTAAATGCAGCAACAAAAATAGGAGTTGGTATAGGATTAAGTAAATTACCAACAAAACCAGGAGATGAAAAGAAAAGTATAGAAGAACTTCCAACTAATGTTAAAGATGTATTTGATAGTTTGTATAATGCTATGAAGTATGGAGCAGAAAATGAGAATAGTGACTGCTTGATTAAATATGAAACATTTCCAGAAGAAATTAAGGATAATAATATAAAGATTGAAGAAAGTGAAAGTGGATTAAGTTTAACAGCATTAAATAAGTTAGGACAAGTAAGATTACAAAAAACAATTCCTGGTTTAAAGCACTGTTATTATATAAGTTTAGGAGAAAAATTAGAGCCTAGTGGAATAATAATCAATGAAAAAGATAAAATTAATGTAGTAGACAGTGATATAGATTATAAAGATATTACAATATCAGGAACAAATTATAAATTATTATATAAAGAGTATTCTGACATTTGCTTTCTAACAAATTGTGATAACGATTGTTTGGATGATATGATGTTTATCGGAAAATTTGATTTTTGTAATGAAGGTGAAAGTTATAAAAATATTTTTATAGATGTTTTATTTGATGGAACTTCTTATGGGAATATAGAAGATTGGGTTACAAGAGGATCTAGACGTGATTATAAATTCAAAGAAGGTAAATTTGGTGTTGCACATATATTCTCTGAAGGAATAGATTATAATAGATTTAAAAGAGTTTTTGATATATCAAAAGTTGAACACCCATCTGAATTAAAGTTAGGTGTTTGGTATAATGGAAAATATTATGGAACTAAAGATGACTGGTGTTATTATGAAAGGTTTGGTTCAGATTATTGGCAACCAACTAATGCTGAAATTGATTATAGGAGAGTATATGTTTTGACAAATAATGTTTTGGAAAAAGTTTTTGATCTTACAGGCGAATATGGTATAATAAATAAACCATGTTCATGAGGTGAAATAAATGAATAAAAAATCTGTTGAATTGGCAATGAACACAATAGTTATTGCTATGATTGTTTTAGTTGTTGCTTTGATTATTATTTTTATTTTTAGAACTCAGTATGTAAAACAAACTGATATTATTGGAGAACAAATAGATAAAATAAAAACAGGAGAAATATATGATATAAATGGTGCAGAAAATCAAGAAGGCGTATCTACAGGGGGTGGATCAATTCAAGAAGAGTCGGGGGGAGCAAATACGTGATAGAATATATATAAAAAAAAAATGATAAAAAAAAAAAAAGGTCTAGCATTTAATGAATTCTTAGGATTAATAATAGCCTTAGCCTTATTATTTTTTTTGATTATCTATCCAGGAAGTAAGATATACTCATCATTTACAAAACAACAATATGTTAATTCTTATAATAAATTAGTTGTAACAATTGAGGATATGGAAAAAATAGGAACTAGTACTGATTTGATTATGGATAAAAATACAGCAATAATTGCTTTTCCCAAAGATTCTGAGGAAATTGGTTTTAAGAAGAGCACTACTATAGCTAGTGGAACAGGGGGGGCATCTTCTACCATAGAAGAATCTATTCCAAAACCAGAGATATGTAAAGATAAGGCTTGTATTTGTTTATGTCAAAATTTTAAAGAAATTGATTATAAATTAGTTTGTGAAAAAAATATTTGTAATAATTTTGACAATTTAGATTTTTTTAGTATGGAAGATATGAGAAGTAATGATATTAGTGATGTAGGAACAGGATGGGCTTCATCATTAATTGATATCAAAGGAGGTATTTTAATAACAAGGTTGGTTAAAGAACCAAAATTAAGAACAGTTTATATTCAAAAACTTGAAAAAGTTGCTATATGTTTAGAATCTCCATGTATAGAAAATGAATAAAAAAAGTATGGCCTTCTGGTTTTTTATTGAAATAATAGCTGGGATTGTAGCTGCATTGGTATTAACTTGGGCAGCAGTAAGTTATGCTGAAGGAACTATTTTTGTAAAAACAAAAATTGCAAGAGATATAGCACTTGAAGTAAATACATTATATGCAGTTCCAGGAGAAGTTTATTTAAAATATCCTCAGAATTTATCAATATATAGAGTTGAATTTGATGACGATAAAGATCTTGTTTGGGTTTATGAAGAAGGAGATATTCTAAAACCAAGTTACCCTTATTCAGGAAAACGTATTGAGTATTATTCAAAGGATTTTAAAGTTGATTTTTTAGAATTTTATAAAGATAAAGATGGAATAAAGTTTGAGGAATAATGGAAGATGCTCCAATAACAAGTAAAACTATAGCATATATGGTATTTGGCTTTATTTTTGTAGGTTTTGGTATATTATTATTTTTTATTATGACAAAAGAAACAATAGATATAGTAGATATACCAGAAAACTTAGAAAGAGATATTTTAATTCAAAGATTTTTAAGTTCTCCAGATTGTTTTACTTATCAAGATAAAGAAACATTAAGATTCTATCCTGGAATTATTGATTTAGAAAAATTTACACAAGAAAATTTTGATAAAGAAGATAACCAATGTTACAAAATTGAAGAAGATACAAAAGCTCCACAATTTAGATTAATTATTGGTAATAAAATAGTTAAAACATCTGATTTTGAAGGAAAGGTAATAAATAAAAAAATTTTAATTTTTAAAGAAGGTAAATTTGAAAATGCTATACTTAAGATTGAATATGAAATTAAATAAAAAAGGCATAACAGAAGATTGGATTCCATTATTCATCTCTCTGTTAATAATGGTAGTAATAATTTTTATTTTTATAGCTATAAAGGCGGGTGATAGGGGAGATAAAATTGTTTTAGAAGGAAGAGCTGATATTGATGCTTCTCAAAATTTAATAACTTATTTGAGAAGTAGTTATGTAGATAATGGAAATAGTGTAAATGTAGCATATGCTATAATTTCTAATGAAAATAATTTTGATGAAGATTATGAATTTGAAGAATTAAAAGGAAGTAATTTTGATGAATTTACAGAAGATTTTTTTGAGGATATTTACGGATTTTGGAAATTATATATCAAAGATGGAGAAAAAACCATTAAGGAATATGATTATGGAAAGGCTTTGCTTAGCAGTTCTTCATGCAGTAATCCACATATAAAATTACCAATTCCAAATAAAGATTTAGACATATCAATGGTTGCTTGTAAAAAATGAATAAAAAAAGTGTAATACTAATGTATCCTGTAATTTTTGGTTTTATATTAGCAATAAGTATTTTTTATATAACGCTAATTAAAGAGGCACCTGAAACTTTTTACATTGGAGAAATACAAATAGCAACATTAAAAGCAATGTATGAGACAGAGAAAGATTTAGTTTATATTGATAATGCAGCTATTGTTGCTGGACAAAAAACAATTTATGATTTAGCTAAAAATGGTGGTTTTGAAGATAAATCAGAATGTGGAGAATATGGATTTCAGTTATGGAATAATAAAGATATGAACTGTTTTCCAGAATATGAAAATAATTTTAAATCTTTATTTAATGAAAAATTAAATGAATTTCTAAAAAAAATTAGTTTTAGTTTAATGGATAATTATGATTTTTTAATTGAACAAAATAATAAATTAAATATTAAGGGATCAACAAAAAAAAAGTTAGAGAAAAGATATGTTATTGAAAGAGGAATAATAAGAGGAAGTGCTCTAATTAAGATTACAGTAAATCCTACAACTGTAAAAAATTTATATGAACAAAAGAAAATAAAAGATCCAGAGTTAATTGAATTTGTTAAAGATGAAGCAAAAAGACAAAATGTTGACTTATACATTGTTTTAGGATTAATAACAATGGAAAGTGGATGGAATGAAAATGCTTTGAGATGTGAAGATCTTTATGAAAGTAATTGGGAAGAAAGAGTTGATGAATTAAAAGGATGTAAAGATTATGATTGTGATAAAACTATAGATTCTCCACAAGGACCTGATTATCATCAAGTAAGTTGTAGTTATGGCTTAACACAATTAATATATCCAACTGCGTGGGGAATTGGATTTAGAGAAAAAGGTACAGAATTATTTGATGGAAAAAAAAGTGTAGAATATGGAATCAAACATTTAAAAGGACTTTTTGATGATTATGATGATGTGAGAGATGTTTTAGTAGGATATAATGCAGGAAGATGGAATATAGGAAATGCAAAAAGAAAATGTAAGAATGATGACTTTGAGATATATTATGCTTGTTTAACACATCCACATATAACTGGTCCTTATGTTAAAAGAATATTAGCTTATTCTGAAATATACAGGGATATAGAAGAAAATCAAGAATTAAAAACAGGAGGGGAATATATAACTGGTTATGCTGTTAAAGAAGAAAAGGAAGAAAAACCAACTATAACTTATTCTGTAAATCCTTCATTTAAAGTTAATCTTGACTATAATATAGATATATATCAAAATATAATCGATGATGCTGAAAATTTAATTAAAGAATGTACTGATAAAGGAGGAAATGAATTATTAGAATGTGTTGATGATTACAAGAATAGACTTACACAAGATTGTGAAACAGAAGAAGAAAACGATTTAGAAGAATCTAAAAGAACATTCAAATTCTGCTATAAAACAAATAAAAAAGTTTTAACAGAAGAAGGTATGAAAGAGTCAATAATTAAATTCGCACTAATGTTTCCAGATACAAAGCCACCAGAAGCATTACAACTAGAAACTTTAAATTATCCTAATGATAAATATAAAATTATTTTAACATGGGAAAATAGTACTGCAATGGATATTGACTCATATAATATCTATTATTCTGATGAACCATTTAATGATATGACAACAAAAGAATTAAATGAAAATGAAGAAATAATAAAAATAGAATTAAGTCTTGAAGCAGAAGAAATAGAAATTAATCTTAATGAGTGTGGATTTCCAGAAGAAGCACCTTGTAAATTTGCTGAAGAGGAAAAAGACAATTATGAAGACGAAGATTATAAAATAGAATTAGAAAGTGATAAATTATACTTAACAGAAAATAAATATTTTTATGTTCTTGATTTAGAAAATAAAAATTATAATTTCTTAGTTACAGCTGTTGATGATTCTGATAATGAAATTGGTATTGAAGATAAAAACTTTAAAACAATTAAAGCAAAAAATAGATTGCCATTTAAAGAAGTTAGAAACTTAAAAGTTGAACAAGATGGGACTAATATTAGATTAACATGGTATGCTCCAGAGAAATATAAAGATGGAACTGAGTTTGAAGATGAAGAATTAAAAACATATAGGATAAGATTGATTGATAGAGCAAGTGCTGATAGCCAGAAGATTCCATCTGATGAAGCTATGGAAAGAGAGGAATATATCAAAGATAGAGAACATACATTTAATAATATTTTAAGAGATGATTATTATTACTCTGTTTTTGCTGTTAACAATGATGATGTAGAAGGAGAATATGCTTCATACCCTTAATAGATATTCTTAACAATATAAATATTTTTAAATTAAATCTGAATCTAAAAATATAAAATGATACAAATTCCTTTTAATGATTTAATAAAAAAAATAAAAACAAAATCAGATCTTTCTGAAGAAGATATTAATAATAAAATAAAAGAAAAGATGGATAAACTTTCTGGATTGATTTCTAAGGAAGGTGCTGCCCATATAATAGCTAATGAACTAGGAATAAAGATTTTTGAAGAAGGTAAGTTAAAGATAAAAGATATATTAATTGGTATGAGAGATGTTGAGTTTGTTGGGAAGGCACAACAGATATTTAATGTAAGTGAATTTGTAAGACAAGACGGTACTCAAGGAAAAATAGGAAGTTTTATTTTAGGAGATGAGACAGGAACAATAAGGGTTGCTGCTTGGGGAGATCATGCAGATAATGTAAAAAAGATGAAACAAGATATGATCATCAAAATAAAATCAGGATATGTTAGAGATAATAACGGAAGAAAAGAGGTTCATTTAGGAGATAGAAGTGAAGTTATATTAAATCCAGAAGGAGAAACAGTTCAAGCTATCAAAGAAGAGGAAGAAGGTGAAAGAAAAAACATTAAAGATTTACAAGAAAATGATCAAAATGTTACAATTTTAGGAACAATTGTTCAGATTTTTGAACCAAGATTTTTTGAAATCTGTCCAGAATGCGGGAAAAGAACAAAAATGAAAGATGATAAATTTGAATGTTATGAACATAAAGTTATTGAACCAGATTTTAGTTATGTATTTAATGTTTTTTTAGATGATGGAACAGATAACATCAGGGTAACATGCTTTAGAAATCAAATGGAGCAATTAACTAATAAAAAGAGAGAGGAAATCTTAGAATATAGGACAACTCCAGATGGTTTTGAAAAAATAAAAAATGATTTACTTGGAAATATTGTTAAATTTACAGGAAGAGTAAATAAAAATGAGATGTTTAACAGAATAGAACTCATAGCAAATAGAGTCTATACTGATCTAGATCCAGAAGAAGAAATTAAAAAATTAAATGAAGAAGTAGAAAAAGTTAGTAAAGAAGAAGTTGTTAAGTAATATATATAAACATATAAATTATAAATTCTCAAATGTTATACAAAACGCATTTAGCATTTGGATTTTTAGCAGGATTATTTGCAATTAAATTTTTTAATCCAGATAATCAATTATTATTTATGACAATAGTTTTATTTGGAAGTATTTTTCCAGATATTGATCATCCTGAATCAAAATTAGGAAGAAAAGCAAAGATATTTTCATTTTTATTTGAACATAGGGGATTTTTCCATAGCTTTATTTTTTTAATTTTAGTTGATATTATATTATTTTTATTTTTAAAACAATATTTAATTTTAATATATGCTTTTAACATTGGCTTTATTTCTCATTTAATAGCAGATATGGTTAACCATATGGGAATAATGCCATTACATCCATTTTCTAAATTTAGAATTAAAGGTTTTATTAAAACAGGCGCTTTAATGGAAACTTTATTGTTTTTTATCTTGATTATCTTAGATATTTGGAAGATGGTAAATTTGTAAATAATAAAATTTAAATAAGATGTTCTAATATAATTTAGCTTAAGATATTAAGAAATACCAGGGGCAGGAATTGAACCTGCGGCTCAAGGATGTGTTTGGCACTTGACCAATGGAGCACTTCCTTTGAGTTATCCATCACTTCCCTGGTTTTATTCTTAATGATTTAATTGAATCAACAAAATCTTCCCTTAATTTATCAAGTTTATCAACATACTTATTTAGAGATTTTCCTTTGGCTTCTTTTATTTCTTCTTTAAGTAAATTTAATGAATCTTTAAGACGTATTGCAGAAATTAATTGTTGTGTCTCATCATCCCATCTAAAAGAAATTTGAAATTTTTTTATTTTTTTTAATAATTCTTGAATTTTTTCAGCAATTTCTGTAGTGATAGTTATTTTATCTTCTAACTCATCTCTGAGTATACTTTCAACAATCTCTTTTAATTTATATAAAATTCCGTCAACATCTTCAACTTCCTTTAAATCTTCTTTAGATCTATGTTTTAAAACAAATTGATCAATTGCATTTTGAACAAATTCGTTTATTGATTTATATTTGTCTTCAGATTTGTTAATAATTTTATCTATTTCTTCCTTTTGATCTGATTTAATTCCAACATTTACAGTTCGGATTACCATACTATCATCCTCCATACAGTAATAGGGTACTGTATTTTAATTTGTTTATAAATGTTTGTATTCACTTTTCCACTGGACAAGCTAATCCTTAAAATTCTTTATTTACAAAGCTTGTATCCTTAAAATCCATGTTTTTGTCCAGTGGACATGTTCGAATAGGATATATAAAGCAATTAAACATACTACTCCTGTAATCAATTTGATTACCCTCGCTTCCTGGGAGCAAGTACTCCAAGATTAAGGGAAGTTTGAAATAAAATGCGAAAGCAATGAGGTGTTGGAAAATGGAAAAAAACCAACCTGAAATGAAATTTAGTACTGGAGCTATCAGTGCAACTGTCTGGAAAAATACAGGCATAAAAAAAGATGGAGAAGAGACTGAATTTAATACAATCTCTCTTCAAAGAAGATATACAGACAAGAAAGGGGAGTGGCAATCAACTTCTTCTTTAAGAATTAATGATTTGCCAAAAGCAGCATTAGTTTTAAATAAGGCATTTGAATACCTTGTTATAAAACAACAGGATACTGTTGAAACAATAGCTATCTAATTTTTTTTTTTTTATAACAACAATAAAAGGTGAAAAAAAATGAAAAAAAATATTCAAAAAGAAGTAAAAAAGGAAGAAAAAAAAGAAATTCTTATTATAGATTTGCCAGGTGTTGGAGCAGCAACAGCTGAGAAATTAAAAGAAGCTGGTTATTCAAATTTAATATCAATTGCAGTAGCTTCTCCAGGACAACTAATAGATGCAGCAGGTATTACAGAAGCAACAGCTAGAAAAATGATAAACGGCGCTAGAAACTCATTAGAAATGGGTTTTGAATCTGGTGAAGATCTATTAAAAAGAAGAAGACAAGTAGTAAAGATTGATATGGGTGCTAAATCAATAAACAAGTTACTTGGAGGTGGATTAGAAACAGGAGCAATTACAGAAACATATGGTGCTTATGGAAGCAGTAAAACACAATTAGCACATCAATTAGCTGTTAGTGTTCAACTGCCTAAAGAAAAAGGCGGTTCAGAAGGAACAGCTGTTTTTATTGACACAGAGAATACATTTAGACCAGAAAGAATTGTTCAGATTGCAGAAAGTTATAACTTAGATCCAAAAGAAGTATTGAAAAATATAAAAGTAGCTAGAGCATATAACAGTGATCATCAAATGCTATTAACAGAAAAAGTTGAAGATTTGATTAAACAAGGATTTAATGTTAGATTAGTTATTGTTGATTCATTAACAGCACATTTTAGAGCAGAATTTATAGGAAGGGGAACATTAGCTGAGAGACAGCAAAAACTTAACAAAC
>SDBV01008882.1_pt1 | contig 13463 bp, 10 predicted proteins | sample 2277081 | NCBI WGS metagenome assembly SDBV01 (sample SAMN10402039, study PRJNA504765) | marine sediment metagenome | isolation source: marine sediment core GS10_PC15, 223 cmbsf | place: Arctic Ocean: Southern Knipovich Ridge | collected 2010 | reverse complement strand
CAAATGCGAATAAAAAAAAAATTTAAAATATTTTTTTCACAAACTTTTTTATAAGAGCACTCAATTCATGAATGCTCTATATTCATAACATAATAATTATTTTTAAAAGTTATAAATATTATCTTATTATATTCTTAATAATTGTAAATTTTATTTTGAAAATTAAAACAAAATGTAGTAAAACATTTTCTTAACGGTGATTAAAATTGAGAAAAAAACAGGCTTAAGATTATAATGAGCCAAGCTTAAAAGTAAAAAAATATGCATCAAATACATTTCATACAAAAACTATATAATAAATTTTTCCCTCAAAGCTTTGCTAAGGGGTTAAAACTGACTAGTATTTCAGAAGAAAATGAAAATCTTCCAATAGATAAAAAGAAAAAATTAGCAAATGATCTTTTGACAAAAGCTGAAGAGGCTCTTTTAAAAGAAAATTTAGATGCTATTAAATTATTTAATGAAGCGGCTCAATTAGACCCTTCAAATCCCCTTATTTGGTATAGACAGGGACTCGCTTTTTTTGAATATGGTTGTCAGTCAAATAAAGAAGAGGCTCTTTTATTAGCTAGTAAAAATTTTAAGATAGCTACTGGACTAGATAATGAAATTTTTGATTTTTGGTGGGCTTGGGGAAATGTTTTATTTGTATTAGGTACAAAAAAAGAAGAATATCATTATTTTTTAGAAGCCAAAATTAAATATAAATCCGCTCTATCTTTATCAAAAAATCAAGCTGATGATATCTTATCAGAACTTCATTGGGATAATGCTTTGATCTATACCCAGATTGCTGATCATTCAGGAGAAGCAATCGATTTAAAAATAGCTATAGAAGAGTTTCACAAATCGATCGCACTGCAAGAAGATATTCCAGCTCCATTTTGGAATGATTTAGCAACAGCTTATCTAAAAATGGGAGGTTTGATAAATGATAATGGTATCTACCTTCAAGCGATTGATTATTTTAAATTAGCTATTCAAAAATCAAAAAAATATACTGAAGCCTGGGCTTCTATTGCTCACTGTTATACCGAGCTATATATTAATACTTTAAATGAAGATTATTTTAATCTAGCCAATACCCACTTTGAAACGACTTTAGAGATAAACCCACTAGATTCTGAGCTATGGCTTGAGTGGGCCAATTTATTGGGAGAGAGTGGTAAATTGAATAAGGATCCAAAAAAATTAAGAGGCGCTATTGAAAAATGTATTAGAGCCAAAAGAAGAAACAAAGATTGTAATCTGATATCAGCTCAGTGGGTTGAATCTTTAGCTCTTTTAGGCGCATATACCAATAGATTAGATTTAATCAGCGAAGCTGAAAGTAAAATTATGAAAGCTACAGATTTATATTCTGACGAGAGCGATCTTTGGTACTCTTATGGAATATGTATGCAAGCTTTCGCTATATATTATGATGATATCGATTATGATTATTTTGCTATTGAGAAATTTCAAATTGGCTTATCTATAGACAGAACAAATTCAGAGTTGTGGAATGAAATCGCCTCAACTCACTCAAAGATAGGTAAAGAGTTAGAAGATATAGATATGCTAGAGCGTTCTATCAAATTTTTTACAAAAGCAATAGATTTAAAACCAGTATCCCCGGCTATTATTTTTGACTATGCCAAGGCTTTAACATTTTTAGCAGAACTAACTTTAAATCAAAAAACTTTAGAAGATTCAATCAAGCAATTTGAAGTTGCATTAAATCTTCAAAACAACGCTATTTTATCTCATCCTAATTGGATTTTTTACTATGGCTCTGCATTAGATCTTTTAGGAGATTTATTTGAAAAAGAGAGTTATTATTTAAAAGCGGTTGAGGTCTTTAACAATGTGCTTTTAGTCGATCCAGATTATGAAAAGATCCATTATAGATTGGCTCTTTGTTTCTCTCATCTATTAGAGGTAAATCCTAAAACTGAATATTTTGAAAAAGCGAGCAACTGTTTTAAGCTAGCCACCAAACAAGATTTAGAAGATGAAAATGTTTGGTTAGAATGGGGCTTAATGTTGATCTCTTATGGCTTTGAGAATTTTTCAGATATGGCTTCAAATCAATATTATGTAGAAGCTGAGCAAAAATTGATTAAATCAGGACAGCTTGGCAACCAACATGCCTATTATCATCTAGCCTGTCTTTGTTCTTTAAATAAAAACTTTGATCAAGCTATTAATCTACTTGAAAAAGCAAAAGAGGTTGATATGCTACCTCCAATCGAAGAGCTCTTGGATGATGAGTGGCTTGATAATCTAAGAGAATCTGAATTATTTTCTCAGTTTCTCTATCAGATAGAAAAGAAACAAAATATCTAGTATCCATAAGTTTTTTTTGCTATATTAACTATTTTAAAGCATTTAAAAGGATCATTATTCATGGATAAACGCACAATTTTATTTGTTATTGTTCTTGCTGGTTTTTTTTACCTGATGCAATTTGTCTTTCCTCCTGCAAAAAAAACAGCTCCACCTCAGCAAAAAGAACAAGTAGTAACAACACCAATTGATGAAACGACAAAAAAGTATTACCCCAAGCAAAGTGCAAAAGAGAGTTTTTATGTAATTGAAAATGATTATCAACAACTAGTTTTTTCATCTAAAGGCGGATCTTTAGCTGAAATCAACTTGCCCTTTAGAACAAAAGAGAATAAAAAAAGTATTGTTAATGAAATCAAATTTGATAAAGAGATAAAAGAGGTTTCCAAACCTAATGCTAGGTTCCCCCTAAATTCTTATAACACCTTTAAAGATGGTCAAATAGTAGAAGAAAAACCAACTTTTGGAGGTTTTTATCCTCTCATTAGAAGATCTCTTGAAGGAACCGATAAAAATATTAATCCAAAATATTATGCTTTAAATATAGTTAGTGATTCAGATTCGATTGATAATGCAAATTTTAATTTGGTTAAACTAGAAAAAGATTTTGTGCAATTCGAGCTTGTATCTTCTGATATTAGAATTGTAAAAACCTATCAGTTTGCAAAAGACGCGCCTTATACTTTTGATCTAACAGTAGCTATTGATGGTGCGCCTAGAAATTTATGGCTTTCCTCTGGTGTTCCTGAGGTAGAACTAACATCAGGTAGCTATTCACCAGTTTTAAAAATGAGAACATATCGAAAACAAAAAAATGTAATCGATAAACTAACTCTACCTAAAACTCAAACAACCATCTCATCTATTTATCCAGATTGGATATGCAACTCTAATGGGTTTTTAGGATTGATAATTGATCCATTAAATGAGATAGCTCCAGGTTATAGATCGCAATATGTTGCAGGTGACACTCTGCCAACCAGACTAACTTTGATTGATCCGCATTATAAATTATATCCGGCAAGTAAATATCCTGGTTATGAGATGTTCTTGCCTCTAAGATCCAATCAGGAAAAAGTAACCTTTAGAGTATTTGCAGGACCTTTTGCTAAAGATATTTTAAAAGCGGTAGATGCGACTTATTCCAATGCTATAACAGGCTATAACCCTGATTATATTGCAGCTAGAAGTTTTCATGGTTTTTTCGCTTTTATATCTGAGCCTTTTGCCAAACTAATGTTTAGCTTAATGCAACTTTTTCATAGTTCCACCCACTCTTGGGGACTTTCAATAATCCTTCTTACCTTTGCTTTAAGAATAATGCTATATCCTCTAAACGCTTGGACTATCAAATCACAAATGAAAATGCAAGAGATGGGCCCTAAGATGAGCGCCATTAAAGCCAAATACGCTAGAGATCCACAAAGACAAAAACTCGAGATGGTGAAACTATATAAAGAAAAAGGTACTAATCCCCTGCTTGGTTGTTTTCCGATGTTTATTCAACTGCCTTTTTTGATCGGTATGTTTGATCTTTTAAAATCTACTTTTGAGCTAAGGGGTGCAGTTTTCATTCCTGGTTGGATTGATAATTTAACCGCGCCTGATGTTTTGTTTACTTGGAACTACCCGATTCCTTTAATCGGCAATGAATTCCATCTTCTTCCAATCATTATGGGAGCTGTCATGTTCTTGCAATCTAAATTTACAGCAAAAGCTACTAAAACAAGTGGGCCAATGACAGATCAGCAAAAGCAACAAAAAATGATGACATCAATTCTTCCAATCGTCTTTACTGTGATATTTTATAGAATGCCGTCCGGATTAAATATTTACTATTTATTCTTTTCTTTATTTGGTATTCTTCAACAATGGATAATGAATAAACAAACAAAGAAAAAAGCACTACTAAAATGAAAGCGTGGACGCTTTTTTTACAAGATTTAGAAAAAACTATTGGAGTCTCTACAACTAGAAAGTGGCTCTATAGTCTAAAAATTCTTAAATTTGATGCCTGGAATTTATATTTAGAAGCCGAAAATCATTTTCAAGCTAAATGGTTTGAAGAACATATTAGACCCATCATAATGAAGGGTTTTTATAATGAAAACTTTCACAAAATTAAAATTCACTTATCTGTTAAAAACCTACAAAAGCCAACAAAGATTAAAACTGAGAAACCATTTCAAATTGTTTCTGATTCATTAGATACATATCTTAGCTTTCCATTTTTCATCGCATCGGATAAAAACTTGATGACTCTTAAACTTTTAAAAGAAGCCTCCCAAAAAGGAATCTCGTTTAACCCAATTTTTTTGTTTGGTCAAAAAGGCTCTGGCAAAACTCATCTTTTACAAGCTTGCGCTCAGTTGTTTATTGAGAGAAATTTAAAGACTTTTTTTGTAAATGCTCAAACATTTACAAGCCATGTAGTCGATGCTATTCGAAAAGGCTCTATGCAAGAGTTTAGAAAAACTTATCGTAATCTAGATGTTCTTATCATCGATGATATCCAAATACTAGCTAATAAGTTTGCAACACAAGAAGAGTTTTTTCATACATTCAATACCCTTCATTCAGAAAATAAAACGATTTTAATCTCTTCTAATGTTGCACCAAATGCTATGGATAATATTGAGTCTAGATTAATTAGTAGATTTGAATGGGGCATTTCTCTTTTCCTAGAAAAGCTCGAAAAAAAAGAATTAAAATTAGTCGTAAAAAGCCAGTCTAGTTTATTAAATATTGAGTTAGATCAAAAAGTTGAAAAGTTTATTTTAGAAAATTTTAAAAGTATCCGATCTATTAAAAAGGCTTTAAAAACCCTACTTTTAAAATCACATTTAGAGAATAGTTTCTCTTTTGATTTAAATTCTGTCAAAAAACACCTTTCTCACTTGATAGAAGAAGAAAATATCACTGTTTTAAATCATGATAAAATAGTTCATGAAGTATCTATCTATTTTGGGCTCACTACCAAAGATGTTTTAGGAAAATCTCAAACAAGAGAATGCACTCTACCAAGACAATTTTCGATGTATCTATGTAGAGAACTTTTAAAAATGCCTTTTATGAAAATAGGCAATATTTTTAAAAGAGATCACTCAACCGTTATGACAAGTGTTAAAACTATTAAAAAAAATCTCGAAACAAAAGAGATTGAAATTTATTCCGCATTTGTTGAAGTGACAAAGAAATTAAATACGCACCTTTAAGCCTTCATTTTAAAAAATATCTGTGAATATTTATATCTCAATAATTAATAGAATATGTGCAACAAAAAAGACAGCTTTTTAGCTGTCTTTTTTATTCTTTAAGAATAATTTAATGCTTTTTTAAAGATTTATATCTAAACCTTAACATAGCCACCGCCACCTGTTGGTTCGCCTGGTTTTTGCATTTCTGGTGGTTTTGGTCCTCCTCCAGGAATAGGAAGCGTAAATGGTTCTGGTTCTTTTCCTTCATTGATATCTACTACAATTTTTCTCCATTTTTCGATTGTCTCAACAAATAGAGGTGCAAAGCGTCTAAGAGCTGAGGTATCTACCCCTAAGCCCATATCAAGCACACAGTGAAGTAGAATAAGCTCTTCTTTTATAGCTAGTCCGACTCCCCCACCAGCCATTTGGCCACCTAGCATCGAACCTTCAAGAAGTCTTTGATAAAGTTTCAAAAGAATTTTATCATCTTTTGGAAGTCCATCTAAAAGAGGAGAATACAAATATAATCTATCCGAATTAGGCTCGTACGTTAGATGCAGAGAAAAGGTATTATCTATCCCTAAAATACAGGTATTATTCTCGTCAAACCCTAAACCTTCTAGATTTAATTCTTTAGAAAATTCTTTTAGGTTGGCTTTTGCATTTTCAAATGACATTATTTATCCTCCGAAATATTAAATAATTTTAGCATATAAACTAACATAAATTATGATTTAGCGACAAATAATTTTTTAGAAAATATGCCTCATACTAGTAATTATTATACTATATAAATTGATATTTCTCAATTAATTTAAGATAATTAGAAATTAAAATTTTTAATATACTTTTTTATGAAATATATTTTTTTTTAACGCAATGAGAGAGAAAATAGCTAAGAGCGCAATCTTTCTATATTGTTCACTCACATTAGCTGTTCACTATAAAGTGAACAGCTAATGTGAGTGAACAGTGTAAAATAATAATAACTTAAACATCTGATAATTAGGCATTATTAAAAAGAATATAATTTCTTCTCTTAGCGTTCATTAGCAGTTTGAAAGCTAAATTTTCTAGAAAAAAAATCCTTAATTTTTGTTGTTGTGGTTTTCACAAAGTTAGGCATCAAACTCTCTGGAATAGGCAAAAACTTCTTATTTAAGGCTATTAAAACAGGTACATGTAATAAAAGATGCCTAGAGGTTAAAAAAGCGACTATGATTTCAGGTCTAGAAAAAGCGGTTCTCCCGACATAATAAGGATCTTTAATAGCTGAGACAAAATTATGCACCACGTGTAGAGCTAAAGGAGCAAAAATAGCTCCAGTTTTTTCTTTTAAATATCCTGTTGCTCTTCCAAAAAGGTAATAACATAAAAGCTGTTTTACGATGCCCATTTGGGGATGGTAAAATGCAAAAATGGCAGCAACCACATGTACTCTAAACTGCTCTTGAGTTTTTTTCTGAGTTTCTGTTAGATCTCCCCTTTTATACATGTAGTTATAAATGGATTGAGATGCTCGAACAGTTTCAGTAAAAAGCACACGAAATATAATCTCTTCAAATATAGGTACATAAAAAACATCGTTAACAAAACCTTCGTTATTATTGTTAATTAATCCTTGAACAGCTCCATAACCGGCAAGACCATATAAAGCTATTTTTGCTATATTTGGTGTGTTTTGCCAACCTTTAGAAAATCTCTCACCTATAGAATAAATACCTGATTTTTGAGAGGGATTTGGAAAGGGCTGTTCTTTTTCAATAGAACTATGAAAGGATGGTTGATTCCTATGCAAATGTCTCTTATGAATTCTTCTACCCATTATTTATCTCATTATTAGGATTGTTTTAATTATTGATGAAATGCTTCAAAAGTGCGAATAATTATAAGATATTTAGTTAATTTAATGCAGCAATATAAAGAAAGCATCTTTACTATTATTAAAGAAATATTTTGAATTAAAATCTTGTACGCAGAATGTAGAGTAATGATTTTCGTGGTAAAAATAAATTTGATTTGTTGTAAAAAATAAAAAAAATTTTATTATCTAAAGCAAAGGTATAATTTTGTCTATTTTAGAAAATTTTGAGATAAGAAAAGGTTTTGATACACCACTTGGTGCATCGATGAGCAATAAAGGTGTAAATTTTACTTTTTTCTCTAAAGGTGAAAGGGGTCATTTAAAGTTAAAGATAAAAGATAAAATCTTTGATATTCCCTTAAATAAAACAGGTAATATTTTCCATGTTGCGGTAGACAATCTACCAAATGAGATCTTATACGCTTATGAAGTGGATGGCACTCTACTACAAGATCCGTGGGGCAAATCTTTTGATTCTCCTACATCTTTTGGTGAAAAGCCAAATAAAGACACTTATCTATTTACAAAAGTAGAAAATCAAGAAGATACCTTTGATTGGCAAGGTGTAAAAAAACCTAAGATAAAAGATAAGGATTTAGTTATTTATGAGATGCACGTTAGATCCTTTTCCCAAGATAAATCCTCTAGAGTTAAAAATAGAGGAAGTTTTTTAGGTATTATTGAAAAGATTGATTATTTAAAAAAGCTTGGGATAACAGCTGTTGAGCTTATGCCTATCTATGAATTTGATGAAACATCATATGGTAAGATCAATCCTTTAACAAAAGAGACGCTTTATAATTACTGGGGGTATTCGCCGATCTCTTTTTTCTCTATTATGAAAAGATATGGAGATGAAAATGATCTAAAAACTTTAATACGTGAGTTTCATAGAAATGGGATCGAGGTTTTTTTAGATGTTGTATATAATCACAGCGGAAATCCAATTAAAGATAATAATTTTTATCTTTTAGATGAAAATAAAAAAAATCTAAATTATTCTGGTTGTGGTAACACTTTTAACTCAAATAGTGAAATAGGCTCTAAACTAATTTTAGCTAGCTTAATTTATTTTGTAAAAGATTTTCAAATTGATGGTTTTAGATTTGATTTAGCATCTATCTTGACAAGAGGTGAAAATGGAGAAGTTTTAGAAAAACCTCCTATTTTAGAAATGATTAAAAAAGAGAAAAAACTAAAAGATACCAAATTTATTGCTGAGCCTTGGGATGCAAGTGGACTTTATCAATTAGGTTTTTTTGGAAAATATGGTTTTTATGAGTGGAATGATAAATTTAGAGATGTTGCTAGAAAATTTATCAGAGGTGATAAAAATATAGAAAATGATTTTGCGTCTCATATAGCTGGAAAAAATCCAGCTTTAAATTCTATCAATTATGTAACTTGCCACGATGGATTTTCTTTAATGGATTTGATGAGTTTTGAAAAAAAACACAATCTTGCTAATGGCGAGAATAATAAAGATGGCTCAGACAATAATTTAAGCTCAAATTCAGGAGTTGAAGGCCCTAGTTTAGATAAAGAGATTCAAGAGATAAGACATGGGAAAGCTAAAAACTTTTTAGTTTTATTGATGATTTCAAAAGGTATACCAATGCTTTTAATGGGTGATGAATATTTGCATTCAAGAGATGGTAATAATAATGCTTGGTGTCAAGACAACTCGCTCAATTATTTTTTGTGGGATAAAAAGCCAATACTTAAAGATTTTATAAGCTCTCTTATCAAATTTAGAAAAGAAAATTTTGATTCTCTATCCCATCTTAAATTAGATGAAAAGATTTCAAAAGAAGTTGCAAAAACATCTGATAGATTGGTAATCTTAACTGCTAAAGATTTGATGATAATATTTAATTCCAACGATAGTGATATCGATTTAAATCTAGAAGGAAAATACAAAATTATTTTAGCTACATTTAAACCAAATTCAGATCAACAAGAAAGTAAGCTAACTCTAAAAAGTTACTCTTCTATAATTTTAAAAAAACAAGACTAGCCAATAATAAAAAAATTCTGCTACACTATAAATTAGTATTATTTTATTTTTAGGGGGAAAATGATGCGATATATAGCTATAGCTATCCTTTTATTAGTTACTTTTGTGTCTTGTAATAATTCTACAACGACTAGTACTGTTTCAAAGTTTTACGATGATGGCAGATCTCGGCCTGTTGTAGCTCTTAGCACAGTTATTGATTCAACATCTTATGATATTCCTTGGAGTCTATCAGAAGAATTGACTCATTTAATAAAAAATCAACTCTCAACCAATAAGAATTTATTTTTATCACCTACAGCTGAAATGGAGTCGTGTTTAACAAATTCTGATAATCCATTTGATATTGATGTTACTTGGATGAAAGATAGATTTGAACAAAATGAATTTTTAGTTTTTTTAGAACTGATTAATCATAATGAAATTTCTAAAGATGCTATTACTAATCTCGATATGAGTCTAAGGCTTAGAATTGTTGATGTCAGAGGCAAAAATCCAATAGTTATATTGCAAGAGACAGTTAATGATAATTATTATATAGCAAAAGGTACAATCAAAGAAGATTACCAAAATACAACTTGGGGATCTGCCGAATATGCAAATTCCAGAATGGGTATGGCCCACAATCAGCTAGCCAAAGAAGTGGCAAGTAGAATTTCAGATTATATTGCCTTGTCAAAGAGCCGATAATGGATCAGGGCACTTGGCATTTAATAACTGATGAAATCAAAAGTGCTATTTTTTTCTTTATAGCAATGCTAGTAACCTCTGGCATTGCTTTTTATAAAAATTTTTATAGGCTAGAAAATGATGAAAAAATAAATGTTAAATTTAGCTACTTTGCTATTATTTTTATCATCTATTTCTTAACGAGTTACGGGACTGGAGCTGTATCATCACTCTTATTTAAAAAATATATCAACTCAACCAATTTCGTCTCTTTTTATGTGCTTATCAATTTTTTATCTGGAATTTTACTTTTAATCTTTTTATATCTTTTTTGTTTTAAGAGACAAAAAGAGACGACTTATCAAATAATTAAAAGAAAATCTCTTGGCTCAAGAAGTGTCGGTTTTGATGCATTAATAGGGATAGCATCTTGGCTTTTAATTTTTCCAATTGTATCCTTTTTCGCTTCTATTTTAGATGTTTTTATATTTGTTGTTTTTAAAGTTAGAAAGATACCAGAGCAAATGGCAATTGATTTTATAAAATCTACAATGTCTCATCCCTTTTTGTTTATTATAGCTCTTATTTCGATAATAATTATTGCACCTATTTTGGAAGAATTTTTATTTAGAGGAGTTTTACAAAATTTTTTAAAAAAATACTTAAAAAGATCTTATGCAATTTTATTAACCAGCGTTATTTTCGCTTTTGCTCACTATTCTTATGCACAAAAACTGGCTAACATAACAATCTTAGGGTCTTTATTTGTTTTAGCGGTTTTCTTAGGGTTTTTATACGAAAAGCAAAAATCATTAATCTCTCCTATTTTTTTGCATGCAACTTTTAATACAATTAGTCTTTTAAATTTAATCTTTATCAAGGGGATATAAATGCCACCAGTAATAGATGTTTATGGAGCTACAGATATCGGTCATATTAGAAAAACAAATGAAGATGTTTTTAAAATTGTAGAAAATGATTTATTATTTTCTATTGCTGATGGGATGGGAGGACATAAAGCTGGCGACATTGCGGCAAAAGAGGCTACAAATCAAATCTTTAATCTTTTATCCAAAACCATCAAAGCTGAGACTAGCTTAGATCAGGTTATTTATCATATAGATCTGGCTATTAAAGAGGCTAATTTTAGAGTCTATAATCTTTCTCGCTCTAACCAGAATTTTTTAGGTATGGGAACAACACTTTGCTTTTTATATCTGCATCCTACTTATGCTGTATTTGCACATATTGGGGATAGCCGTATTTATCACTATCAAAAAAGCTCTTTAAATTTAATTCAGCTTACTAAAGACCATTCTTTAATCAACAAACTAAAAGATCAAAATAAAGCTGTTTCTACTAAACCCTGTAAAAATATTATCACCAAAGCGATTGGTACCCATGCTAAAATCGAGCCAAGTATTGATAAAACTTTATTTGAAATAGATGATATTTTTCTCATGTGCACGGATGGTTTGACTGATTACATTTCAAATAGCGATCTAAAAAAAATAATTGAAGCAAGCGCAAGTCCTAAAAATCTCTGTGATGAACTCATAAATAGAGCGAAAAATAATGGAAGTAGTGATAATATTACCGCCATCGCTATCAAAATTATTGAAAAATGAACCAAAAAATTTATTTAGATAATAACGCTACAACTGGGCTAGATGTAGAGGTATTAGTTGTTTTAAAAAACGAGCTATACCCATCTAATCCCTCAAGCGCTCATTTCTTTGGCAGAAGAGCTAAAAAAGAACTTGAAAAAGCTCGCTCAAATATAGCTAGCTTTTTAAAAGTAGAACCAAGCTCTTTGATTTTTACATCTGGCGGAACTGAAGCTGTGAATTTAGCTCTGCAATCGCTACTTGATCTAATACTACAAGAAGAGGACTCCCCTCATATAATAGCCTCTGATATTGATCATCCATCTGTTCACAACCTACTTAACAATAATCTAAAGAAAAAAAAACATCTTTTTACCAATATCCAAGTTGGTCTTTATGGTGCTATTAAGCCCGAGCAAATTGAAGAGGCAATAACAGAAAACACAAGATTAATTATACTCTCAGCTGTGAATTCTGAAACAGGGGTAAAAACAGATATTGACTCTATTGCCAAGATTGCTCAAAAAAAAGGCATCTATCTTTTTGTAGATGGCGTGGCTCTTTTAGGCAAAGAGTTATTTACAATTGCATCTGGTATCAGCGCTATGAGTTTTAGTTCACATAAAATCCATGGACCGAATGGTGTTGGGCTATGTTATTTTAAAAACATTAATAAACTATCCCCTCTTTTTTTTGGTGGCCCTCAAGAATTTGAAAAAAGACCTGGAACAGAAAATATCGCAGGAATTTTAGGTTTTGCCAAAGCTGTTGAGATATTACAAAAGAGTCTTAATGAAAAAACCTCTCAAATCTTCAAATTAAGGACCTATTTTGAAAGATCTTTGATAAATGAGATAAAAGACACATCTATCAACGGTACAGGCCCTAGAGCGTGCAATACAACGAATATTTGTTTTAAAGGGGTTGATGGTGAAAGTTTATTAATTTTATTAGATCAAAAAGGTGTTTTAGCATCCCATGGATCGGCTTGCTCATCTGGTTCTAGGTCTCCATCTAGAGTGCTTTTGAATATGGGAATAGATCCTAAAGACGCTAGATCTTCTATCAGATTTTCTTTATCTCGTTTTACTACTCAAGAAGAGATAGATACTGCCCTAAAAATTATCAAAGAAATTGTCATAAAATTAAGAAGTTAAGCTTAATTGCTGTCATCACTAGAAAAGAAGAATTAATATTAAAATAAACTTTTATCTTTATTTTTATTAATTATAATAACTATAATTATTTTTTTATTAATTTTAAAGGTAAATACTATGACAAATAAAACAACACCTGCTTCAGGTAATGCCTATCTATATACCATCTTTGATGATTTAAGAAATAATGAAGAAAAATTTAAAACTCTTAAAAACCATCTAGAACGAAATAAAATAGAAAGTGCAATTACAATATTTAATCAAATGAAAGAGGACCCCTTTAAAGATAAAGCTAGACTAGAGATTATTATAACTTATTTAGAGCTAAATCAAATAGACAAAGCTGTTGCTCTATTTCATGAAATGGAAGAGGGTCCGTATGAGTTGCCCGATAGAGCTATAGCTAGTCAAAAGATTATTGAAGCTTATTTAAAGCAGAATCAAACAGAAAATGCAATAATTATATTTGATAAAATGGGAGCGGGGCACTTTAAAAGGCTTGCTAGGCTAGAGATTATTAGAACTTATTTAAAGCTAGATCAAATAGACAAAGCTATAGCTATATTTGATGAAACAAAAGAGTGGGATGATAAAAATGAAGCTAGCCTAGAGTTTATTGAA
>SDBV01008881.1_pt1 | contig 13464 bp, 13 predicted proteins | sample 2277081 | NCBI WGS metagenome assembly SDBV01 (sample SAMN10402039, study PRJNA504765) | marine sediment metagenome | isolation source: marine sediment core GS10_PC15, 223 cmbsf | place: Arctic Ocean: Southern Knipovich Ridge | collected 2010 | reverse complement strand
CATGACTCCAAAAGACGGCGCGATACACGTAAATGCCATCGAGGAATCCACGGCGGTTAAGGATTTGCTGGCGAGGCTTAAAAAGCGGCTCAACAATTTGACACCGGCAATGGAAGTGATCGGCGAAACGGTGCAGGCGTCCATACTTCTAAATTTTGAAAAAGGGGGCCGTCCCAAATCGTGGGCCCCATTGAGTCAAATGACGAAAGATCGCCGAAAAAAAGAGGGTACCTGGCCGGGAAAAATACTGCAGCGCACCGGGGCGTTGAGCCGCATTTTTTACAAGGCCGGACCGGATAGCGTTGCGATGGCTGCTAACGAAGTGTACGCCGCAGTGCAGCATTTCGGGGCCAAGAAAGGCGAATTCGGGACAATTACAGCGACGATCAAGGCGCATATCCGTACGCTGAAATCCGGCAAGACCGTGAAAGTGCCGGGACATACTCGAAAGATGGCCATCCCCTGGGGGGACATACCGGCACGGCCGTTTATGCTGGTACAGGAAAAGGACTGGGACGATATCACCGATCAGCTCGCAGACTTTTTGTTGGCATTAAGGCCGCAGCGTGGGTGATCAGGTGTCAGGGGTCAGGTGTTAGCCGAAACCTGCTATCGGTACTGGGGCCGCAGCGTGGATAATCGCCGCCAAAGCCGGATGAACTCGACCATAAGGGTTTGTAATGAATGAACGTTACCTGAATAAAAATAAAAAATTTGGTTTATTCGAAGATGAAATACTGACGATCAAGCTTTGTATGCGGGCTGTTCATTCAAAACAGACCCTAATGGTCTCAAACAGCATCCGGCTTTGGCGACGATCACCCACACTGCTTTGATGACGCTGGTGGAATTAATGAGGAGAAAACAATGAAAAATTTTAAGGGCTTTGACGACTGGATCGAGATATTTCGCGGCGGAAAACAGACGGACTCGAACGGTGTGCAGCATGATGGAGATACGTTGGTCGAAAGGGCTGTGTCATCGTTTAACAAAGAGGCACATGAGCCGCCGTTGACCCTTGGGCATCCGGCAGACAATTCACCGGCTTATGGGTGGGTCGAGTCTCTGCAAAGCACGATTAAAAACGGAGTTGCGGTTTTGCAGGCCAAGTTCGGGCAGGTGGTGCCGGAGTTTGAAAGCGCGGTCAAAGATGGGCGTTATAAGAAGCGATCGGCCAGTTTCTACCCGGACGGGAGGCTCAGGCATGTGGGATTTCTAGGAGCTGCGATGCCCGCGGTCAAAGGGCTGGCGGATCTCAAGTTTGAAGAGCGCGACGATGCGATCGCGTTTGATTTTTACGATCCATCCTTGAGCACCATCTCGAGTATTTTTCGAAACCTGCGTGACTGGTTGATCGAAACTTCGGGCAAAGAAACCGCTGACAGTCTGATCCCAAGCTGGGATCTGGAATATTTGAAAGAAGAGTCCAACAAACCCAAACCCGAAATCAAGGAGGAAAATATGTTTACCGATTTTAAAGAATTTTTGGAATTTTTTAAGTTTTGGAAAAAACTGGAAACAGATCCGGATGCCAAGCTGCCGGACATGAGTGGCGGAGGCAAAGGTGAAAAAACCTTTACAGAGGCTGACCTGGAGGCGCTCAAGACCGAAGCGGCTACAGCGGAACGAAAAAAGGTTAAGGCCGGGTTTGCTGAAAAGGCGGCCAAGGCTGACCGTAAGGCCCGTGGTGAAGCGATCTCTTCCTTTTGCGAGGGTCGACTCAAGGACGGCAAGCTTGCGCCTGCGTGGATCGACATGGGGCTAAAAGAATTCATGGAGAGCCTGGGAGCGGATACGGCTGTTGAGTTTTCGGATGAGAAAAAAATCACTCCATATGAGTGGTTTAACGACTTTCTGGAGACGCTGCCCAAGCTCGTGGAGTTCAAGGAGATCGCGACCCAGGACAAATCATTGCCGACCGGGAGTGATGAGGAGAAACAGACCCAGCTCATTGCCAACTTTCAGGAGAAAAACCCGAAAGCGAGCTACAAGGAAGCTCTACTGGCGGTCTCGAAAGAGCATCCGGCGGTTTTCGGCAAGTAAAGGGCCGGAAGGGATTGAGGTTGGAGGTTGGAGGTCGAAGGACTAAGAGCTAAAAACGAAAAATAACGAGGGGAGGATAACATGATTGGAAAAACAACCGGCATCGAGAAGGCGGTCCTATGTACGGCGGCTATCTCGGTCGCGTTTACCATCGGCAAATTTGGGGCAAACGACAACACACTGTCGGTGGCGACGGGTGTCACTGAGGAGCTGATCGGCGTGTTCCAGCACACCACGTCCACTGCCCTAGACAGGGTGCGGGTCATGCTCACCGGCATCACTCCGCTCAAACTGGGCGGTACCGTGGCCCGGGGGGAATGGGTCACAACAGACTCTTCTGCCAAGGGTGTCAAAGCAGCACCATCCGCCGGCGACAACGAGGCGGTGATCGGCAAGGCAATGGCCTCGGGCGTGGACGGCGATATCATCCATGTGCTTTTGGCTCCGGGTCGGATTCAGGGATAAAGATCAGGGCCAGAGGTTGGAGGTTGGAGGATTAAGCAACAAACTAAACACAACGAAGCCGCCGACGGCGGTTAACAGGAGGATTTAAAATGCCGGAACCTACAGATCTGCATATTGATGCAGCGCTATCGAATTTAAGCGTCAAATACCTAAATGGAGATATGATATGGCCGTATATCATGCCGACCGTCAAGGTCGGCAAGCGGTCGGATAAGTTTTACACGTACAACAAAGCGGACAGCTTTAAACTCTTCGACGACAGTATCGGGCCGAAATCGCTGCCCAACGAGATTGAATGGGGCACCTCCAAGTCCAACTACTCTGTAGAAGATCACTCTTTATCCGCCTGGTTGGCCCAGGAGGTTATCAACAACGCGGACAACCCGCTTTCTCCGGAGATCGACACCGTGGAGTTTCTGAACCTGGGGCTGGATATTGTCCAGGAATCGCGCGTATCCGCCATCGTGTTCGCCGCCGCTACCTATGCCGCGGCCAACAAGACCCAGCTGAGCGGTACGGGCCAGTGGGGCGGATCGGCAGACAGCCCGATCAGCGACGTCGTGACCGCGATAGAAGCCTGCTTCGTGAAAGCCAATACCCTGGTCTTCGGCGCGGATGCGTGGAAGAAGTATAGGGCCCTGCCTGAGGTTCTGGACGCGGTCAAGGGCTCGACTCGGCAGCAGGGCACTCCCGGGGGGCTGGCGACCATCGGTGAAGTGGCGTCACTCTTTGAGGTCGACCAGATCCTGGTCGGCCGGGGCCGTTACATCTCCACTAAAGAAGGGCAAACCCCGACCTACGCCCGGCTCTGGGGCAAACACATGGCGGCGCTGCATGTGGTGAAGAATCCGGGTATCAAAACCGTCACTTTTGGCGTGTCATTTTCAGAAATGCTGCGAGAGACCCAGCGGGATTTTGATAAAAAACGGGGTGTCAAAGGGGCTCATTTTTTCAAGGTGGCGTGGAATAGTGATGAAAAACTGATCGCGGCGGATCTGGGGTATTTTATCCAGGACGCGGTGGCTTAAGAGCAGAGACCAGGTGTCAGGGGCCGGGTGTCAGGTGTCTGCCGAAACCCGAAACCTGAAACCCGAAACCTTAAAAGGGGGAAAAATATGCCGAAATATACAGTTGTTCACACGCCGCTGCGTCACGGCAGGAAGGGTGAGAAGAAGGCAAAAACGTACAATCTTGGAGACGAGATTGTGCTGACCGAGGATGAAGCTGCGCTTATCGGAGACAACGTCGAAGCAGTTTCAAAGTCGAAACCCCAAAGCGATAAAAAGTAAATGGCTTACTCCATTCAAGACGACCTTTTAGAGCAGATCAGCGAGGATTTGCTGATCCAGCTGACAGACGATGCGGGGGGCGGCACGGTCGACACTTCCGTGGTGGACCGGAGCATTGCGGATGCGGACGCGGAGATCGATTCTTACTGCGCCACCCGGTACCCCGTGCCGTTTTCTCCGGTGCCGGTGATGGTGAGAAAAACCTCGGTGGACATCGCGATTTACAACCTGTTCGCCCGGCGCCGGGGAGCGCCCGAGGATCGCCAGGAGCGTTATAACAACGCGGTGAGGTGGCTCAAGGATGTTTCCCGGGGCCTGATATCGCTGGGGGCGAATGCGCCCAACACCGACGATGAGGCCGGGCCGGCGGCCAGCACGGATAAAAGCGATCGCATTTTTACCACGGGCAAAGCATCGGATAGTTCGAGAGGGACACTGGATAATTACTAATGCATGAATTTGAACAAGCAGAAGACGCGGTCATCGCAAAGCTTTTAGATCTCAAAACATTGGGCCTGAGAGTTTTAAAGCCGTACTCCGGGCAGTTGGATGTTAAGACCATCGATGACATCACACTGCTGTTTCCGTTTATCTACGTCGCGGCCCAGGGGCTGCAAACCGATTCCGTGAACCGTTATGACGACTATCGGCTGGAAGTGCTTTTGATCGTGGGTGACAAAAACGTCCGGAGCGCGACCGCGCCTACCCGGGGAGACAGTACCAGCCCGGGGGTTTATGCGCTGCTGGAGCTGGCGCGGACCCGGCTGTTTCGTAAAAATGTGCTGACCGGCTGGACGCCGCTGACACTGCATACCGAGCAGCCGCTGATCTACGCGCCACAGGATGGGATTTGTATTTACACGGCCGTGTACTCGGCCCAAACCGTTAAATGATCCGCCGGAGGCGGATCAGGTTTCGGGTTTCGGGTTTTAGCTGACACCTGACACCTGGCACCTGAAAAAAAGGAGGACATTATGGGACTGGCATCTAACACAGAAAATATCCGTTTTAACGGCACCGGCCGGGCTTACGTCGGCGCGGTGGGGGGCAGTACACTGGCGGATTTAGGAGAACTCGAGGGGATGCAGTATTCCGTTGAGATCTCTGAAGAGGAGATGAAATCAACTCGAAACGCGGCCCGGGCCACGATTTTACAGGTGGAGTCTGAGCGGAAAGCGTCACTGGCGTTTGGCCTGCGCGAGATGAGTGAAGCAAATCTCAAGATGGCGCTGTTAGGATCGGCCATCAACACGGACAACCAGGCGGCCAGCTACGTGGATCAGGTGAATCCGGCGTTTGCCGATGATCTGTTCATCGACCTGGGGTATCTCAACTTATTTACCACCAAGTTGACCGGGGTCATTACAGACACCATAGCCGTGGGGGACACGTTGACCGGGGCTGATTCCGCCGCCACGGGCCTGGTGGCCTACGTAGATTCCGGATATGTGATTTTGGTAAATGTGTCGGGCACGTTTGAGTCGGGAGAAAAAGCGGAAAAGGACGCATCCAATTACATCACGCTTTCGGGGATCGAAACGCTTGAAGATGTTTGTGTGACCGACTCGACCGGCGCCACATTGCGGGCACAGGTTACGGATTACAGCATCGATCCGGATTACGGATATCTGCGAAAGCTCTCAAGTGGCAACATCGTCGGCACCGATGTGGTCTCTTTTGATTATGAGGCGGTCGACCGCAAATATATCCACGGCCTGTCTGCGGGCGCGGTGGAAAAAAAGATCATCGTCGTGGCCGATAAGGACGATACCGGCCCCCGCCAGCGATGGACGTTCCACAAAGTCAAGATCAATCTCAACGGCGATTTTCCGCTCATCGGCGATGGCGCAGCTATCATGCAAGTGTCCGGCGGCGTGCTCATGGATACCGGGCAAGCTTCGGGTCAGGAGTTTTATAAACTTGAGATGATGTAAGAGAGCAGGTGCCAGGTGTCAGGTGTTAGGTGTCAGCTAAAACCTGAAACCTGAAACCTGAAAAAAGGAGAGTCATGAGAAAAAGCACAACACACAAATTAGACAAAAAAAAGATCACGATTTATGAGCTGCGGGTTAAAGATATCCGGCAGCTCATGGAATCCGGTGACGAGATCAATGCGCTGTCTGATATCGACAGCCTGCTGCCGATGGCCACGGATCTGAAACTCGAAGATTTTGAGGAGTTGGCGCCGAGCGAGATCAAGGAGCTCTGGAAAAAGTTTAAGGAGGTCAACGCCGATTTTTTCGACCTGGCCCGGAAAATGGGCCTGGAAAAGCTACTGAAAAGCTTCATCGACGAGAATTTGACCGAAGCGTTTGCCGACTTATTCAGCTCGGACACACCGGAGTTGCCGACTACGGATGGGGATTCTACCTAACCGCGCTGTCTGAAAGCGGACGGCTCGAGACTGAGCAGTTAAAGAATCTGGCCATCTTTATCCGCATGGCGGTCTGGGCGGATGAGCAAAAATGGAAACAACTGGATAACTTGTAAGACAGGGCTTTGGAATGGGAAAAACCAAAAAAACCGAACTCAAGATCATCATTTCCGCAGTTGAAAAAGGGGTGAAGCAGACCCTCGGCGCGGTCAACGATGGGTTTAAGCGGAGCTCTAAATCCCTGAAGATGTTTAACCAGGTTGCAAAGAAAAGCACCAAGGTGACCTCGGGCCTGACCGGTCAGATCAAAAACCTGGTGGCCGCGTATCTGGGATTTCGAACCTTAAGCAGTGCGGTTAATGTTTTAAAAGAGGCCGACCAGGCAGCGTTTAATCTACAGTCCAGCGTGGCAGCGGCCAACCGGCAGTTTGACAATACGGGAAGCGTGAAAGAGTGGGAGGCCTCTATCGCGGGACTCTCGGACTATCTGAAAATCTATTCGGACACGGCTCTGAAAAACGCCATATCCAGAACCGTGGACATGACCAAAAGGCTGGGTCTTTCCAAAAAACAAATGGAAGAAGTCATCAAGCGGTCCGGAGATCTGGGGGCCGGCAAGGTAGAGCTGACCGGGGCGATAGAGCGAGTGACGGCGGCGCTTCGGGGCGAGGCGGAGGCCTCGGAATACTTAGGCCTGACGCTCAATGAAAATTATGTCAAGGCGTGGTACGAGGCCAACAAGGTGACCAAAAAAGCGTGGGCCCAATTAAACGATATGGAAAAAGCCCAGATTCGGTACAACGTCTTTTTGGAGCAGACCGCTGAACTGCTAGGCCGGTCAGGGGATAGTGCAAAAACTTTTTCCGGTGTTTTAAGTTTGGTTGTGAAAGAAATGGAAAACGCCATCACTAAAAACAAAGACGTCAAGAAATCGTTGAGCGATTTATCAAAAATGCTCGAAGAAAACGCCGGAGATATCGGAAAGGTTGTTTCGCAATTGGTGAGGCTAGTCGGGATTCTGGTGGAAACGGCTATCAAATACAAAGCACTTTTGGTCTCCATTGCCGGAACCGTTGCAGCAGTGGCGATCATCAAAAAGCTGGTCACGGTTGTTAGAGCAGTGAATGTCGCATTTGCCTTGCTGACCGGTATTAGTATACTCAGCGGACTGGTAAGTCTCCGGGATGCATTGTTTGAAGTAGCTGCGTCAACCACCGCCCTCAGTATGGCCTTTAAGGCATTTTTGGCCCTCGCGGCTGCCCAGGCGGTATTGACAATCGGCAGACTCGTCATGGTTCTGCGGGACTGGAAAAAGGCTTCGGGAGAAGCCAAGGTCGCACAGCAGGATCTGGCCAGCCAAACGGAATTTGTGAACAAAGCGGCCGGACCCCAGTTAAAGGAAATTTCCGATCGCCTCGGCATCATGATTCGGGACATGGATCACCTGTTTGCGCTGGAAAAAGAGGGGGTCGTGCTTTTTGATCAAACCGCCGGAAAATGGGTGGCGGCTGAAAAGAAAAAACAAACCGCGTTAAATGCCACGGTCAACGCGCTGGATGCATTCGCAAAAAAGGCCAAGGATGCCTACGGCAAGGCCCTGTCCGAAGTTGAAAAATACGCGAACAAGGTCGTCGAGTTTGAAGAGAAAATCAAGTATGCCCGGCTCACTACGGCAGATAAAATCCGGGAGCTTTCCCGGAAAGGCTTAAGCGACGAGCAGCAGTGGGCGGATAAAAAGCTCCAGGCTGAAGAGAAATTGACCGCCGCCAAAGAAGCGTTGCGCAACAAAGATTTTAAGCTGGCGGAAAAGCATGTCAAGGATAGCGCAGGGTTGTACGCAGACCTGGCTGTTGAGGTCCAACGCCAAGCCGCGGACGGTGAGAGTGCTGTGGCAAAGACCATCGAACAGACTACCCAGGTGGCCATCGCCGGTTACAATGCCGCCAGGTCGGTCCTAATTCAGATATTTAGTGAGCAGAAAGCCGGCGCCAAGGACATAGAGAATCAGTCGCAGCAGGCGGCGGATAAAATAAAAGCGCTGATGGATCTTATCTCCCAGGCCCAGGACGCCAAGATCACTATCACCGCCGAGGGTCTGGAAGCCATTTCTCAACAGATTGACGCGATAGTCAATGAACCGAAAGAAGCCACGGTTATTGTCACAGCAGACACGGCGCAGGCCCGGGAAGAGATCATCCAGCTGGCCGATGGCACGTATACCAATGTCACGGTCCAGGTCGATGCCGACACTCAACAGGCCGAGAAGGCATTGTCGGCCCTCGAGCGGCAGGGCGAGGGGATGAATATCACCGCCCAGGTCAAGGCCAAAACCGCCAAGGCAAATGCGGCGATCAACGCGATTAAAAATGCGCTGGCCGGCATCAAGGACAAGACGGTCACGGTAACGGTCATCAAAAGGGTCAAGGAAGTGGCTGAAAAAGCAGCCGGCGGGCTGGTTCGCAAACTGGCAGCCGGCGGCAAGCTGTTCGGCTACGGCGGCGGGGATAAGATTCGGGCATTGCTGGAAGCCGGGGAGCATGTCACGCGAAAAGAAGCGGTGCGGCACTACGGATCGGCACTATTTAACGCGCTCAACCGGATGCGGATCCCGAAAGCCGACCTGGCCGCACTCCTGGGTCGCCAGGCCTTTAAAACCGGCGGGCCGGTCAACCCGACGGAGGCGATGACCATTACGCTAAATGCCGGCAGCGCCTCCATGCCGATGACCGTACTGGGTGCGGCCAAAGTCACCAGGGCGATGGTGCATCAATTTGAAACCGAACTTCGCAAACTGGGACTTTCGAGAAACTAAATGGCCAATCAATTTTGCATATACTCAACTGAAATCGCTGCAACGGTGGACCCGCAAAACGCCAATCCCGCGCCGACCACGCTGGTGGTGTTTGACCAGGACCCTATTTTCGGGGACTACGATACAGCGGCCGGGTTTCGCGGCCGGGGCTCTAAAATTGAAACCTTAGGGGATGTGGTGCTGCAGGATTTCGGAGTGGTTGAAAAAGACGCGCAGATCAGGATCGCGGAAGAGAACGTGCTTGTCGTTAACATGATTACCGGTATCGAAACGCTTTTTGTGGTCATTGACGGCGAGTACTTTTTCACCGACGGGGTCAACTGCTGGACGGTTCGGTTTGCCCGGCCGGATGGATTTACATATCGGCAGAATCTTTTCTTCAAGATCCAGTCAAACGTGGATGTTTTTTCATATGAGATCCTCTTTAACGTGATGGCCAAGGAGATCTGATGGCAATTAGTTGGAAATGGAAAATAGAGTATACAGACCCCGCCATCGGAACCCCTGCTGATATCACAGAGTTGTGCGAAGGCTTTACTATCACCGCATCAATCATGAGCTTTGTCCGGGAGATGAACATCGATGTCATTGACCGTGGGTTTTACGATTCCATTGATTTTACTGTGGTGCCGGAAGATCCGCCCATCGAAATATTTACTAAGCTTTCCGGTGTCTGGATCAGCCAGGGAAGGTTTTTCCTCGAGCGGCCGCTGCTGACCGCAGGTGTCCATGTTGACGAGGCCCGGGGCATCTGGGGCCGGTCCATCACGGCTAAACTCTCCGAACCGTTTGCCGACAAGGTGACCAAGGTGTGGGAGAGCGACACCACTTTTTTTGCGATCGCGGGCGAGCTGTGCACGCTTTGCGGGCTGAGCTTTGACGAAGCCAAATCAGACGCAACCGATTTCACTGTTTTTGCCAAAACGCTTGAATCCGAAAACCGCTACCCAGCCGACATTCTGTCCGAGCTTTGTGTGATTGCCGGCGCGCTTTTGTCCTGCGATCGAATCGGCGATTTGTACGTTCGGGAGATCGACTACAGCCCATCTGCCGGGGATGCGTCGATCACGGATGACGATATGGTGATCAGCGAAACACCGATCTATCCCTCATTCGGCAACCGGGTCAAGCTCATCCCCACCGGATCGGCCGGCGGATATCAAATTGAGCTCATGATGGGAGATCCGTGCATCTCGGCCCGGATGGCGTTTCAAAAAGGGGTTTTCGCCCGGGTCGTCGATGCCGGCGGCAGTCCGGTAAAAAACGGGGTGGTGGACTGGCGCATCGAATATGACGGTGGCGTCACGGGGCTGGCAAAGCTCAAGCAAACGGCGTCAAATACAAAATCGGTTCGGTTTTATCGAGAGAAAAAGCAGGCTGATTCTTTATACCGACTCAGGACCGAGCTGCCGGCCACGACGATTTTGGGCATTTACGGGTATCAGGGCGCGAGCCGGTGGTTCAATTATGCCGCCGGGGGATATACGCTTGAGGGCGATACCGTGATTCTGTCCAGCCCTTTAAAATACTGCGATCAAACCGTTTTAGTGGACTACGAAGTCGATGGGGTGGCCGTTAACTATCTGATCCCAAACGGTACGGGCCCCCTGGGTCAAACAGCCGTACTCACCGCGTCCATTGCCGGGCAGGACGTATCTCAAGAAATCTACATCAACAACGGATGCCAGTGCCCGGTAACGTTGGACATCCGGGCCAACCCGGGCAGCCTGTCGGTGGGCGAGTCGAGCGATATCCTCGTATACGCCGAACAAGCCGGGGGCCCGGTGGTGGACGGTCGGCACGTTTTTTTGCAACAGTCCGTAAAAATCGGGGTTTTAAAATCCCTGGTACTGATCCTGGCCGCCATCGCCATCAACAACGAGCAGGCCGAGTCCGGAGTGGTGACCGCGGGCGTCACCCAGTGCCAAGTCTCTATGTATCCATCGTCTGTGTACGGAGTTTTTCTTGCCGGCACTGATTCTGATGGAAAACAGGTGCGGGTGGGGGGCAATCTGTACGCATCTCACCAAGGTAAGGTGATCGAGCTGTCCCAGACCCTGCCTGTCGGGACCCAACTGTTAGTCGCGTACTATGCCTACGGCACGGCCATGACATATTTTAAAGGCGGAAAGGCCGGCACCACCCGGATCACGGCGCTCATGGAGGGAAACACCGAACAGCCGGTATCCGCCTCCACTGACATTACTGTTTCCGACAAAAATACGCCGCTTACTAACAGCTATACCCCGCCCACGTGGGCCCCGTATGGCGCCCTCGGTCCCGTCACCAATAATCTTGTGGCGTTGGCCGGTGCCGGGAACGAGGGCGCGATTGAAGTGCCGTGTACGCAGAAGTGTCAGGAGCAGTATCCGCCCGGATCCGCGCAGGATGACTGCATTGACACGTGTGTAGCAAATAACGATCCTGGCGGGAAAAGCGACGATGGCGAAGGGTTTGACGAGACCAACGATGAACCGAGTTGTGATGGTGCAACCTGCGGTGAGGGGGAAAGCTGCTGTAATTCCGGGGCCGATTATGGGTGCTTTCCATCAGATCAGTGCACCGGGGCCGCGCCTTATATGCCCCCTGATGACTGCGAATCAAAATGCGCCGACGAGCTGGACCGGCACGGCACCACGGAGATTTACAATGAAGGCTCCATGCGGCCGCTCTCTGAAATTGTCGTTGAGGATTTTGGCTACACAAAAGGAAGTGACGACGGGTACTGGGAAAAATATGCCGAGCTTGCCGCGGAAGCCGAGACCGAATGTCTGGAAGATTGCCAGGCCTGCGAAGAAGCCGAAGATCTGGTAACGGACGCGCCGGAAACTTCGGAGCCGGACAGTGAAATACTTATCCTCATTTCAGGCGGCAAGGGACCGTACACGTCGGCGCTTAAATCAGGCGAGTCAAATGGATTTGAGATGGTCGGCTCCGGAGATGAAATTGTGTTGTCACAAGCTGCGGACGGATGCGGCGCCGGCGAGATCGAGATTACCGACGCCTGCGGCACCACGATCACCGTGGGGATCCGCTCCACCAACGGCGAATGGGTCTCGCTGCCGGAATACACCGGCCCCGGGTCATCGGTACCCTGTCTGTTGGAGGGCGAGCATAATTATGATTGGGGAATGGGATATTACAACCGGATCCAAGGGAAATACAAGTTATTAGAGGATAACGGTGGTGGTGGTGGTGGCAGTCCGCCGTGCAGCAGCATTGATTGCAGCTGGATCTCCGATTGTATGGCTTACGCTCAACCGTGTATTACGCCGGTGGGGTGGCCGGACAGTGCATGCAGCCACGGTGTTTTCACTCAATGTTCCAAGGGGTGTATCATCTGCGATGATGGCGACGGGAACTGCTCGTCAGTATTTTTGGTATCAGCCTATCGGTATGGCTTCGAATGGAGGTGTTCATGATGAAAAAAGGGACGAGTGAAATTGAACAGGCCACGACGCCGTTTCGGCTCGGCGCCCTCCAGGACTATGTGACGATCCACCGCCACCTGGAGCGCCACGGCATCGGTTTTGAGCAGATCCGGGCTTATCTAAAAACGCGGATACAGCACGCCAAGAAAAATGCGAAAAAAAACGCAAAACAAAGCCGAACGCAAATGCGGATATGGCGTCAGTTCGGGCCCAAATGCCCGGACTGCAAAACAGTCCTGACCCTGCGTGACGGTGACGATAATGATTGTCATCTGACATGCTACCAGTGCCGATGGGGAAAATACGTTCCCATGCCGGCAAAAAAAGTATGGGAAGAAGTAATTCGAAAAAAAGAGGTGAAAAAAAATGGCTAAACCGAACACCACTTTTCTTTATAACAATACAGTCAACGACGGGGCCAACAGCGGAAACGCCTCGGGCGGCGCCGGGGGAGCAGGATCCAACTGGGTGGTCATCGACCAGGTCAATGACGTGACACTGTTTTTAAGCGCGGATCAAAACGACGGGGACCCGGACACGGAAGCCAAACAGCCGGTCATCATCCCGGCAGCCGGATCGATCGAAGCGCCCAAAACTTTTATCATCGATGATTCATTATCTATCTATGATCAGGTACCGCTTGCCGGCACCACGGCCGGCGGGCAATCCGGCGGCGACACGCGGTATGTGTTCGCCATTTATTTTGATGGGGCCACCGCGGGCGTGCCGTACCTGGAAGCCTGGGACGATAACACCCACGCCCTGGCGGAGGATGATTTTTTAGGCGGCGGGACCCCGGCCGACTCGACACTCAAGGCCATTGCCACCACCAACGGCGTGCCCGGATCCGCCACCTGGGCCGGAACACCGCTTTCCGGCACTGACTCGCGGATTCAGCTCGACACCGTGCCGCTCACCGGCGCGAAAAACTTGTACTTTAACATCAAGCAGATCATCCCGAGCACGTTCACGCCCCAGGAGGATTCGGGGATTGTGCTGACGCTGAGATACCTCTACTCATAAGGGAACACATTATGACAAACAGAGCGC
>SDBV01008880.1_pt1 | contig 13466 bp, 13 predicted proteins | sample 2277081 | NCBI WGS metagenome assembly SDBV01 (sample SAMN10402039, study PRJNA504765) | marine sediment metagenome | isolation source: marine sediment core GS10_PC15, 223 cmbsf | place: Arctic Ocean: Southern Knipovich Ridge | collected 2010 | reverse complement strand
ATATGGGGACGCGTGGTTTCGACAGGGGAGGTATATTACAGGATTGCAGGCTGAGGTGCCACTCATCTCAATAAACAAGTGGCAAAACAACAACTGGCGAAGAACCAGTACTAGTCGCAGCCTAGAGATAGGCTACGCATCCATCTTGACCCCACCCTGGCGGGTTGGGACTGGGTGACGAAATGCCGGGGTGCCGTCACTGGGACGTCGATAGCAGTGGCGAAAGAAACATCGACTGGCCCGGCCGGACTCGGTCAGCGGCGTCTGGTTGGGTGAGATTGAAGAGCTGACTAAGCCTGTAGTATATCCTGGGTAGCCTCTCTTGGACGGGGAGTTCGACTCTCCCCCGTCTCCACCAGATCGAAATTGGGCTCCGGTCGATGACCGGGGCCCGTTGCTTTTCAGGCGGGCCAGCGGGAAGGTCACGTAGCGATTGGCCACCCCTGGCACCTTGTCCCGCAGGAGCCGCATCGCCAGGAGCTCGTCGCCACCACTTGAATCTGCTACCAGCGTGGCGAAAGTCCGTCTGAGATCGTGGCCTGTCATGCCCGTGATCGCGGCCCTGCCGTAGAGCCGGGCCACCAGTTGCGCCATGCCGTCCTCACCGAAGGGCTGGCGGCGACCGCCGCGGATCCTGTCCGACAGAAGGAGTCTCTCCGTGGGATCGCGACCCTCGGCCAGGACCTTGAGCCTCTTCTCCGTCTGGGGCAGAAGCGGTGCCGGTTCCTCACGCATCTTGCCGCGGCACAGGATCAGGCCGTCCTTCATCTCGGCAACGTCGCTGACCAAGATGTCCCTGACCTCACCCTGCCTCCACCCGTGACCGAGTGCCATGTCGAGGGCTACCCTTTCCACCGGTGTCTCCGGAGTTTCAATCATGGCCGGCACCTGCTCCGGTGAGAGGGTTTTGATTGGCTTCTTAGTGACTATTGGTCTTTCCAGTCCGTCCATCGGGTTTGTGGCCATGCCAAAGAACCGTACCGCGTGCCGGAGGAGCATGTTTATGATGTCCTGTTGGTTGCGCTTGGCACGCCGCGTCTCGCCGTCGAACTGGTCCAGGTACTTCATGACGACGGGCAACTCCGTGGGCAGCCAGGGAAATTCCCTCTCAAAGCGCCGCAATTGTTTCCGGTAGGTGCCGATGGTGCCGTCCTTGACTCGTTTGTGCGTCTTGTGGGCCAGCAGGCTGTCGATGACGCCCTGCGTCCGGATTCCCGGGTCAGGCGCTACTTCGGGCAGCACGAGCGACTTGCAGATGCCACAGTCGCCGGCGAACACCCTTCGCCGGGCCACTATCTCCAGGACTCCGACGATCGCATAGTTGAGATCGTCCCTCGTCACTTCTCGCCAGTCACGGATTCCCGCTGTCTCGGGAAACTCCCCGGCAAGGTGCACGAGCAGATTCTGCGCCAAGATATCGTCGACCCGTTCGAGCACGGTTGCGTTTTCCCTGTCTGAGGCCTCGGTGTTGACTGACCCATCGCACAGTGGTTAGACTCAAGCACGAGCATGCGAGCCGACTTGGGAGTTGCGAAGAATGAGAATGAAGACTACACATTCGGCGCTGGCTTGCCTGATGGGAACGAGCCTTCTGTTCGCCTCCTGCCGACCGGGAATCCCTGAGGAGGAGGCGCTGACTGAAACAGTGACAGTCGCGGAAGAAGAGGCCACAACAGGGGGGGAACCGGTGCCCGGAGCCGAGGTGACCACCGGTAGAGACTACCGGCAGGACATGCGGGATTTCGTACAACGCGTCAGCGCCTACGCAAAGGGAATCAGCCCTGACTTCATCGTCATCCCCCAGAATGGACACACCCTACTGACGGAGAGCGGGGAGGACACGGGCTCGCCGGCGTTGGTATATCTGGATGCAATCGACGGCATCGGTCGAGAAGACCTCTTCTACGGACACGATGCCGACAATCGGGCCACGCCGCCGTCCGAGCGTGACGCAATGATATCCTTCATGGATGTTGCGGAGAGAAACGGCGTTGAGGTCCTAGTGACCGACTATTGCTCGACCGAGACGCTGATGAGCGATTCCTACTCCCAGAATTCGACCAGAGGCTATGTGTCATTTGCCGCTGACTCCCGTGAGTTGAGCGGTATCCCGGCATTCCCGCCGGCCCCATTCAATGCTAACTCTGCCGATGTAGCATCGCTGGCGGAGGTGAGGAACTTCCTCTACTTGCTCGATTCCGGCCTCTATTCCAGCAAGGCGGCCCTGCTGAACGCGATTAGAGACACAGACTACGATGCTATCATTCTCGATGCTTCCCATGATGATGTCAGCCTGACGAAGGATGATATTGCCTTGCTGAAGACCAAGTCCAACGGCGGCGATCGTCTGATCATTGCCTACATGAGCATTGGTGAAGCCGAAGACTACCGCTACTATTGGCAGGAGAAGTGGGACAGTATCCCCCCCGCGTGGCTGGCTGAGGAGAACCCAGACTGGGCGGGCAACTACAAGGTTCGATACTGGGATCCGGTATGGCAGCGGATCATCTACGGAGAAGACGATTCATATCTGCGAAAGATCCTCGATGCGGGGTTCGACGGTGTCTATCTCGACATCATCGATGCCTTTGAGTACTTTGAGGACGCATGAAACGCCTACGTCGCAATAGACTCGATTCAAACGGTAACCGTTCCAACAAAGGTTCCTTATTCACGGCGACGGCCAAGACCAGGCGTTGCCTGAGGCCTTGCCTGCCGAGGCGATGCGCCTCAGTGAAGACCTGAAGTGGCCTGTCAAACGGTGCCACGGCTGGCTATAATGTCCGGCAGGGAGGTGGCGGTTGTTCGAGCGATGGCATGATTGACGTTGGGCTGTGGTACATGTTCCCGGTCGGAGTGGCCTTTGCCACCATCGCCATGATGGCCGGCATCGGCGGCGCCGTCCTCTTTGCCCCGTTCTTCATGCTCGTCCTCAAGCTCGATCCAGTGGTCGCCCTTGGCTCGGGGCTCGCCATTGAGTTCTTCGGGTTCTCCAGCGGCGTCATCGGCTACTGGCGGAAGAAAGCGATCTGCTTCCCGGTGGTCAAGCGGCTCGTCATCTTCACCGTCCCGGCGACGGTCGCCGGCGTGCTGCTGGGGCGGTCGATACCGGAGGTCGCCCTCCCGGCGATGCTGGCAGCGTTGCTCGCCTACCTTGCCTACCAGTTCCTGGTGACGGGCAAGGAGTGCCGTCCCAAGCATCCTCGGGCCACCGGGGTACTGCCGATTGCCGATCCCGGCGGCATCCCGGTGACGATCAAGGGAACCAGCTTTCTGGGTGGGTTGCTGGTCGGCATGATATCCGCCGGGCTCGGTGAGATCAACGAATTCAATTTCCTGCGGCGGATGAAGCTTCCGGTCGCCGCCGCCTCGGCGACGTCCGTCTTCCTGGTCGCCCTGAGCGCCGCTGTGGGCGCCGGATTTCATGCCTATTTCGTCGTCACCGAGGGGACGGCCGCGCTCTCTGCTGACGTATTGTCGGTGCTCGTCTTTACCGTGCCCGGCGTAATCATCGGCGCTCAGGTAGGGGTGCGCCTTGCCGGTGCCATCGATACCGGGATGATGGAACGCCTCATCGGCGGGCTCTTCGCCGTGCTGGCGGTGCTGACGCTGCTTCTGGTCTTCCGCTAGTGGCCGCCGGGTCTGCTACGATTGCGGCTCCAATGAGGCCTGCCGCCCGCTGCTTCGTTTCGTCAAGCAGTGACCGCCGGGTACAGTACTGAGCGGAGGGCGGTCCGCCATGCTCGGTGGGTCGCTTTCGCGTTTGTGACATACGTCATATTCCGGGGGCTCGTCGTCATGCGTACAATGGAGTATCACCCTCAAGCTCGACTTGGGCCGGACTTCTTCTGCGGAGGCTGTCATGGGACGCGACACGAGACGAATGGTCTTCTCCGGAATCGTGTTGCTGCTCGTGGCCGGCATCATTGTCCTCGGCGGCTGTAGCCCCGCCGCTGACGACGGGGAACCGGCCGATATCGCCGGTGGCGAGGTCGTGGGGCGTCCCTGGATGGACATTGAACTGCGCGATGTCGCCAGCGGTGAGACCTTTACCATAGGCGATTACGCCGGGCGTCCGGTCCTGTTGGAGAGTTTCGCCGTCTGGTGCCCGACCTGCACTACCCAGCAGCGGCAGATAGGCAAGCTGAAGGAACGCGAGGGCGATTCGATTGTCCACATCTCGCTCGATACCGACCCCAACGAGAATGACGCCACTATCGAAGAGCACCTGGCGCGAAACGGCTTCGACTGGTACTACGCGATCTCGCCGATTGAACTGACGCAGGCGCTGATCGATGATTTCGGGCTGGCTATTGTCAACGCGCCGGGGGCGCCGATAGTCCTCGTCTGTGCCGACCAATCGACAAGGATGCTGAGGCGCGGCGTCAAGACGGCCGATGACCTCCTGGCGGAGGTGGAAGATGGCTGTGGGCCATGAACGTCCTCGCCGAAATCGGGCAGGCCTTCGTCCTCGGGTTGCTGACGCCTTTGGGGGCTGTTTGCGTCCTGCCGCTCTACCCCGGTTTCCTCGTCTACCTGGCGGGCCAGCTGCCGTCCACCCGGGTGCACCGCTACACGATGCTGCTCTTTGGGCTGATCGTCACCGGCGGTGTCATCGTCTTCATGGTGGCCATCGGATTGATCTTCACGACAATCCTTGAGGTCTCTCTGCAGGGCGTCATCGGTATCGTCTCGCCGATTGCCTTCGGCGTGCTCTTCGTGATCTCACTGTTGCTCATCTTCGACGTCGACATCGGCCGTTTCCTGCCGAAGGTGCGCAGTCCGGTGGGCAAGAATCCCTGGATCAGCGCCGCCGTCTACGGGCTCTTCTTCGGAGCGATTGTCATCCCCTGCAACCCGCTCTTCATCGCGGCGCTCTTCACACAGACCGTCTCCGCGGGCGACTTCGCCGCCAACATGCTGAGCTTCCTCTTCTTCGGCATCGGCATCGGCTTTCCGTTGCTGGTGCTGGCGGCGATCTCGGCGGCGTGGACGGACAAGATCATGGACTTTCTGACCGGGCACCGCACTGCCATCAACCGCGTCGCCGGGGTACTGATGCTGGCTGCCTCGGTCTACTACCTGGTCTTCGTCTTCATGGTCTTCGAAAGGCTGTTCGACTGAGGTGGTGGTGATGAAGCGAATTGTGGCGATACTGCTGGCGGCGGGCGTTGTGGGCCTGTCTTTGGCTGCCTGTGCGAAACCGGTTTCCCCGGCGGGGCCTCTGGCGGCGGAGGATAGCGTGGTGGAGGAAGAGGCGGCGGAGGCCCCGCCACTCGACGAAGCGGCGACGCCTGGCGAGACGGACGAGTACGAGATCAAGACGACGGAGGACGGCGTCCGCTACATTGTCGATCCCGAGAAGATCGTCAGCGGCGGGCCGCCGAAGGACGGCATTCCCGCTATCGACAATCCGAAATACATCTCCCTCGCCGAGGCGGACGGCTGGATAGCCGACAACGAGCTGGTGCTCACGATCAGCTACAAGGGCGTCGTTCGCGTCTACCCCTTGCAGATAATGGTCTGGCACGAGATCGTCAACGACGTCATCGCCGGTGATCCGATACTGATAACCTACTGACCGCTCTGCGGCTCAGGCGTTGCCTTTGAGCGAGTGATTGACGGAGAGGCAGTCGAGTTCGGCACCTCGGGCAAGCTGTACAACTCGAACCTGGTGATGTACGACCGAAAGACGGACACCTACTGGAGCCAGATCGACGGCCTGGCGATTCTCGGCGAACTGGCCGGGGCCAAGCTGACCCAGCTCTCGGTGGACACCGTCGTCTGGCGCGACTGGAAGGGCGGCAATTCCAACGCCGAGGTGTTGAGCAAGGACACCGGCTATCCCAGCTACCTGGAGCGGTATGGCCGCGACCCTTATGGCAGCTACTACGAAGACAGCTTCCTCTTCTTCCAGCCCGACAACCAAGACAACCGGGTACACCCGAAGACGGTTATCTTCGGCGTTGAGGTCAACGGGGCCTTCGCCGCCTACATGGAGGATGACCTGATAGCCAGCGGCAGCATCGAGGACACGGTTGGCGGCGTCGATATCCTCGTCGCTCGTGACGAGTCGGGCGTGGTGACGGTGACCGACCGAGCCACCGGTGAAGAGATCGTCAAAGAGCGCGGCTTCTGGTTCTCCTGGTACGCCTTTCATTCGGAGACGACGCTGTACGGCCGCTAGCCGGCCGGGGAGGGGTGAAGACATGGCCAAAGCAACCTGGAACGGGACCGTCCTCGCAGAAGGTGACGACTACGAAATCGTCGAGGGCAACGTCTACTTTTCGCCGGAATCGGTGCATACCGAGTATCTCCGGCCCGGCGACCGACAGTACACCTGTCCTTGGAAAGGCGAGACCGCCTACCATGATATCGTCGTTGGCGACGAGGTCAACCGGAACGCTGCCTGGAGCTACCCGGAACCGAAGGAGGCGGCCGCCAACATCAAGGGGCACGTTGCCTTTGCCGGCAGCGGTATCACGGTCGAACGCTAGCTGGGTTCGTCTGTCGAATCACCTGCGGACAAGCTGGAAAGGCCAATGGTAGTGACAGTCGACGCTACCTGCGGTAGAATGATGTCCTGCCTGGGTGGCTCGGTAGGAGGAAGAGCGGCATGACGAAGACGGCGATTGACGAACTGTGCATCAACACTATCCGCTTTCTCGCGGTCGACGCCGTTGACCGGGCGAACTCGGGACACCCGGGCACGCCGCTCGGCGCGGCGCCGCTGGCCTACGTCCTCTGGGACCGCTTTCTCAAGCACAACCCTGCCGACTCCGACTGGATCGACCGGGATCGCTTCGTTCTGTCCTGCGGCCACGCCTCGGCGCTGCTCTACGCATTGCTGCACCTGACCGGCTACGACCTGCCGCTCGACGAGATCAAACGCTTTCGCCAGTGGGGCAGCCGGACTCCGGGACACCCCGAGTACGGCCTCGTCCCTGGAGTCGAGACGACCACCGGTCCGCTCGGGCAGGGCTTCGCCAACGGGGTCGGGATGGCGATTGCCGAGCGCTGGCTGGCCGAGCACTACAACAAGCCGGGGCACGAGATCATCGACCACTTCACCTACGCAATCGTCTCCGACGGCGACCTCCAGGAGGGTGTCGCTTCCGAGGCGGCGTCGCTCGCCGGGACGCTGCGACTCGGCAAGCTGATCTACCTCTACGACGACAACGACATTTCGATCGAGGGCAGCACGAGCATCGCTTTCGCCGAGAATGTGGCGCAGCGTTTCCAGGCCTACGGTTGGCACGTCGTCGGCCCGATCGACGGGATGGACACAGAAAGTGTCGATTCGGCGCTGCGGACGGCCCAAGAGGAGCTGGCGCGCCCCAGCCTGGTGATCTGCCGTACCCGTATCGGCTACGGCAGTCCCAACAAGGAGGGCACCGCCGCCGCCCACGGCGAACCCCTCGGCCCGGAGGAAACGCGACTGACCAAGCAGCACCTCGGCTGGCCCTACGAGGAGCCTTTCACCGTACCCGAGGAGGCGCTGGCCCATATGCGGCAGGCCGTTGACCGAGGCGGTGCTCACCAGGGGCGCTGGCGGGAGCGGTTCAATGCCTATCGGGAGGCCTACCCGACGGACGCTCGTCAGATGGAGGAGGATATCTCCGGTGACCTTCCGCCGGGATGGGACGAAGGGCTGGCCGACATCTTCGCCGGCGATGACAAACCTCTCGCCACCCGTGAGGCATCCGGCCGGGTGATGAACGCCATAGTCGAGCGGGTGCACTCCTTCACCGGCGGCTCGGCCGACCTTGCGCCGTCAACGAAGACGAAGCTGAAGGAATACGGCGACTACGGTTTCGACGAGTACTGCGGACACAACATGCACTTCGGCGTCCGCGAGCACGCCATGGGGGCGATCACCAACGGGATGGCCCTTCACGGCGGCATTATTCCCTACACCGGTACTTTCCTCATCTTCTACGACTATATGAGGCCACCGGTCCGGCTGGCGGCGTTGATGGGGATACGTGTCATCTACATCTTCACTCATGACTCGATTGGTCTCGGCGAGGACGGACCGACCCACCAGCCGATTGAGCAACTGGTCGGGCTGCGCTCCGTCCCAGGATTGCTGACACTCCGTCCGGCTGACTCCCACGAGACGGTCGAAGCCTGGCGGGCGGCCCTGGAACACCGCGACGGCCCGACGGCACTGGTGCTCAGCCGGCAGAAGCTGGCGTCGCTCGACCAGCCGGAGCTTGCCCCAGCCATCGGTCTGAGACGCGGCGGCTATGTGCTCTGGGAAGCCGGCCCGTCTCCCGCAGTTGTTCTCATCGGCACCGGCTCCGAGGTGCATATTGCCCTTGAGGCAGGACGGCGTCTTCAAAAGGAAGGCGTGGTTGCCAGGGTGGTGTCGCTGCCGTCCTGGGAACTGTTCGACGCTCAATCGAAAGAGTACCGTGACTCGGTACTGCCGCCGAGTGTGACGGCTCGCGTTTCGATTGAGGCGGCCAGCCCGCTCGGCTGGGAGCGCTACGTTGGTCTTGATGGTAAGGCAATTGGCCTTAACCGCTTTGGAGCATCGGCGCCTGCCGAGACTATCTATCGTGAACTTGGCCTGGACGCCGATGACGTGGTTGATGCCGCTGAAAAGCTGCTCTCGGAGAAGAAGAGATGAAACTGCGCGTTGCCATCGGCGCCGACCACGGCGGCTTTGCCCTGAAGGAGGAACTGGCAGCCCAACTGAAAGACACCTTTGAGGTCCGCGATGTCGGCGCTCATGCCGTCGATCCCGATGACGACTACCCTGATTTCGCCGAACCGGTGGCCCGCGCCGTTGCTTCCGGCGAGGCCGACCGCGGCATCATCGTCTGCGGCAGCGGCGTCGGCGCTTGCGTTGCCGCCAACAAAGTGCCGGGAGTGCGTGCCGGTCTTTGCCACGACATGTACTCCGCCCGTCAGGGAGTCGAGCACGACGACATGAACGTTCTCTGCCTTGGGGCACGCGTCGTTAGCTCTGAACTGGCGGCGGAGTTGGTGATGGCGTTTCTGGCTGCCCGCTTCAGCGGCGAACCCCGTCACCGTCGTCGCCTGGACAAGGTCATTTCACTGGAGAGAAGAGCCCTGGAGGCGCGGGATGGGTAATCCGATTCAGGGTGTCAGTATCGGCAAGTACCTGCCGGAGGTGGAGGCGACGCTGGCACGACTGGATGCTGACAACGTCGTTCCCCGCATCTGGCGTAAGGATCACACCGTCTGGAAACCGGAGCCGAAAGAGATTGCCAATCGACTGGGTTGGCTGACAGTTGCCGAAGAGGTCTCTGAGCAAGTGGCGGAACTGACCGCCTTCGCCCGCGGGGTTCGGGATGCCGGAATGCGCTTCGTCGTCCTGGCCGGCATGGGCGGCAGCAGCCTCGGCCCGGAGGTGCTGCACCGGACGTTCGGCAGCCGCGACGGCTACCCGGAACTGATTGTCCTTGAAGCCGGTGCTTGCGTCGTGCCGGCCTACGCCGAACAGTTGAACGGCTCAATCGAACCGCTGGACACGCTCTTCCTGATCTCGTCGAAATCGGGCGGGACCATTGAGCCGCTATCGTTGCTCGACTATTTCTACGAAATGGTAACGTCACTGGCCGGCAGCGAACGGGGCGCCGCCAACTTCGTCGCCATTACCGATCCCGGTTCGTCTTTGGTGGCGACGGCTGAGCGGGCCGGTTTCAGCCGCGTCTTTCTCAACCCTTCGGACATCGGCGGCCGTTACTCGGTGCTTTCTGGATTTGGCATTGTTCCGGCGGCGATGATGGGGATTGACGTTGCTGCCTTGCTGGAGCGGGCGCAGCGGATGGCGAGGGCGTGCGCATCCGGTGTTTCCGCTCACGAAAATCCCGGCGCCTGGCTCGGGGCGTGCCTTGCCACCCTGGCGGAGCGGGGGCGTGACAAGCTGACGCTGGTGGCATCGCCGGTGCTGGACAGCTTCGGGTTGTGGGTGGAACAGTTGCTTGCCGAGAGCACCGGGAAGGAGGGCCAGGGAATCGTCCCGGTGGTCGGCGAGCCGGCGATGCCGCCGGAGTTCTACGGGGATGACCGGTTCTTCGTCTATCTGCGGCTCGAGGGTGACGACAACCACGCCAGCGACACCGTCGTCGAGCGGCTGGAAGCCGCCGGGCAGCCGGTGCTGCAGCTTCACCTTTCCGACCGCCTTGACCTTGGCGGCGAGTTCTTCCGCTGGGAGTTCGCCACCGCCGTCGCCGGGGCGGTGCTCGGCATCAACCCCTTCGACCAGCCGAACGTCCAGCAGGCCAAGGACGCGACCAACCGGGTCCTCGATGACTACGTTGCGTCCGGGGAGCTGCCGCCGGCGGAGTCCACCGGCAGTCTCGACGACCTGCTCGCCGGGGCGAAGGCCGGAGACTACCTGGCGATCATGGCCTACGTCTGCGAGTCGCCTGAACTGGACGAGGCGTTCGCCGGGTTGCGCCAACGCGTCATTGAGCGCCACCGGATTGCGACCACCCTCGGCTACGGGCCGCGCTTCCTTCACTCGACCGGCCAACTGCACAAGGGCGGCCCGGACAGCGGGCTGTTTCTCCAAATCAGCGCCGGCCATGACGTTGACCAGCCGGTGCCGGGTAAGCCCTACGGACTGAGCACTGTTGCCGACGCTCAGATTCTCGGTGACCTGCAGGCGTTGCAGGACTTGGGCCGGCGGGTTGTCCGGCTTCACCTCGACTGCCCCGACGGCCCGGAGGTCGCCGAGTTTGTCCGTGGCTTGCTGACGTGAACGCCCCACTGTATTGGAGATGATCCGATGAGAGCCGTCATATTCGACGTCGACGGCACCCTGGTGCAGACGGAGCGCCTCAAGGCGCGGTCGTACGCGATCGCGGCCCAGCGCCTGCTCGGTCTGGGAGAGCCGGACGAGCGAGCCGTTGAGGCCTACCGCGAGATCGTCGGCGCGACGCGTCAGGTCGCCTCCCGTCACGTCATGGAGAAACTGTCTCTGCGGGAAGTGCTTGAACCTTTGATGGTGCGACACGGCGTCGCCGAGCCGGAAGACGTTCTGACGGCGATACGACTCGAAATCTACAACGATATCGTCCGCGACCCCGAGGTGATTCGGGCCAATCGCTGGCCGTACACCGTTGACCTCCTGCGGGTCGCCCGTGAGGGCGCCTGCCAGACGGCGCTGGCGACAATGTCGAAGCGGGACGACGTTCTCCACGTCATCCACTCGCTCGGCATCGAGCAATGGATCGATCTCGTCCTCACCGCCGAGGACGTCGAGCACCCCAAGCCGGATCCGGAAATCTACTTGCTGGCGTCACGGAAGCTGGACGTGCCACCGGAAGAATGCCTCGCCATCGAGGACTCGGTCAACGGCGTCAAGTCGGCGCTGGCGGCCGGCGTCAACGTCGTCGCCATCGTGACCCCGTTCACCGCTGTCGGGCTTCATCTCAGCGAGATCATCGACGATGTCTGGATTGTTCATCGGCCGGAAAATGTCGCCGAGGTCGTCCGGCGTCGTATCGCGGAACACGACCGGTCGGCCCACGACGGGCCGTCGCCGGAGGGACAAGGAGGCTAGTGAAGATGGAAATCGGCATGATCGGCCTCGGCCGCATGGGCGGTAACATGGCGCGCCGTCTCCTCGAAGGCGGCTGCAGCGTCGTTGCCTACGACCCCGCCGAGGAAGCGGTCTCGGCACTGGTCCGTGAGGGCGCCAGCGGCGCCGGTTCTATCCTCGAACTGATCGGCAAGCTGGCGGCGCCTCGGGCCATCTGGTTGATGGTGCCCTCCGGGAAGGCCACGGAAGAGACAATTGACGCCGTTGCTGCCGGGTCGGCTCCGGGAGACACCATCATCGACGGCGGCAACTCGAACTACCGTGACAGCATCCGCCGTGCCGGGAAGGTCGCCGCCAGAGGCATCAGCTTCCTCGACGCCGGCACCAGCGGCGGCATCTGGGGGCTCAAGGAAGGCTACTGCCTGATGATCGGCGGCGATGCCGATGCCTACCGCCGCCTCGAGCCGATCTTGCAGACGCTGGCGCCGTCGCCGGAGCGTGGCTACGGGCGCGTGGGCGCTTCTGGGGCCGGGCACTTTGTCAAGATGGTGCATAACGGCATCGAGTACGGCCTGATGGAGTCATTCGCCGAGGGCTTCGAGTTGATGGCCGCCAAGGAAGAGTTCGGTCTCGACCTCGCCCAGATCAGCGAAATGTGGCGGTATGGTAGCGTCGTTCGTTCCTGGCTGCTCGACCTGGTCGCCGCCAGCCTCAAGGAGAACCCGACGCTGGACGGCTTCGAGGCCTACGTCGACGATTCCGGTGAAGGTCGTTGGACGGTCGAGGAGTCCATTGAACTGGCGGTTCCGCTGCCGGTGATCTCGCAGTCGCTCCAGGCCCGGTTCCGTTCACGGCAATCGAACCCGTTCGCCGGCCGGCTGCTGGCGGCGTTGCGAAACCAGTTCGGCGGGCACGCCGTCAAGAAGCGGCGGCAATAGTTACCGAATGGCAATGACAGGGGGTCTTTGATGCTGGCAGTAGGGATGCGTCGCGGTGGGGACGGAGTTGAAGCCTTCGAGGTGCCCGAGCCGAAAATCGAGCAGCCGGACGAGGTCTTGATCCGCGTCAAGGAAGTCGGCCTCGACGGTACTGATTTCAACCTGGTCCGCCACCGGCTTCAGGACCCGGCCGAGGGCCGTGACGAAATCGTCATGGGGCACGAGATGGCCGGTGTCGTTGAGCGGGTCGGCGCCGAGGTTACCGGCCTGGCGCCGGGGGACGCGGTGGTGGCCACGGTGCGTCGCGGCTGCGGCATCTGCCATCCCTGTCTCCACAACCAGAGCGACATGTGCCTCACCGGTCTCTACAAGGAGCGCGGCCTGCACAAGCTCGACGGCTTTCTGACACGGTACGTCGTCGACCATGAACAGTACCTGGTCAAGGTTCCGCCGGAACTAACGCGGCTGGCGATCTTCAGCGAGCCGCTGAGTATCGTCGAGAAGGGGGTCGAGCAGATCCGCACGATTCAGTCACGGCTCCCCTGGGCGTGCGGCCATCCGGAGCACTCGTTCGACTCCGAAGACTGGGGTCCCTGCAAGACGGCGCTGGTCGTCGGCGCCGGTCCGCTCGGGTTGCTGGCGACGGCCCTCTTGCGGCTGGCGCAAGTGAACACTTTCGTGGCCGACATCGTTCCCGAGGACAGTGCCAAGGTGCACCTCGTCGAGCACATGGAGGCTCGCTACCTGGATGCTCGGAAGAACACTCCCGCGGAGATGGTCAAGACCTGTTGCGACGCCGGTGGTTCCCTCGACATAATCTTCGAGGCGGCTGGCGCGGCGGCGACCGCCATCGAACTGATAACCCACATGTCGCGGAGCAGTATCTACGTGATGACCGGGATACCGCGGCAAGAACTGGTGCTCCAGGTGGACGCGGCCGAACTGGTGCGGCAGATGGTGCGCAACAACCAGGTGGTCGTCGGCAGCGTCAACTCGAACCGGAGCCA
>SDBV01008879.1_pt1 | contig 13467 bp, 14 predicted proteins | sample 2277081 | NCBI WGS metagenome assembly SDBV01 (sample SAMN10402039, study PRJNA504765) | marine sediment metagenome | isolation source: marine sediment core GS10_PC15, 223 cmbsf | place: Arctic Ocean: Southern Knipovich Ridge | collected 2010 | reverse complement strand
TGACTGCAGGGCCAGTCGTGCTCTGACTGCAGGGCCAGTCGTGCTCTGACTGCAGGGCCAGTCGTGCTCTGACTGCAGGGCCAGTCGTGCTCTGACTGCAGGGCCAGTCGTGCTCTGACTGCAAAAGCAGTCTCGCTTCTTAATAACACAACAAACACAGTTATCACACCGAGAGCGATAGACCACACAGGCTGTTTGATGGTATAAATTCCACAGGAGTACCAATAATGCAAAATGGATTTAGATACGAAGCAGTAGAGGGCTGGGAACAGCTTCCTTCCGGATTCACCCACCTCGACGTGTGTGGTGTCGCTGTAGATAGTAAAGATCGCGTTTACCTGGTAACACGGGGAGATGCACGGGTCATCGTCTACGAAGCGGACGGCACTTTCGTAAAATCCTGGGGAGAGGATACTTTCACTGAGCGAACCCATGGAGTCTGCATCGATGCAGACGACAGCGTCTACGTGGCGGATGACGGGGACCACACGGTTCGTAAATTCACTCCGGAGGGAAAGGAGCTCATGGTCATCGGGACTGCCAACAAGCCCTCGGACACGGGATACGATGGAAGCAACATGATGACCATCACAAAGGGCGCCGGGCCGTTCAACAGACCCACAGGGGTCTCCCTGGCTTCAAACGGTGACATCTACGTCAGTGACGGCTACGGTAACGCCCAGGTCCATCACTTCACTCCTGATGGAAAACTCGTCCGGTCCTGGGGTGAGCCCGGAAATAAGCCGGGGCAGTTTTACCTACCCCATGACGTTTGTGTCACGGCAGATGAGCGGGTACTCGTAGCAGATCGGGAGAACGATCGCGTCCAGATCTTCACCCTGGAAGGAAAGTTTATCGACCAGTGGACGCATCTGCAGAGGCCGACCGGGATTTCTTGCGATCCTAAGGGTAACATTTACATCTCCAGCCTCTGGTGGCGTGTAGGACAAGTGTCGCGGGTACACGGGGAGATCAAACAGGATCTGCCGGGCCACGTGAGCGTGCTCGACAATGAAGGCAACCTGCTCCTGAGTTGGGTTAGCGCCGACCGTTGCGCTCCCGGTAACTTTGTCGCGCCTCACTCGATATGCGCGGACTCCCGGGGCGATATCTACGTGGGCGAGGTAACCAATACCTTTGGTGTCAAACCCGGCCTCGTACCGACGGACTGCCATATGTTCCAAAAGCTGGAACGAAAGGCCACCTAGCGTCTCGATCTCTGCGCTACTGACCGAAACGATACGCTATACTGACGGAAACGATAACTATACGAGATCCTCGGCCCAGTAGTACTGACCGTACAGATGCACAAGGTTCCTGAGATTGTCGTCCAGGAGCTTACCAAAAAAGCTAACGCTCTCAATTTTTCGTGTCGGTCCAGGTGCTCTTCTGGCTGTGCACAAAATAGGCGCTGCTAAACCCACGGGTGTAGTTGTAGTTGTCCCGGCCCAACATCGGGGTGTCCCAGATCATCTGGGTATGGAACTCGTTTTGGGAAAGGATCTGTGCCCAGGTTCGGTTCCCGTCTCCCAGAGGCTGCCACCCGCGAAATGGAAAGCCATACCGGCCGGTGCACAGGTCCCAGCGGTTGGGCACTGTTGGATAGGAGGCTATATAGCACTGCTCGAAGAGAGCCGACTGGCTGGCCAGCTCGTCGAGGCGGGGCATTTTTATCCAATTGTTGCCGCAGCACCCCAGGTGATCCCTGCGAAAGGTGTCGTTCATGAGGAAGATTACATTCATCTCTCAGTCTCCTGTCGATAGCTGCAGAGGTATGTCAACCGATGGAATTATATATTATCATGAAGAATCAGCATGAAGAATCAGCGAGGATCCTGTAGATGATGCAAATCGGGGTGGTTGGAACAGGTAGAATGGCACGCGGACATGTAAAGGCCTTCAAGGCCCTGGACGAAGTGGAGGTGCCGTGTTGCTGTGACATTCTCGAAGACAAGGTGAACGCCTTTGCCGATCAATGGGAAATCGAGCGGCGATACACCGATTACAGAAAGATGGTCGAGTGTGAGAAGCTGGACGGAATCACGATCGTGGCCCGGGACAGCGCCCACGCCCCCATCTCGATCGATCTTCTAGAGATGGGAATGCCGGTGCTCTGCGAAAAGCCCATGGCCAACTCCCTCGGGGAGGCTGAAAAAATGCTCCAGGCGGCTCGCGAGGGCGGTGTCGTCAACATGGTCAACTATTCAAAGCGTAACTCCTCGGGTCTCCAAAAGGCGCACGAGCTCATTAAGGGTGGAGGAATAGGACGCATCATGCACGTAGAGACCAGCTACCTCCAGAGCTGGATCGCCACGAGCGATATGGGAGATTGGCGGACCGATGCCCGCTGGCTCTGGCGTTTGAGCACAAAGGATGGAGGTCTGGGAACCCTCGGAGATATCGGGTCCCACATCTACGATATGGCCTCGTATCTTTGCGGCGACATCGACGAGATTTACTGCCGTCTCGAGACCTTTGACAAAGGCGTTGGAGGCAACCGGATCGGCGAGTACACGTTAGACGCCAACGACAGCATGGTTTCAACGGTGAAATTCCGGTGCGGCGCACTGGGTACGATCCATGCCACCCGCTGGGCCTCCGGATACAGGAACAGGGAGTTCATCCGCGTATACGGCGATGAGGGCACGGTGGAGGTGGATTTTGAGCAATCCCAAAATACGTACCGCTACTATTCCAACAGCTCCGGAGAGTGGCAGAGCGTGGCGTGCGAAGACACTCCTTCGAACTATGAGCGATTTGTTCGGGCCATACGAACAGGGCAAGGGGATGGCTCGGACTTTGCAAACGGCTACAAGATCCAGACCTACATCCACTTCAGCCTTCTCTCGGATTCGCAGCAAAAGCCTGTGAAGGTGAAGAGTCTATGAAAGAGATCTGGGTGATGCGTCATGCCAAATCAGAGTGGTCCCACCCCGACCTGACGGACTTTGACCGGCCTCTCAACAAGAGGGGAAAACGTGACGCTCCCCGCATGGGTGAGTGGATCAGGTTGTACGGCAGCCCTCCCGAGTTGATCGTCTCCTCCCCGGCCAAGAGGGCCAAAGCCACGACCCGGGCCGTTGCCGATGTTATGGGAACGAAAGCCCTGCTCCAGTGGTGGGACGAGCTCTATCCGGGGGATGTCGACACGACCATGAAAAGGATCCGTCAGCTATCCAACAAGATCGACCGTATCATGGTCGTCGGGCACAATCCCCACCAGGGGGATCTGGTCTCCTACCTCGCGGCTGACGGCCATTTACGGTTGCGACTGCCCACCGCAGCTATCGTTTTGCTGGCTGGCGAGATCGAAAGCTGGAAGCAGCCATCCCGGTCGAGATTCTATCTGAAGGGATTTGTCAGCCCCAAGCTGCTGGAATGAGACAGGCTGGAAACTCCATGCCGGATGTATAATAGCGATCAGATTTCCCGGCCGGTTGCTTGTTTCCGCTAACTGCTCAATATTGCTTATCCCGGGGATAGATCTATCCCTTCACGGAACCCGACATCAACCCTCGTAAGAAATAACATCCGGAAAGTAAATAGATGATGAGCGTTGGGAGGGCCGCCAGAAGAGCACCGGCGAAGTGTACGTTATACTCTTTCACTCCGGTGGAAGAGCTAACCAGATTGTTCAATGCTACCGTCATAGGCTGAGAAAGGGCATCGCCGAAGGATACACCGAACAAGAAATCGTTCCAGATATTGGTGGCCTGCCAGATAACCGTGACCATGATAACCGGAGCGGAGTTGGGCAGTATAATGCTCGTGAATATTCTCATGAAATGACAGCCATCAACCTGGGCAGATTGAATAATCTCATCCGGAAGGTTGGAATAGGAGTTGCGGAAAAAGAGGGTGGTAAAGCCAATACCATAAACAATGTGTACCAGGATCAGTCCTGATGTTGTACCGGCCAGCTTGAACATCCCGAGAACCCTGGCCGTTGGTATCAGTACGATTTGAAAGGGAATGAAGCACCCGAACAGGATCAGACCGAATAGTAGTGTATCGCCCTTAAAACGCCACTTTGCCAGTACAAATCCGCTCAGAGAACCCAGGAATGTAGAAAAGATCACTGCCGGTACAACCATTTTTACGGAGTTTAAAAAATATGGGCGCATACCCGTCGCCTGGACGCCGATCTGAGCCGTAGCCCAGGCTTATTTCCAAAAGTCGAAGGAAAACTCCTCCGGAAAAGCCAACATGTTGCCGGCACGAATTTCAGATAGCGGTTTAAAGGAATTGACGAGCATCACATAGAGAGGAACGACAAAGTATATGGCGAATAAAACCAGTATAAATATAGTCACAGCTACAAATAGCCGAGAGGCTCGCATTGTTTCCCTGATATTCATTACGATCTCTCCTTCACCTGCATGCGAATATAGGGCACGATGATAACGGCTATCGCAATTAACATGATTTATCAGCGTACTTTTCTTCATCTTTTTCGATAAGCTCATCGATTCTGCCACCAAGACCCAGACCTTTTAGGATTAGACAGACAACATCGTATCTGTTGAGCTCATTGTGTGAGCCAAGATGGTAGGTTCCGTACGGAATGTCAAAAATCCGGTTGAACTGATCCATCACTTCTCCAATATACGCGAGCCCCCGGTATTCATTACACGGGACTTTCGTCCTTTTTCCCCGCAGAGCAATCTTTACGGTGTCCCAAAAAATATTCGCCACCACCGGTCTGTTGCGTTCCGGAATTCCAAACATCCAGGTGAACCGGATAATCCAGTACTCATCCAGCTCATCCTTCAAGAGCTTTTCAGCCTCGAGTTTGTTCTTCCCATAGACCGTATCGGGCCGGGGAATATCGGTTTCCTTGTAGGGCCCGCTTTCGGGATTGCCGTTGAATATCTGTTCGCTGCTTAAAAAAACCATTTTCGCTCCAACCCGCTTACAGGCGGAGGCCACATTGAGGGTGCCGATAAAACCATTTCCCCCTGTAACAAAAACTCTCTTCATGTCTTCTCCTTTGACGCTGTTTTCTTTTTACATCGTATTCACAAAGTCGTCAAATGACGATATATTATATTCGAATGAAAATCCAAGAGCCGTCGACGAATTTCTTCCAGAACCTGAACAGGGTAGAATCATTCTCACTATCAGAGAGAATCGATGTTTTGAAAAACCTCATCATGAATGAAGTTCGGCATGCCACTGTTGAACAGGCAAGAATCATCACCGAAACCTATAAAAGTCATGAGGGGGAGCCAAAAATTCTCAAGAGAGCCCTCTCCCTGGCGGCATGCCTTCGTGAAATCGCAATCAGGATTGATCCGGGTGAAATCATCGCGGGAAACAGGACCAGCGGGATCAGGGCCGGCGTCATATTCCCGGAGGCCGGACTCTCGTGGTTGGAGAACGAAATCGACACTTTGGATTCACGGGAGCAGGATCGCTTTCGTATTAAAGGCGAGGATGTTGAATATTTTCGAGACATCCTGGTCCCCTACTGGTCCGGCAATACCCTGGAAGATGGCATCAGGGAAAAAATGGGTGCTGAGATTGACCGCATGGGAAAGCTCGTCAAAATCAACCAGAGAGACCATGCCCAGGGACACATCATTCCGAACGTAGAAAAATGGCTGAAACTCGGTCCTGCCGGGCTTCTCGAGAACGTTCGAGCTCGACTCGAGCATACTCGAGAAGCCCGGGCTGAAGTGTCAGAAGGCAAAGAGAAAGACTTTTTGCGCTCGGTAGAGATTGTTCTGGAAGGCGCGAAAGATTTTATCAGAAGATACGGCGATCTTGCTAAATCACTGACAGAGCGGACAGGGCACCGTGCCTTCACCCAGGATCTCGAGGAGATCTCGAGGATCTGCTACAAATTGGCAGAGGGTTCAGCCGAAACCTTCCAGGAGGCTGTCCAATCCCTGTGGTTCCTCTTTGTCATTCTTCATATGGAATCCAATGCCTCTTCCTTCTCCCCCGGCAGGATGGACCAGTATCTCTATCCTTATTTTGAGAAGAGCCTTCAAACCAACGAAATCGATCTGGAAAGGGCTCTCGAGATCATCGAGTCCCTCTTCTTGAGTTTCAATAAAATTGTTTACCTGCGGAATTCCCTCGGAGCCCGGTATTTTGCCGGTTTTCCCATTGGATTCAACGTTGCCCTGGGAGGCAAGAATAGAGACGGAACAGATTCTGCCAATCTTCTCTCCTTTATCTGTCTCAAAGCCCAGGAACACCTTGGGCTGCCTCAACCCAATCTCTCGGTACGGCTTCATAAAAGCAGTCCCGACTGGTTCATCGATAAAAGCTCCCGGGTTATCGGCAAGGGCAGCGGAATGCCTCAGGTGTTTAACGATGAGAGTGTTATCCCCGCCCTATTGAACCAGGGAATCAGCGAAGTTGACGCTTTCGATTACGGTATCGTGGGATGCGTCGAGCTTTCCTCCCAGGGAAACAGCCTTGGCTGGAGTGATGCTGCCATGTTCAATCTTGTCAAAGCCCTGGAATTGACACTGAACAACGGCAGGTGCCTCATCTCCGGCGACACGATGGGATTATGTAGCGGTTCTCTCACCGATTACAAAACCTTCAAAGATTTCTTGACCGCATATCAGAGGCAGATAGCACATTTTGTCGAGAAGATGATAGCGGCCTGTGGTTTTGTCGACCGCTATCATGCAGAATCAATGCCTTCGCCTTTTCTCTCAGCGGTCGTCGATAACTGCGTCGCAAAGGGCCTCGATGTGACCGCAGGCGGGGCCGCTTATAACTTTTCAGGAATTCAGGCCGTCCAGGTCGCCAATGTGGCGGACAGCCTGGCTGTTCTCAAAATGATGGTGTTTGAGAACCGAACCATCTCCGCCGGGGAAATGCTCGCAGCACTGCAAGCCAACTGGCTTCATAACGAAAAACTCCGTCAGAGGGTCATTAATCATGTGCCTAAATACGGAAATGATGTTGCCTGGGTGGACGAGCTGGGAGCGGAAATCGTGCGCTATTTTGCAGGACTTCTGTCACAGTATACAAACGCCCGCAGCGGGAAATACCACACAGGTCTCTACACCGTTTCGGCCCATGTTCCGATGGGCAAAAATGTGGGGGCCAGCCCCGACGGACGCCTGGCAGAATCCCCTTTAGCGGACGGAGGGCTCTCAGCCATGTACGGAAGAGACGAGCATGGACCGACGGCTCTTCTCAAATCGGTGCACAGGATAAACGCCATGTACGGCAGCAACGGAAGCCTTCTGAATATGAAGTTTCTTCCCGAGTTCTTTCAACGTAAAACGGACAGGGCGAAATTCAACGCATTGTTGAAGTCCTTCTGTGAGATGAGTATCAATCATGTACAGTTCAATGTTGTGAGTAGAGAGGATCTTATAAACGCCCAGAGAGAGCCCGATGCCTACAGGGCTCTTACCATTCGTGTGGCAGGATACACGGCCTATTTTACCGAGCTTGCCGAAGACCTGCAGGATGAGATTATCGCACGCACGAGTTATGGAGCATAACGTGCAGGGAGTTGTTTTTGATATAAAGAGATTCGCCATTCACGACGGGCCGGGCATTCGAACTTCGGTTTTCTTAAAGGGATGCCCGCTGAGTTGCCTCTGGTGTCAGAATCCTGAAGGCATATCTCGAGATCCAATTCTCTGGTATGTCCACTCCAAATGTATAAAATGCGGTGACTGCGTGGGTGTCTGCCCGCAGAGAGCCTTAACGGCCGATGCGGAGAGCTCACACTATATCAGCATCAACCGGAATCTCTGCAACAACTGCGGTGAGTGTGTGAAGGTCTGTCCATCCACGGCCCTTTCACTGGTCGGGAAGAAGATGGGGGTCTCGAAGGTTGTCGAAGAGCTGCTAAAAGACATAGCATTCTATGAATCTTCGGGCGGCGGCATCACATTAACCGGCGGGGAACCTCTGGGACAGACCGAGTTCAGCAGGGCAATCCTCGGTGAGATGAAAGCGCGGGCAATCCACACCGCTGTTGAAACCTGCCTGCCGGCAACAAGAGATGAGCTTGAATCGCTGGTTGCTTTTGTTGATCTCTTCCTGGTGGATCTGAAAATCTACGATTCAAAAGAACATGTAAGATACACCAAAGCACCAAACGAACCCATAAAAAAGAATTTCGAATGGCTGATAAAGAATCATGATAATGTATTAGTCCGTATACCTATTATTCCCGGGTACACCGATTCAGAAGAAAACCTAAGGCTCATCGGTGCCTACGTAACAGGCGTTGATCCAACCATTCCCATCGAACTGGTAAATTTTAATCCCCTTGCAAGGGACAAGTATGCTGTCCTATCCAAGCCGTATCCCCTGCAAAGGGTTGAATCGGTAATCCCGAATGATAAGATGAACGAGCTGAGACAGTTGGTGGCAGACACAGGGGCGGTGGTCAGGCTGGAAAACGAATAAAATGTACGACTCTTTGTGTTCACCGTTCCGCGAGGTATTGAATCTGTCCAACACCAGTCAGGGACCCTCCGCATGGGGAACGATCCGGCCAGAGCGGTGCTCAATCCATACTGCAGGGTCCCTGCTCCTGAAAATCTTTTTGTTGTGAATCCCGCCCTTACCATCGCCGCTCAGGCGCTCAGGGTTGCAGATCATATTAACCCCATTGACAATTAGTTCAAGTGAAATTAAAATACTATTACATGAAAATGTAAATACCTCTAATGAAATAGTCGGAGTTTAAATCGGTGGTGGAAATAAAGGAAAAGGTTTTAACGGACAGGATTCAATACCTCCGTGAAAGGGTCCTGAATGCACCCTCAACCATATGTCTCGAACGGGCACGGTATTACACGGAGGCCTACAGGGAAAATGAGGACAAACCGGTTATCATCAAACGCGCCCTGGCAATTCGCAAAACTCTCCAAGGCATGTCGATTTTCATCGAACCCGGCGAGCTCATCATCGGTAACCAGGCGTCAAAGCTCAGAGCGGCACCTATTTTCCCCGAATACGCCGTGCAATGGATCATCAAAGAAATCGATGAATTCGATAAACGTCCGGGCGACGTGTTCTATGTAGAGGAAGCCCAAAAAAAAGAGCTCCTCGAACTGTGTTCGTATTGGAAGGGCAAAACTACGTTCTCGCGGGGACGATACCTAATGGGTGAGACCCTGCGCGATATTCATAAGACTGCCATTATAAAGGCAGAGGGCAATCTTACTTCAGGTGACGCTCACATTGCCATAAGAACGGAACGGCTTCTAAAAACCGGGCTGGACGCCACCCTTAAAAAGATCCGGAGGCATCTCAACGATAATTTTGATACAGCTCCCGAGGCTATCAAACGCCGGCAGTTCTATCAGGCAGCGGAAATCGCTGTTTCAGCACTCTCCGCGTTCATGATGCGCTATGCAGGGCTTGCACGAGAGATGGCACAAAAACTGGCCGGTAAAAGCCGACCTGCGACAAGCAGTGGCTTCTTTGAAACCTTGGCTTTTACAGATCCCAACCGTGAAAAAGAACTGCATCTTATAGCCGAAAACTGTGAGCACATCGCCCATAAACCGCCGGAAAGCTTTTACCAGGCACTGCAGCTCACCTATTTTATGCAGCTGGTCCTTCAGATTGAAAGCAACGGCCATTCCCTTTCTCTGGGCAGACTAGACCAGTATCTTTTTCCCTTTTACTCTCAGGATAAAACGGCTGGCAGACTTTCGGACGATTATGTAATCGAGCTCCTGGAAAACACCTGGATAAAGCTGCTCTCGATAAATAAAATCCGCAACTGGGCTCATACCCGATACTCTGCCGGCGGACCTCTGTATCAGAATGTTACCATCGGCGGGACCGATTCGCAAGGTTACGATGCGGTTAATCCACTCAGTTTTCTCATTTTAAAATCCATTGGTAATATAAGACTCGTACAGCCAAACCTATCGGTGCGCTATCATAGAGATATCGACGACGAGTTTCTCATGGAATGCGTCAAGGTTATCGAGAAGGGATTCGGCATGCCGGCCTTCAACAACGACGAGATTGTGGTTCCGGGGTTGATCAGACTCGGCGTACACCCCGAAGACGCCCGCAATTATTCTGCCATCGGGTGTGTTGAAGTCGCTGTTCCCGGCAAATGGGGATATCGGTGCACAGGCAAACACTTTATCAACTTTATGCTCGTGTTGATGGCAGCCCTGAATGACGGGGTAGATCCGGTTTCGGGTAAACAGTTCTGCAAGGGTAGCGGAAAGCTCACCGAGTTCGGCAATTACCAGGATGTGCTGAATGCCTGGGACAAGCAGGCCCGCTATTACGCCAGGGCGGGCATTGCCATAGACGCTGCAATCGATGTGGTTCTTGAAGAGAATGCGCCGGATATTCTGTGCTCCGTATTCGTCGATGACTGTCTGGAAAGGGGCAAGACCATCCACGAAGGCGGAGCCGTTTACGATTTTGTCTCGGGTCTCCAGGTGGGAATAGCAAACCTGGGAAACTCGCTGGCGACAATAAAAAAGCTGATTTTTGAAGAAAAATCCGTCTCTGCCGAAGAACTGATGCATAATCTTGGCACCAATTTTGAGGGACCAGATGGGGAGAAACTCCGGCAAAAACTGATACATGCTTCACCCAAATACGGCAACGACGAAGATTACGTTGACCTGCTCATCGGGGAGGCGTATCTCTCCTACCTGGACGAAATAGAAAAGCACCCAACCACCCGGTACGGTCGCGGCCCCATTGGCTGTCGGTACTACGGAGGGACGTCAAGTATCTCGGCAAACGTACCTTCCGGTGCGGTTGCTCCGGCCACTCCGGACGGCCGGAAAGCAGGGGTGCCTCTGGCGGAGGGGAGCTCACCTTCATCGGGAACTGACGTGTTAGGTCCAACGGCGGTATTCAACTCCGTTGCCAGGCTCCCGACGGATAAGATCATGGGCGGCGTCCTCCTGAATCAGAAAATGACACCGGATATTATCAGGCCGGCGGAGAACAAGCAGAAACTCATCTCCATGATTCGTACGTTTTTCGATACGCTCAAAGGCTGGCACGTTCAGTACAATATAGTAGACCGGGAAACACTCTTGCAGGCACAGAAAGAGCCCGAAAAATACCGGGACCTGATTGTTCGCGTGGCAGGCTATTCAGCCTTTTTCACCACCCTGTCTCCCGATACACAGAACGATATTATAGCCAGAACGGAACAACAACTGTAATGGGAAAACTGCTGTGCGGCGTCGACCTGGGGGGAACAAAACTCTCCGTCGGGTTATTTACCCGGGAGGGAGAGCAGGTCGACAAGCTTGAAACAAAAGAGCATGCACAAAAGGACAACGATGGAATAACCGCAGATGTTATCGGTTCTGTGAAGAAGATTCTTTCAAAAAACGGAAAGACAGACGCCGATCTGCTCGGTATCGGCATCGGTGTTGCCGCCCACATCCGTTTTAAAGAGGGGCTTGTCATAACCAGCAGTAACTTCAAGACCCAATTCAAGAACTATCCTATGAGAGAAAAAGTCCAGTCCCATTTCACCGTGCCCGTCATCCTGGATAATGACGCAAACGCTCAGGCCTATGGGGAGTTTCGGTTTGGTGCGGGACTTGGACGAAGAGATGTTATCTTTATGACGGTCAGCACCGGGATCGGGGCTGGGATTATCATTAACGGTAAACTGGTTCGGGGAGTGACAGGTACAGCCGGAGAGATCGGCCACACAATCATTGATTATGATTCGCAGCAGATGTGTACCTGCGGAAACAAGGGGTGTCTCATGGCTCATTCCTCGGGTCTGTTTTTTCCTTCACTTTACAGGAATAAACTTGAAGTGGGGAAAAACAGCCTTTTTGGCTTTGCACCAGAGGATGTTTCAAAGGTTGACGGTCGCTTGATCTTAGAAGGAATGAATCAGGGCGATGAAATAAGCTCGGAAATATATCACGAGTCGGCCCAAATCGTTGGCTTCGGTGTGTACAACCTGTTTCAGATCCTGAATCCGGAGGCAGTCATCATCGGCGGAGGTCTCATGAACCTGGGACCTGCATATTTGGATGAGATACAAAGAACATTCTATTCGCTGGTAAAAAATATGATGTATGACAGGATGGAGATCATTCTTGCAGAACTTGGCAGTAATTCCGGACTCATTGGAGCCGCAGCTTTGCCGTTGGAGCAGTCATGAATAAGCGACACAGGAAGATATTGAGCATCATCTCAGACGGGCATCAGGCAACAGTCAATGAACTCTCAGAGAAACTGTCCGTCTCGCCCGCAACAGTGAGACAGGATCTTTCCAGTCTCGAGAAACAGGGATTTCTGCGCAGGGTGCACGGCGGCGCAGTGATCGATGAAACCGATGATATCTCCCACCGAATGGCGATCAACTATGAAATAAAACTGAGCATAGCCAGGGCCGCAAAAGATTTCGTCCATGAAGGTGAAACGATATTTATTGAATCCGGCTCGATCAATGCACTGTTTGCAAGAGAGGTAAGCTCCGTAAACAATGTCACGATTATCACCTCAAATGCCTTCATTGCCAGGCACATAAACAGTGATGTTTCGGGTAAGGTCATTCTTCTCGGCGGTATCTATCAGAAAGAAAGCGAATGTGTCGTTGGAAATCTCGCAAAAATGTGTATCGAGAATCTCAATTTCAGCAAGGCCTTCATCGGTGTGGACGGCTTCACCATTGACACCGGGTTCACCGGTCGCGATATGATGCGAGCCGAATTGAACTCTGAAATTATACGAATCAGCAAGCAGGTGTTTGTTCTTTCAGACTCATCCAAATTCGGGAAAATTGCGCTATCAAAATACTGTGACGCCTCGGATGTATCCTACCTCATTACCGATAAAAACCTCCATGAAGAGTACAAACAGTTTTTTGATGCAAGCCCTGTAAATCTTATCCTCGCAGATGCATAAAAGGTTCGCACTGCTTAAGTGAGACAGCACTTAAGTAAGACAGGTTGGGAGCTCCATGCCGGCATCCTCGGCCGCTTTTCTGAGAAAATCGCTACGATGATCCGACACTTCTCTGAGTGACTCTACCTCGGCAACCAGGGCATTCGTCAGCTCTTGTGCAAGATCCGCTGATTGCTCGCAGCAACTCGCTGTGAATCCGCCGAGGACCTCCGTTCTCGTCTGATCAGAACGTTCGCTTCGGACTCTTTGCTCTATCTTCTGCGATTCCCGCAAAAAATGTGACTCCAGGTCTCCAAATCGCCTTCGCACCTCGGGGCAGAGTGCCGGATAGCTGATCTCCACGAGACGTGTCAGCCTTTCGAACCGCCACCAGGGCGAATCTCCGGAGTACTTCTCTCCGGCTTGGGCGAGCTCTTCGGGTATCGAACCGACGTTGTAAAAGGGCCTCGTCAGCAGACCACCTCGGCGCGAGCAGGGAATCCTCGTAGTGATCTCTCAATACCCTGAAGAAGGTTGCCGCCTCGATGGGATCCTTCTCCTTGTTCAACAGGTTCTGGGATCGGGCGTAGCGGGCCTGACACCCCGCCAGGCGATACGTCGTATCCG